>Ga0256404_1000531_pt1 | contig 99361 bp, 81 predicted proteins | sample RumenRJG_01DNA_FD_185990 | JGI IMG/M metagenome (GOLD analysis project Ga0256404, IMG submission 185990) | Bovine rumen microbial communities from Lethbridge, Alberta, Canada - RJG_01 | ecosystem: Host-associated > Mammals > Digestive system > Stomach > Rumen | place: Canada: Alberta | collected... | reverse complement strand
GCATAGTATTCTCTTCACGGGGCACCTTTCGGGCGGTATTTTTGTTGGCGCAAAAACCTTAACCCAAAGGGCCCCTTCTATCTGCGCCTCGTTGGAAATCCGACCCACACGTGCTCACGAAGAGCCATAATAATGACGTTTTATGACGTTTCTTATTTCATTAGATTACAACTTGATGAATAGAGGCCCGCTGTTTCCGAACGGTGTACCGACCCAACGACGCGCGTTATAGATGTCGCGCGAGCGGGTATATTTCTTTCCAATCTGCAGACAAGATTGGAATCGCATGAAGCGTACCGACAACAACACGCGCATCGAGCTGCCGCTCGCGGTCGTAGCCCTGCATGTCATCACGACCGCGGTCGTGCTGGCTGCCGCCGCCGTGCTGCTCGCCGCCGTCTTTGCGACGGACGAGGTGGCAGATGTCGTGACCTTCGTCGCGGGCCTCACGCTGGGCGGGGTCACCATCGGGACCTTCGCCTACACCAAGCGCAAGAGCGCGCAGGCCGCAGAGGCAGACCGTGCCGCCGCGGCCGACCAGGCCGCCGGCACCGACACATCTGCCAGCGTGGCGCAGGCCCCCGATACCGGCCGCGCGCAGGCCGCTCGAGCGTCAGCCGACCCCACACCGGCACTGGCAACCACACCGCTCGTCTTCGCATCGGCAGTGCCGGTGGCAGACGGCGGCGCTGCGCTCGGGGACGCGAGCTCTCGCGCCACAGACCCCGAAGACACACGCTCGGGCAGCGCGGATCTCGCAGCCGCACGTTCGGACGGTACGGATCTCGTGGGCGCTCATGCCGATGCAAAGGACTCCGGCGGGGACGGAGCCGAAGCAGAGCTTGCGCTGACCGCCGAGCCGACGAAGTACTCCAAGCTCGACCTGCAGTCGCTCAGCAAACGCCTGGTCGGATGCCCCGATCCCGTGGCCGAGCTCAAGCTCATGGAAAAGGACATCGCAGACCGCGAGCGGGCGTGGACCGGCCACGACCGCTGGAGCCACGGCAGGGCCGAGAGCGAACGTGCACGCCTCGTCGCACACGCCCTGGGCCACGAGGAGACTACCGAAGACGACTCCCCCGATCCCGACCCCGAGGTCACGCCCATCCCCTCCGGCGCCGAGCTTTTCCTCGCGCACCGCCTGCGTGCGTCGGGCCTCTACGACGAGGACGTCGAGATGCCGCGCATGCACATCGTGTGCCCGCACAGCTCCGGCATGTTTTACCTGCGCGTCGAGCAGGACCAGGTGCCCTACGGGACCATGCTCGTCGTCCTGCGCATCGAGGCCGCGCTCAACGCCGTGCGCTTCGCGCTGCGCTACTACGACGACCGCGAGCCGAGCGAGGACGACTGCATCAGCCTCGTGCAGCGCATCAGCTCCAGCATCGTCGCGCAGGCGGCGCCGATCGACGAGCCCGTCAAGCAGGACCAGGGCATCGACCCCGACGGCGAATGGGCAGTCCGCCACGCCATCTCGCAGGCCATCGAGAGCTTCCAGCTCCCCTACCGCCTGGTCGCGAACTTCCGCAGCAACGTCGCCGACGGCAACGTCGCAATCGAGGTCCAGCTGACCCCGGGCGACGTCTTTCCCGAGGAGTGCATCAGCCGCGAGATGGGCGACCACCGCATCCCGGCCACCAGGCAGATGCGCCGCATGCGCGCGTCGGACTACGCCCTGCGCCTCGCGATCCTGCTCGCCGCCTCGGCGTTCCGCGCGTCCGGCCGCATCAAGCACGTGTGGGTCGCCGGCATCCTGGAGACCGCCACGCGCCGGGACTGCTATTACTCCATCGACTTCGACCGCTGGCGCTTCGCCAAGGTCGACCTCGAGGAGGTGGACGACCTCGAACGCGTCCTGCATCCCTTCTGCCCCGCCATACGTCTGGAGGACGGGTTTCTTCGCCCGGTCGCGCAGACCTTCTCGCTGGGAGAGGAGCGCTTCTGCCCGCGCCGCCGCTTCGAGAGCGTGTCGCTCTCGTCCCGCCGTCTCAAGGGCGCGGTCGCCGAGGCGCTCGGCACCGACCACGTGAGCGGCCTCGCCGTCGACGAGGGCGAGAAGCGCGTCGCCGTGGCCGACGATATCCTGCGGCACCTCGCCCTGCCCAACGACGAGCGCGCGACCGAGCACGACGTGCATGCCATCCTCGAGATTGCGGGCGACGACCCCGACCCCAGTGTGCGCTCGGCCGCCGAGCGCACCGCGCGTGCGCTGGTTGCGGGCTCGATCAGCGACGACCCGCTGGCCGTGGTGGACGAGTTTGTCTCCGGTGACGACCTGACCCGCGCCGTGCGCGCCGCACATCAGGCGCTCGCGCAGCACGACTTCGACCGCGCAGCCGCGATGCTCAGCGCCGTGCTCTCCCCCATCGACGAGGCAGGCTACTACGACGACACCGACCACATGGTCTGGCGCTACTTCGCGGACTACACCGCCCGCGCGCTCTTCAACCGCATCGGCGACCTCGGAGGCCGCTCGCTCATGCTCGTCCCCCGCAGCTATTTTGACGCGCACCTGCTCATGACCGTCGCGCTGCTCGCGTCCAACCGTTTCGAGGACGCTGAGCGCCACGCCCGCCTGCTCGTCCGCATCGCGCCGCTCGACACGCGCTCCCGCCTGCAGCTTGTCCGCACGCTCGAGGCGCAGAACAGGGACGATGAGGCGATCGCCGAGCTCCGCGCGCTGCTGGAAATCGCACACGACCCGCAGAGCGTCGGTACCGCCTACTACCGCATGGCTTACTTCCAGTGGAAGACGGGCAACATCATCGCGGCCCAGGCGTGCTACGCGCTGGCCGTCCGCTTCCTGCCGGCCGCCGTTCAGACCATCTCGCTCGAGGTCGCGACCCTCGCGATGAGCACGGGCGACATCCAAGGATTCGACCACGAGCTCAGCGAGCGCGAGGTCATGGACGCCCTCGCCGCGCACGACATCCCCGAGGCCCCGACCGACCGCGTGTCCGAGGCATTCTTCCAGTGCGCGCACGCCGCGCTCGACGCCGAGATCTTCCCCGTGGCGCGCAACTTCATGACCACGCTGGCGGCCTTTGCACCCGACGACGTGATCGTGGGCATCCTGCGCTCCCTCGAGGACGCCCCCGACTCACGCCTGTGACGGCGCGTGTGACAGGGGACGGGGGATTGTCACGCACGCCCGGCTCACGCCCAAAGGCAAGCCCTCGTATAACAGAAGCCCCGCACCAGCGAACTGCCGATGCGGGGCTTTTCGTGTGACAGGGGACGGGGGTCTGTCACGTACAGCAGGGTTTTTCTTCTGAGCGTCTCCCCTTAGAGCTCGAGCTCCATCAGGCGGGCAAGCGTCACGATGTAGATCTCCAGCGCGCGCTTGAACTGGGCCTCGGAGAAGCCCTCGTCGGCGGAGTGCTCGGCGCCGACCCAGTCCGGCATCGGGTCGGTGGGGTCGTTGGGGCCAAAGGCGCAGGCGCAGCGGAAGTGGCGCGCGTAGGTGCCGCCGCCGATCACGTAGGCCTTGGCGTCGCGGCCGGTGTACTCGTTGTAGGTGGCGACGCAGGTCTCGATGGCGGGGTTGTCCGGCTTGATGTAGAAGGTCGGCATGTCGAGGTCCACGGTCAGCGTGGCGTTGCGGCCCTCGAGGAACTTCTCGATCGCGGCACTGATCTCGTCGGAGGAGATCGACGTCGGGTAGCGGGAGTCGATGGTCTGCTCGAAGACGCCACCCTTGGTGCGGACGGTGCCGCCGATGCAGGTCAGCGGGCCGAACATCTCGTCGTGGCTGGCAAAGCCCATCGAGGAGCCGTCGGTGGTGCACAGGATGTCGTGCTCGAGGTCCAGCCACACGCGCTCCGCCTCGCTGCCGATGCCCTGCGCGCGCAGGTAGTCCACGAGGACGAGGATGGCGTTGACGGAGCCCTCGGGCATCGAGGCATGGGCGCCGATGCCCGTCGCGGTGACCTTGGCGAGGCCGTCGCCCGCGGGCTCGACGGCGATGCGGTCGGCGGCGGGCAGCTGGGAGGCGTCTGCCTTCACGAGGGCGGTCGCCTGGCCGGGCACGGCGTTGCCGGCGGAGCCACCGTCCAGCTCGACGATCTGGTCGGCAATCGCGGCGGCAGAGCGAATCGTGGCGGAGTAGCCGCCCTTCTCGCCGCAGATCACGGGGAAGTCCGCGTCCGGCGTGAAGAGGAACGCGGGCTGCTCGTAGTTCTCGAGGTACCACTCCACGTCGCGCATGTCGGTCTCTTCGTTATTGCCGATGATCATGCGGAGGGTGTAGGGGTTGGGCTTGCCCGTCTTCTCAGCACGCTCGGCGAAGAACTTGAGGGCGTAGAGGCCGAGGGTGAAGGGGCCTTTGTCGTCGAGGACGCCGCGGCCGATCATATAGCCGTCCTTGCGGGTGACCTCGAAGGGCGGGAAGGTCCAACCGGTGCCCTCAGGGACGATGTCGGTGTGGCCGATCAGCGCGATCTGCTTGTCGGACGCGCCCTTGATGTCGGCGTAGCCGATGTGGCCGTCGCAGTTGTGGGCGTCGAAGCCCAGGCGGTCGGCGATCTGGACCGCGGCGTCGAGTGCCTCGAACGCCTTGGGGCCGTAGGGCTTGCCCGGCTCGGCCGCTTCCATGTCCTCCACGGAGCGGATGTGTACCAGCGTGGCGATATCGGAAACTATGTTTTCCCACTCGCGCTCGATGTACGCGCGCGCCTCCTGCTTGAGCTGCTCGTCTGCCATAAGAATCCTTTCTGTCTCGCAGCGGTAAGACATGCATAACAAATCTAGTCTAGCCTATCGAGACACACTTTGGAAACATTCAGCCAAGCGGTATGTCCTGCCAGTCGGCGAGCCAGAGGTCGGCACTCCCCTGCACCTCGGCGATGTCCTGCACGTCGTCGCAGGAATTCACGGCACACGTCTGCATGCCGGCAGAGTGCGCCGACCGCAAGCCGATGGCCAGGTCCTCGAACACGATACACTGGGTCGCCGCAACCCCCAGCCGTCGGGCCGCCTCAAGGTAGATGTCCGGCGAGTCCTTGGGTTTGTTGACCTCCTTGCTAAAGACGAGCACATCGAAGAGACCGCGCACGTCGATGTGATGGCAGACGAAGAGCACCTCGGGGTCGTTGACAGTCGCGAGCGCGCAGGGAATCCCACGGCTCTGAAGAGCGCGTATATACGTCTCCACGCCCGGACGCAGAGTCACCCGCGACTCGTAGAGCGCGCGACCCATCCGGTACCACTCGTCGCAGATGTCCTCGACCGTCTCGTGCAGGTTGTAGCGCTCGATCGTGTAGCGCGCGCCGGCCTCGAAGCCCAATGCGGAAAGCGCGCGCTGGTAGTCAGGCGTGACCTCGATGCCACGTGCGCCGAGAAAGACGCGGTCGACTTCGGTCCACACGTCATGCGTGAGAGATATGGTCCCGTCGAAGTCGAAAATCGCCCCTTTGAAGCTCGGCGGCCAGAGGCAGGCTTGGCCCGTGCAGCACTCGCGGCTCGCGCGATTCTGCAACTCCTCGCGTTCGGTCTGAATCGTGGTCCTCACCTCGCCCTTGTGCCCTTGGAGATACCCTCTGAGTATATCCGAGCTATGCAGCGAGCACAGCACTGTCAGCCGCTTCCGCCGGCTGTATCTACGCATTGCATTCGCGCTTGACCGGATTGCCCTCGCACCCACGGTTTTCCACAAATTCACGCAAAACCCTGCCTGCAAGGGTTATCTGCTAGCTCGCATCCAGTCCAGATTACCCTCGTACGCGGGGTTTCCGTAAAAGCCGTGCAAAACCGTACCCCGGAGGGTTGCTTGCGCGCCTGCGCCTGGCCAAGATTGCCCTCGCGCCCACGGTTTTCCGCTTATCCCCGCAAAACCCATCCTTAGAGGGGTACTCGCCAGCCTGGGCCAGACCCAAATCCACCTCGTACCCATGGTTTTCCGCAAATCCGTGCAGAACCGTGACTCGGAGGGGTACCCGCCAGACACAGGCCATGAGGGCTGGCACGAACCTCGGACGGTCGCGCGTTGCGCGGGCTGCGGGCGCGGGGGCTGGCTCAGACGCGGGGACTGGCTCGGACGCGGGGACTGGCGCGCGCAACTGCGCCACCGCCCCCTACGCCAGATCGAGGCGCATAAGGCGGGCGATGCTCACGATGTAGATCTTGAGCGCGCGACGCAGGGCTTCCTCGGAGACGGCCTCGTCGGGACCGTGCTCGATACCGACCCAGTCGGGATCCTGCACGGCGGGGTCGTGCGGGCCAAACGCAGCGGCGCGCTGGAAATGGCGCGCGTACGTGCCACCGCCGATCGTGAAGGCCTTGCCGGGCCGCCCCGTGTACTCCTCGTACGTGTCGAGCAGCGTGCGAATCTCCGGCAGCTCGGGGTCCACGTAGAAGGGCGGCACATCGCGCCACTGCTCGTAGTCGCAGCCAAACTGGATGCCAAACTCGGCAAGGCATTCGCGCAGCTCGTCGCCCGTGATGCTCGTCGGATAGCGGCTGTCGATCGTCTGCACGAACTGGTCGCCCACCGTGCGCACCGTGCCGCCGATCAGCGTGAGCGGGCCGAACTTGTCGTCGGCGGATGCGGCGCCGACCGAGGAGCCGTCGGTCGAGCTCAGGAGCTGCTGCTCCATGCCCAGGAAGGTCATCTCCCCGCGCGAGCAGATGTCGTGGTCGAGCAGGTAGTCCACCAGCAGGGCGATCGCGTTGACCGTACCCTCGGGCATGGAGGCATGGCCGCCCTTGCCGTGCGCGGTGAGCAGGAAGGTCCCGTCCGCGCCTGCCTCGATATCGATGCCGTCGGCGGCGGGCAGCTCGTCGGCAGTCGCACGCACGACCGCCGTCGCCTGGCCGGGCACCGCGTTGCTCACAGTACCGCCCTCGAGCCGCAGGATGCGGTGGCCCGCCACGTGCCCGGACGTGAACTGGCCGCCGTACAGGCCTTTCTCACCGCAGATCAGCGGGAAGTCCGCATCGGGCGAGAAGCAGAACGCCGGCTCCGGATAGTGCTCGAGGTACCACTCGACGTCGGCCATGGTGGTCTCCTCGTCGTTGCCGATGATGCAGCGCAGCGTGTAGGGCAGCCGCTCGCCCGTGCGCTCCACCTGGCGCGCAAAGAAGTGCGCGGCATACAGCGAGAGCACGAAGGGGCCCTTGTCGTCCTGCACGCCGCGACCGACCAGGTAGCCGTCCTTGCGCGTCACCGTGAAGGGGTCGAAATGCCAGCCCAGCCCCTCGGGCACGACGTCCGTGTGCGCGATGGTCGCGACCTGCACGTCCGTCTTGCCTGGTAGGTCGGCATAGCCGATGTAGCCGTCACAGTCGTGGGCGTCGAGGCCCAGACGCGCGGCGATGCCGACAGCCGTCTCGAGCGCCTCGTGCGAGGCGGGGCCCCAGGGCATGCCAGGCACCGCCGCGGCCTTGTCCTCCACCGAGCGGATGCGCACCAGCCGGTCGATGTCGGCGACCACGTCCTCCCAGACCTCGTCGACGTAGGCGTCTACCTCCTGCTTGAGAGCCTCGTCTGCCGTGTTCTCCGCCATGTTCTCCGCCATGCTCAGCCTCCAAAAAAGTCAAACTATCCGCCCGCAGCACCATCCGTGCGGGCGAACCTCCCGTATACTGATTGCAGCCTATCTATTGTAGCGAGGAGAGCGCTATGCACGATACCGAAGAAACGCCCCTGACACCCGCGGACGCAGGGTCGGCGGATATGAAGACACCCGCGGAGCTCGACACCTCCCGGCTGACCGGCCACCCCATGGCCCCGAACCGCGACGGCGAGGACATCAACGCCGGCATCAGCCCCGCCCGCAACCACGGCACGGAGCCGATCACCGTCTTCGACGAGCCCACGTGGGCGCCGAGCCCGGAGGAGTCCGACCACCCCGAACTCTGGGAGATGCCCTACCTCTGGCGGCCGGACACCCCGCACCGCCCCGAGCCGGAACCGGGCATCGACCCCGAGCAGGTGGAGGCCAATGCCGAGACGCCCTTCCCGCCCGCGGCCGAGGCCGCGCCCGACGGCGCCAAGCTCCGCCTGGCCCAGCGCATGACCGACCGCATCGGCCACGCAGTCCGCACGACCGACCCCGAGTACTGGGGCTTCTACAGCTGGGTCACGGACGACATGAAACGGGTCGTCCGCCACATGAAGGTCCGCGTGCCGATGACCCTGCCGGCCCTCGCCCGCGCCTGCCGCATGACCGAGGACGAGGTCAAGCCCATCATCGACCACATGGCGCAGGCGGGCCTCGTGGAGTACAACTGGGAGAACGACCGCCACGAGAAGCAGTGGGTCCTGCCCGTGCAGCTGCCCGGCATGGGCGAGTTCTACGCCATGAACCAGCATATGGAGCAGGAGCACCCGGAGATGGCGACGTACTTCGAGCGCGTCGCCGTGGTCGGCCCGGCCATGGTCGCCCCGATGGTCCCGCCCGGAGGCGCCGGCTTGGGCATGCACGTGATCCCCGTCGAGAGCTCCATCTCCACCGAGACCACGTCCGTGGACGTGGAGCACATCTCCCACTGGCTCCGTAAGTACGACAAGTTCGCCTCCTCCACCTGCAGCTGCCGCATGTCCGAGACCATCCGCGGCCTCAACGCGGGCGCCGACCCCGAGGGCTGGTGCATCGGCGTGGGCGACATGGCCGACTACGAGGTCCAGACCGGCAAGGGCCGCTACATCTCCTACGACGAGGCCATGGCGATCATCCGGCACGCCGAGGAGCTGGGCTTCATGCACCAGATCACCAACATCGACGGCGAGAACAAGATCTTTGCCATCTGCAACTGCGACAAGTCCGTCTGCTACGGCCTGCGCACCAGCCAGCTCTTCAACACGCCCAACTTCAGCCGCTCGGCCTACATCGCCAAGGTGGACCCCGACAAGTGCGTCGCCTGCGGCCAGTGCGTGGAGAACTGCCCCGCCGGCGCCGTCAAGCTGGGCCAGCGCCTCTGCACCAAGCACGGTGAGGTCACCTACCCCCAGCACGAGCTGCCCGACGAGACCGAGTGGGGCCCCGACAAGTGGGACTTCGACTACCGCGAGCACAACCGCATCGAGACCTACGACTCGGGCACCGCACCCTGCAAGGTCGCCTGCCCCGCCCACATCGCGATCGAGGGCTACCTGGACCTGGCCAAGCGAGGTAAATACACCGAGGCCCTGGCGCTGATCAAGAAGGAGAACCCCTTCCCCGCCGTGTGCGGACGCGTGTGCAACCACCTCTGCGAGGACGCCTGCACCCGCGGCACGCTGGACGACCCCGTCTCGATCGAGGCGGTCAAGCGCTTCCTGGCCGACCGCGACCTGGACGCCGAGACCCGCTACGTGCCGCCCGTCCGCCAGCCCTCCCTGCGCGGCCCCTACACCGAGAAGGTCGCGATCGTGGGCGCCGGCCCCGCGGGCCTCTCCTGCGCCTACTACCTGGCCGAGATGGGCTACACGCCCACGGTCTTTGAGCGGCGCCTGCTGCCCGGCGGCATGATGACCTACGGCATCCCCTCCTACAAGCTGGAGAAGGACGTCGTGGCCGCCGAGATCGACGTGCTGCGGGCCCTCGGCGTGGAGATCCGCTGCGGCGTCGAGGTCGGGGTCGACGTGAGCCTGGACGACCTGCGCAAGCAGGGCTACAAGGCCTTTTACCTGGCCATCGGTGCGCAGCGGAGCCGCCTGGCCGGCATCCCCGGCGAGGAGGGCGAGGGGGTCACGACGGCCGTCGACTTCCTGGCCGAGGTGCTCGAGGACGAGAGCATCCGCCTGCCCGGTCGCACCGTGGTCGTCGGCGGCGGCAACGTGGCCATCGACGCTGCCCGCGGCGCCATCCGCTGCGACTCCAGCGAGGTCTCCATGTGGTGCCTGGAGGGTGCAGGCGAGATGCCCGCCACACCCGAGGAGGTCCGCGAGGCGCGCGAGGACGGCGTGGCCGTCCACAACGGCTGGGGCCCCGCCTCCGTGGAGCGCGCGGCAGACGGCAGCCTGCGCGGCATCACCTTCAAGCGGTGCACGCGTGTCTTCGACGAAGAGGGACGTTTCTCCCCTGCCTACGACGAGACGGAGACGCAGTTCGTCGAGGCAGACCACGTGATCATGAGCATCGGCCAGGCCATCGACTGGGGCACGCTGCTCGACGGCACCGCGGTGGAGCTCGGCCGCGGCGGACGTGCGCAGGCCGACGCCCGGACCTACCAGACGGCGGAGCCCGACATCTTCGTCGGCGGCGACGACTACACGGGCCCCAAGTTCGTGATCGACGCCATCGCCGCCGGCCACGAGGCCGCCATCTCCATCCACCGCTACGTGCAGCCGGGCAACTCGCTCACGCGCGGCCGCAACCAGCGCCGCTACGTGTCGCTGGACAAGGACGACATCGTGCTCGACACCTACGACGGCGCGCCGCGGCAGCGCCAGGGCATCGACCCCAACTTCGACATCCACCGCACCCTGCGCGACTGGCACCTGGGCCTCACGCCCGAGCAGGTCAAGACCGAGTGCCAGCGCTGCCTGCGCTGCGGCGCCTCGGTCGTCGACCCACACCAGTGCGTGGGCTGCGGCCTCTGCACCACCAAGTGCGAGTTCGACGCCATCCACCTCACGCGCGAGATCCCCGAGGCCTCGGTCATGATGAAGAACGAGGACAAGCTCAAGGGCATCCTCCCCTACGCCCTCAAGCGCGAGGTCAAGATCCTCAAGAAGAAGCACGCCAAGAAGTAAGCTTCGCGCGCAGCCCGGTCGCACGTCGCGCGTCTCGGGCTGCGCGTCGGGCCTCGTCCCCGGCACGATCGGACACGAGAGCGGCAAGACATGCGAGCGCCCGTCACCGACGAAGTGACGGGCGCTCGCGTTTGTCTTGTGTGAGGTTCTTATACGAGCCGCGTGTCGGCCGCTAGTCAGACGGTCCGCCGCTAGGGGCAGCCGGCCGCTAGATGGACGCCATCTGGGAGCTCACGCCGGCGTACCAGTACTGCCAGTTGGGCGGGCAGTACTTCTTGGCGGCCCAGACGGACACCGTGTAGCCGTAACCGGACGCCAGACCCGCGACATGCGCGTTGATGGCCTCGTCCCAGCTGCCCCAGGAGGAGTTGCCCCAACCCCAGGCGTTGTAGGGGCGGAAGCAGATGGCGCCCTTGCTGGACTCGATGGTGGCGATGGCCGGCGAGAAGCGCGGGTCGACGCCGTAGCGCAGCGCCGCCTCGGCGAAGGTGCGGCCGTGGCCCGCCATCGGGGAGCCGGCCAGGTAGGCATCGATGCGCGCCGCCCACTGGTCGACCTCGGTCTCGTTGGTGACCTCCTGGATGTCCGCCTTCTTGTTTTCCTCTTTGGAGGGCTCCTCGGCGGGCACGACGACCTCGGTCGTGTTGCCCGACTCGGTGGTGTAGGTCTTCTTCTCCTCGGCGGCCTTCTTGGCCTCCTCGAGCGCCTGGGCAGCGGCCGCCGCCTCGGCCTGGGCCTGGGCCTCCGCGGCCGCCTCGGCATCGGCACGGGCTGCGTTGGCCTGGTCGAGCGCGTCCTGCGCCTCCTGCTCCTTGGCCTCCGCCTCGGCCTTCTCGTCGGCGAGCTCCTCGCGGGTGCTCTCGAGCTCCTCCTCCATATCGAGGAGCTTATTGACCTCGTCGTTGTTGTGGGACGTGACGGCGTTGAGGTACTGCATGGTGGAGACGAGCTGGTTGAAGTCCTCGGAGGAGAGGATCAGGTCCACCAGGCTCGTGCCCGACTGGGACATCTTGTAGAGGGCGACCATGGAATCCGCCGCCTGCTGGCGCTGCCCGGGCAGCTCGGCCTCGATCTCGTCGATGCGGTCCTGGTTGTCCGAGATGCGCTGGTTGACGTCGGCGAGGTCGGACTTGGCGTCGTCGTATGCCTGCGACGCCTCTTTCACGCGCTGCGCCGTCTCGGCCAGGCGGTCGGAGACCTCGTCGGCGTGGGCCACGGTAGCCGTAGCCATGCCAAACGCGCCGCTCAACAGCACAGATGCCAGCACGGCAGACGCGACGCCGCGAAGGGCGCGCTTTGTCACGGTCATTCTGGGAGTTTCTTGCACGTTTGGGCCTTTCCGTAGCCGACAGATACACGTCTAACCCCACACGCCTAACCCTCAAGTACACCTTGAGCATAGGCGGGGCATAACATTGTCTATTTTACCGTAGACATTTGCCGCTGTGGACACCTGCGGAGCGATTACAAGAAGAAGGCATAAAGCCTGATAAAGGAGGGCGTCGTCGTGCATCAGCCGGGCCTTCGCATGCACCGGCGGGCCCCTGCATGCGCGTGCGCGGCTCGCTCGGGCACACCGCGACGGGTCGACGGGTGCAGGACTATTGCATATAAAAAGGGACTCCCTCGCGGGAGCCCCTCTCATCAGTCCTCTGCAAGAATGAGCTTAGATCTTGCGGACGTTGGAAGCCTGCAGCTTGCCGTTCTGACCAGTGGTGATGTCGAACTCGACGGCCTGGCCCTCGTCCAGGGTCTTGAAGCCCTCCATCTGGATCTCGCTGTAGTGAACGAACAGGTCGTCGCCGTCCTCGCGAGAGATGAAGCCGTAGCCCTTGTCGGGGTTGAACCACTTAACAGTACCTTGAGCCATGACGTGCCTTTCCTTCGTGTGCCCTCGCGGGCACAAACACTGCGCTTGCGCGCTTATTACTTTGCCGCTCGACCTATTCGCGCGACACGAGGGATATACTACCCCAATTCCCAGACCATCTCACCGACAAACCGTTCACGGGTAAAATAGCGCGTTTATCGGAAGGCAGGGAATAACCGCCAGTACGCATACTTCGGCCCGCGCATGCATATGGCAGGTGATGTGACAGTCCCCCGTCACCTGTCACATCCTCGCTACGAGAGCACGCGGCCGCCGAGCCAGCCCCAGCGCGGGGTGACGGTGGTGCTGTAGAAGCTGATCCAGCTGTCGACACTGCTCGTACGGATGTAACCGATGTTGTCCATGATCATGCCGCCGCCGATGTAGATGCCGATGTGGCCGTAGATGCGGCCCGCCGCCGTGTGGCTGTGCGTCGAGACGGCGACGATCATGCCCACCTTGAGGTCGTTGCGGTTGGAGCTCGTGCACCAGGACGAGTACATGTCGCAGGCGTCGCCGCCGTAGTACCCGTACCCCGCCTTGGAGAAGACGAGCGACACCCACATCGCGCACAGGCCGCCGCCCGGCGACGGTGTGCTCTTGCAGGCTGCCACGATCGCCGCCTGGGAGCCGGTGGTCGCATTTCTTTGCTCTGAACCCCCGCCCGAGTTGTTGCCACCGTTATTACCGCCGGAGTTGTTGTTCTCTTGGGCTTTGCGACGCGCCGCCTCGGCCGCCGCGGCCTTCTGCTCCTCCAGACGGGCGTTGTTGTACTCCACGAGCTCCTGGTCGCGCTCCGCCATGAGCTGCGAGACTTCGGCTGACAGGCCCGAGAGCGTCTCGTTGACCTCGTCCTTCTTGGCATCCATGTCGGCCAGCTGCTGCTTTTGGGTCTCGTTGAGTTGCTCGAGCTGGTCCTGTTGCTCCTCAAGCGCGGCCTTTTGCTGCTCCTGCACGGCCTTTTGCTGGTCGAGCTCCTCCTTGGCCTTCTTGACCTCGGCGATCATGTCCGCGTCGGCCTCGGAGATCTTGTCGAGGTAGTAGATGTTGGAGCTGAGTTCCTCAAAGGAGGTCGAGCTCAGCAGGACGTCGAGGAAATTGCTGCCGCCGGCCTTGTACGCTGTCGAGACGCGCTTGGCCAGCGTGTCCTTCTTTGCGTCGAGGTCCTTTTGCTTTTGCTCGATGTCGGCCTGGGTCTGGTCGATCTGCTCCTGCGCGTCGTCGATCTGGCCCTGGACCGTCTCGATCTGGTTGAGCGTCGCGGCCTGCTCCTTGGCGAGCTCCTGGTACTCGGCCCCGATCTTGTCGAGCTGGGCCTTGACCTTGTTGTACTCCTCCTGCGCGTCGTCGAGGGCGTCCTGGGCGTTGTCGAGGTCGGTCCTGTCGACCGCGAAGACGCTCCTGGGCAGCATCGCCTGCCCGGCGGCGGCGCCGGCGAAGGCACCCGTCGCAAGCAACATCCGCAGCGCCGCACGCCGCGTGAGGGCGGTATCGATATCGGGTATGAGGGAAGCCGACGCATCGTGCCGGCGAGTTTGTTTCTCTTCCAAGCCTGACCTCCGTTTGAGCTGCGACCGCTTGGCGTATGTAGGAGCCATACTAGCACTCCCTTGCGCCCTCTCACAGAATTCCACGGATCGGGGCGGGACGGGCGATCAAAGCGGCACAGTCGAACAAAGCGGTACGGTCGAGCAAAGCAGCGCGGCCAATCAAAGCAAAGCAGATCAGTCCAGCCCGAAAAGGCCCTTGAACCAGCCCACCAGCGAGTCCCACCAGGACTGGCCGCCCTGCGGCTGCGAGGACGTGTCTGCGGACCCCGCCGACTCATCCGACGTCTGGCTCGCGGAGGCCGTGGTCGTGCTCGCGCCGAACTCCTCCTCGTAGCCGGACCGGTCGATCTTGTCCTCGTCCGTCTTGGCGGTGGAGGCCTTGCTCGTGTCGACCGTCGTGCTGTAGGCACCGGTCACCGTGACGGTCAGGTCGGAGTCGCCCTCCACGACCGTCTCGCCGTCGGCGACGATCGTCACGGTCTTGCCGTCGGCGTCCACGACCTTGCCGCCGTCCGCGACGTTGAGCGCGGACACGGTGGAGTCGGCCGTGACGACCCAGGTCGAGCCGTCCTCCACGTTGACCGTGACCGGCGCCTCGGAGGTGGAGCCCGCGGCGTTCTCCTCGATTGAGGCAGCGCCGGTCCAGGTGGAGTCATCGAGCAGGTAGAGGTCGACGCTGGAGATCGTGTCGGCCACGATGTCGCCGCTCATCTCCTCGTCGCGCGCCGTGAAGGTGACCGTCGCGCCGTTGGAGCCTGCGGTGCCCCAGTTGTTGGCGTCGTTGCCGGCGGCGTAGATGAGGTCGGCCGCGCTGGAGTCAAAGTCGAGCGTGGTATTCTGCACGAGGACGTCGGCCGTGGTGTTGGTGAGGTAGAACATCGCGCCGGACTGGATCGCGGAGCTCAGCGAGGAGTCCACCACCTGGAAGGTCGCCGCCTCGCCCGTCGTGGACTCGGCGTCGCCCGAAGTCGACTGATAGATGATCACGCCGTCGGCCACGGGGTCGGAGGCCGTCGCCTGGGTCTGCGTGCTCGTGAGCTGGGAATCGCTAATCAGGATTGTGTTGAGACCCTCCATGCCCGCGATCTGGCTGCCCGTGGCCGTGCCGGTCGCGTTGGTGACCTCAATGTCGCCCGTCGAGTAGATGAGCGGCGAGCCCGAGCCGGCCGTCGAGATGGTGGCGCCGTCCACGGAGATGTTGCCGCCGCCGCGGTCGGTCGCGAAGCCCGCGCAGTGGTCGCCCTGCGTCGTGACGTCGATGTCGCCGCCGACGATCGTGCCGCCGTACGTGGCGTCGAGGCCGCGCGAGTTGCCGGCGGTCGTGTCGATCGTGACGTTGTGGGCGTAGACCGTGCCGGAGTCGGTCGCGAAGATGCCGTTGGAGCCCTCGCTCGTGGCGCTGAGCGCGGTATCGGAGACGACCGCCTTGGAGCCCTCGCCCACCGCGAGCAGGATGGAATTGAGGCCGTAGAAGTTGCAGCTGTCCCCATTGGTGTCGTCGCCCGACTTGGTGAGCGTGCCGTTGGTGATCCGCAGCGTGCCGCCGTTCTGCGCCAGCGCGGCATTCTGGTCGGCCTCGGTCGCCTCGGCGGTCTCGCCGTCGGAGGTCACTTCTTCCCCGTCTGCGGCGAGGGCGCCGGTGTAGGTGCCGCTGTAGTCGAAGGTCATCGTGTCGGCCCCGCCGGCGCCGCCGCCCGGCTGGCCGCCCTCGGGCATGCTGGGAGCCGATCCGTCGCCGGGGGCGCCACCGGGTGCCGCACCGTCGCCGCCCGGCATCGCAGGCGGCGTGCCCTGGGTATCGGCGGCAGCGGACGCTGAGTCGGAGGCATCCGATGCGGTCGACGCCGTTGATGCGGTCGATGTGGCCGCGCTCGTCTTCCCCGATGCCGAATCTGCCGCAAAGGCGCTGGTCACCGGACTGACAGAGAGCACGAGCGCGCCGGTCACCACGGCGATGCCCGCCTTGCGCAGCGGGTCGTGCAGGCGTTCTGCGATGGTCTTTCCCATGTCTTCCCCTCTCGTCGACACCGTCAGCCGCAAACCGTTGCGGCTATGCCGCTTCAGCTGTGCCGCCGCGGCTGTGTATGTGATACCGCACGGAGAAGACATGCATGCGCTCGTCGGCCAGGACCCATCCCACTCGCGCAACGTTTGAAGCTAGCTGAAAGACGGCCCAAAGGAACCTGAAAACCGAGCTCGGACAGCCACCTTGCACCGGCGACTGCAACCCGGCAGCCACCTCAGACCAACAAGCCGATATACCACGCAAGCGCCTGCCCGCCGCACAGCATCGTGACGACCATGGCCGCGGCGATGGAGGGGCCGAAGGGGAAGGCGTCCCTGGGCGCCTCGGACGGTTCGGGCACCTCGGACGGTTCGGGCGCCTCGGACGGCCCGTCCGTCTTCGCACGTCGCCGGCCCGCCAGCGCAAAGGCGATGCCGAGCAGGCACGCGACGGCGACCAGGAATATGCACTGCTGCCAGCCGAAGTAGAGGCCCGCCACCGCGAAGAGCTTGAGGTCGCCGCCGCCCATGGAGGGCCTGCCGAGCACGCGGTCCATGACCAGCACGAGGAGGGCGAGCGGCAGCGTCACAGCAACGGCCCCGACGAGCGATTCTGTGGCGACCGCGGCGACCTCCATGCCCCGCAGGGCGCATATGGCGAGGTAGGAGACGCGTATCGCGATGGCGGCCACGATGCAGCCATTGGGGATGAGATAGTCGTAGAGGTCCGTGAGCGAGGCGACCAGGAGGACGCTCGCGAGTCCGCCCATCTCGAGCCCCTGCAGCGTGATGCCGTAACGCCACAGGACGAGCAGATAGAGAGCGGCACAGCAGATCCGCACCGGCAGGTTGCGGCTCTCCCGCGGCTCCCCCTGCACCGCACGCCATGCCGCGCGGTCGAGCAGGCCGCCCATGGCCAGCCCGAGCAACGTCGTCGCGCACGTCACGCCAATCAACATCCCCACCGCAAAGTCCGCCAGGCTCGTCATCCGCCCCCTCGCCGCTTCTCGCGTCCGCAGTGCAACCGTCGGTATATGCAGCCGCCGACATGCACGGTCGCCGGCATGCACGGTCGCCGGCATACGCAGTCATCGACACGTGTCGGGCATCATACCCCATTTCAGTTCCCGGGCCCGCGGGGCCGCAGCGGGCAGCGCCTCGGCCAGCCGCCGTCAGCCCTTGCGCGCGGGCAACCATTCAGGTGGGCACATCCACGAGTCGAGCCAACCCGAGACCCTTCCGATCAGCCGCCGCACGGGCCGCGTTCCACACACCCGCATGCGTATCTGCGCGAGCACCGCACAGGAGAGGTAGATGGCCGTCGCGAGGCCCAGCACAAAGAGCGGAATCACCGGCAAAGGCAGGTTGACCACCCACCAGAACGCGCCGTGCATCAGCACGCTGTAGATGAAGACGTGCGCATGGATGATATAGACGTCAAAGGCCGCGTCCGCCATGAACGCCATCAGCCGACCGAGCCACACGGGCGCATGCCCGAAGCTGCGGCGCAGCGTCTGCAGCAGCACGTATGCCATCGCCAGCATGAAGGGCGACGAGTACGAGCGGATGGAGATCCAGTCGTCGTCGCGCACCGTGATGCAGACCCATTTGATGCCCAGCAGCACCAGAGCGAGCACAAAGAAGAGCACGACGCCGTTCAAGCGGAAATCGCGGACACCCGCCCACAGGCGAGCCGGGAGGTGTGCGTCCGTCTTATCCTGCCGCTCGGCATCCGACGCCGTGTCTGCCCCCGCCAGCTGTGCGTCTGCCCCCGCCAACCGCACGCCGCCCTGCGCTTCTTCGATCTCGCGCCGTCGGGTAGTCGCGCCGACGATATAGCAGACCACGAGCCAACCTGCGGAAAAACCGATGTTTTGGCGGAAGAGGTCATGCGCCGTAAAGGAGGGGATCACCGAGAACACCGTCACGAGCATCAGGCAGAAGGTGTCGGCCTGCCGGAGCGTGAGCCTGTGGAGCAGCAGGTTGATGTAGGGCATCAGCAGAAAGACGGGCAGATAGCAGACGATGTACCAGTAGCGCGTGATGATGGGCGGGCAGAGCGAGACCGCGTAGTCCCACCAGCTCGTGTAATGCCAGGGCGTGGCGACGCGCAGGACGCAGGTGATCAGGGCGCACCAGAAGAAGAGCGTGAAGATGAGCTCGATCAGGCGGTAGCTGCCGTAGAACTTCTTGGTGTAGCCCAGATACCCGGAAAGCAGGGCAAAGAGGTCGACCGCCGCGACGCAGAGCAGGTAGAGGTACCAGGCGACCCAGTAGGATGCCTGCCAGGGCTCCGCGGTGTCGCGGACGCCGCCGCCCTTGAGCACGTGGTAGCCGATGATGCCGAACATAGCGACGACGCGCGCCACGTCCAGACCAACGATGCGTTTTGTGGTCATAGTGCGCCCCGTTGCAGTCGTGGCGCGCTCCGTTGCAGTCATAGCGTGCCCCAATACGACGTCTCCCCCTCCGCCGCGGGAGAGAAAAGCTCGGCAAAAAGAGCCTCATGCGCGTCGCGGCTGGCTTTGGTGTCGAGACCTGCCAAGTATGCCGCATCGTCAAAGCCGGTCGTCTCGGCTTTCCTGCGCGCGAGCGCGCGTGCGATACGCTCAAGGGAGCGGGCATCCCGCAGGTCGGTCGCGAGCACGGGAATAACCCGTGTGCCGAGTGTCTGGATATCGCGCAGACGCGTGCGGTCGTGGGCGCCGCGTTCGATGCAGCCTTCACGCCACACCTGCACCTTGTCCGATGTCAGGCGGCTGGAGGGGATGCCGTAGAGCGGGTCGAGGTGGAACGCGGTGCTCTCGTACTCGATATCTGCCTTGCAGTCTTCCCAATAGAGGTCGAGCTGGTAGTAAGCCTGGGTGACGTACGGCCGCTCGTCTTCCGGAGCGTCGAGCCGCGCGTTGAACTGAGGCATGCCAAAGCCGTAGCCTCCCTGTTTCACCGGCAGGCCGAGCATGAGGGCGAGGTTGGTCTCCGCGGGTGACGCCGCACCCTCGCGTGCGATGGCCACGGCCCGTTTGACAAGGTCGCGGGCTTTTACCTTTGCGCGGACGCGGACCGCGAACGTCGAGATCCTCTCGAGGGAGGTCACGGGCGGAATCTCATACTTTGCCGTCTCGGGATGGTCGGCTGTAGGGTGCGGCGTCGGCGAGTAGGTACCGCAGAGCTCCATGATGACCTGGGTGAGCTGCATGAGCGTCGCCGTCTCGGCAATCTGCACGACGGCGAGCTCGGGGGAGGCCACGTACAGGTTGCGGTTGACGCGCAGGAGTGCGGCCTCCGGCAACGCGCGAGAGAGGACGCGCGACTTGGTCGTCTTGAGGTTGATGCGCTTGTTGAGGTCGAAAACGCCGAGCTCGAGGGGGTCGTCCACCGTGAAGGGGCCGAGGTCGTAGAAGCGCTCCAAGTCGACTCTCTTGCCTGCGACGACGCTGTCGAAGTCGAAATCGCCGTCAGCCAGCGTGACGGGCGATTCCTCGGCGGGTAGCTCGGCCGAGGCCGTATCGGTCTCAGACAGGTCGTCCGCCGACGGCAAGGGATCGACCGCCGGCAGCCACACCTCCCGCCCCCGGTAGGACCGGGTGCGTATGGCCCTGAGCAGCCGCAACGCCGAGCGACCGGTAATCACATGCATGGGCCTCCCTCCATAGGGCCAATCGGCACCCTATAAAGTACCACAAATTCGCCTATACTTCACTTATTTATCTATTGATTTCCTGCGGTTATATATTTTCGTATCTTTGTTTGTGGTACTTTTTGGGTCAAAAATCGTCGTATGGGACGAGACAGCCATCTATCGCCGCAGGTCAGAAAGGGCGAAAATTTCGTCTCGCACGTGCCCCGTGTCTATCGGCACCGATATAACCGCTGGTAGAGAGCCCGAAATTCTGGTGCGTTTCCGCACTCGGAAGGTGCGGTATCCCGATGAGCGAGATCCATGCTCGACGGCGAGTCGGACGGGTGTCCGGAGGCTTGTGAAACAAGCCTCCTACCTGCGCAAATGCAACAGGCCCGCTGAGAGCCCGGTTAAGGCCCGCTGGCGGTGCGGATGGCCTAGGAGTCATATGCCGCCGTTTCCGTGCGTTCTCGCGCATTCTAACGGCATGTTCTACCTGCGGTTTCTTTAACCGCAGGTAGAACGCATAAAAGGGATCGAGCCGAATGCCGGGACGCGACCGCGAGGGCAATGGGCGTCAAGGGACGGCCGCGTCACGGACTCGTCGGCAAGCGATCACACCTCTCCCCCGGCCAGCATACCGCCGAGACGCAGGCCCAACCAGACGCCAGCCAAGCAGGTTGTCACATTGAGCAGGATGTTCGCCAGGGCGAGCCCATATCTGCCCGCCTGGAAGAGCTGCAGCGTCTCGGACGAGAAAGTCGAAAAAGTCGAGAGGCCGCCGCACAGACCCGTGGCGAGCAGCAGACGCAGCTCAGGCGACAGGGGGCTGGCTAGGTCGTAACCCGTCACGATGCCGATGATCAGGCCAGCTGCCACGTTTGCAGTGAGAGTCCCGAGCGGGAAACCTGGCGCAAGGCCCCGAAGCGCGTTTCCGGTCCCCCATCGGCAGACGCTACCGACGAACCCGCCGAGACCGACACAGAGCGCCTGGCCCGCCACCTCGGAAAATGCACTTACACCCATACGTCCTCCGACAGGCGCATTACAGCAGACGGAGCGAGACCTCCTTGAGCTGGCGGACGGTCACCTCGCTCGGCGCGGCGCTCATGAGGTCGGAGCCGGAGCTGGTCTTGGGGAAGGCCATCACGTCGCGAATCGAGTCCGACCCGGTCAGCAGCATGCACACGCGGTCCAGGCCCAGGGCAAAGCCGCCCATCGGGGGCGCACCGTACTTGAGCGCCTCCATCAGGAAGCCGAACTGCGCCTCCGCGCGCTCCTCCGTGAAGCCCAGCAGCTTGAGGATACGCATCTGGAGCTCGGCGTCGTGGATACGCATGCCGCCGCCGCCCGCCTCGAAGCCGTCCATCACGAAGTCGTAGGTGTGCGAGCCGCAGGCTAGCGGCTCGGCCTCCAGGCGGTCGATATCGGATTCCATCGGCTGCGTGAAGGGCATGTGCTCGGACGCGTAGGCCTTGCGGTCCTCGTCCCAGTGGAAGAGCGGGAAGTCCACGACCCACAGGAAGTCGTGGCCCTCGCGCGGCACCTCCAGCGCATCGGCCATGTGGGTGCGCATGCCGCCCAGGATCTCGTCGGCCGCGAGACGCGTCGTCGCGGCGAACATCACAAGGTCGCCCAGCTCCACCTGCGCACGCTCGCGCAGCGCCGCCATCTCCTCGTCCGTGAAGAATTTGACGATCGGGCTGTTGATCGTACCGTCGGGACGGAAGGCGATCCAGGCCAGGCCCTTCGCACCGAGGTCGGCGGCGACCGGCTCGAGCTTGTCGATCTGCGCGCGCGGCCAGGCGCCGGCGCCCTTGGCGTTGATGCACTTGACGACCTCGCCCTCGGTGTTGGCGGAATTGGCGAAGACCTTGAACTTGGTGTCCTTGAAGATGTCCGTCACGTCCACGAGCTTCATATCGTAGCGGGTGTCGGGCTTGTCGGTGCCGTAGGTGTCCATCGCGTCCCAGTAGGAGATGCGGCGCAGCGGGGTCGGCATGTCCACGCCCACCTTGGCGAAGGCGTCGTGCAGCACGTCCTCGAGCGCGTGCATGACCGTATCCTGGTCGACGAAGGACATCTCGACGTCCACCTGCGTGAACTCGGGCTGGCGGTCGGCGCGCAGGTCCTCGTCGCGGAAGCACTTGGCGACCTGGTAGTAGCGCTCCACGCCGCCGATCATCAGGAGCTGCTTCAGGAGCTGCGGGGACTGGGGCAGGGCGTAGAAGTGGCCCGGCTGCGTGCGGCTGGGCACGAGGAAGTCGCGCGCGCCCTCGGGCGTGGACTTGAAGAGGGACGGGGTCTCGACCTCGGTGAAGTCGCGCCCGTGCAGCGCCTCGCGGATAGCAAAGGTGAGGTCGTTGCGCAGCTTGAGGTTGGCGGCCATCTTGGGACGGCGCAAATCCAGGTAGCGGTAGCGCAAGCGCACGTCTTCGCTCGTGTCCACGCGGTCCTCGATCTGGAAGGGCGGCGTCTGCGCGGTGTTGAGCACCTGGATCTCGGACACGAGCACCTCGACCTCACCGGTCTCGATGCGGGCGTTCTCCATGCCCTCGGGACGCTTGCGCACCGTGCCGGTCACCATGATCGGCCACTCCAGGCGCACGCGCTCCGCGGTGTGGAAGGCCGTGCCGCCCGAGTGCTCGGGGTCAAAGGAGATCTGCGTCATGCCCTTGCGGTCGCGCAGATCGATGAAGATCAAGCCGCCATGGTCACGCCGGTGCCACACCCAGCCGGTCAGGGTCACGGTCTCGCCGATATTATTATTTCGCAGCTCTCCACAGGTATGAGTGTGCAAGGAGTAACTATCGGGCATACGTTTCCCATCCCTTCTCAATCCCAATGGCGGGCATCTTTACGGCACCCCGGGACGTCGTGACTCGGTGCGTCGTGCTATACGCAGGTGCATACTAACAGTCCCTCCCCGCTCGGGAAGGGACTGTCACATCACCGAAAAAAATGTTTAACTCTTACGCGGCAAAGAAGAACGGGCTGACTGCGGCATCCAGAACCTACCGCAGCGCCTGGGACCTACCGAAACGTCCGGACCGTGTTACGCGCGGACGGCGAGGGAGAGCTCCTGCAGCTGGGCCTCGGTGACCTCGCTGGGCGCGGCGCTCATGAGGTCCGAGCCGGAGCTGGTCTTGGGGAAGGCCATCACGTCGCGGATCGAGTCTGAGCCCGTAAGCAGCATGCACACGCGGTCCAGGCCCAGCGCGAAACCGCCCATCGGGGGCGCGCCGAATTTCAGCGCCTCCATCAGGAAGCCGAACTGCGCCTCCGCGCGCTCCTCGGTGAAGCCCAGCAACTCCAGGATCTGCATCTGGAGCTCGGCGTTGTGGATACGCATACCGCCGCCGCCGGCCTCGAAGCCGTCCATCACGAAGTCGTAGGTGTGCGAGCCGCAGGACAGGATCGTGTCGCGGTCGCCGCTGGCCAGCTTGGCGATGTCGGCCTCCATCGGCTGCGTGAAGGGCTGGTGCTCGGCCGCGAAGGCGCCGCGGTCCTCGTCCCAGTGGAAGAGCGGGAAGTCCACGACCCACAGGAAGTCGTGCCCCTCGCGCGGGACCTCCAGCACGTCGGCCATGTGGTTGCGCATGCCGCCCAGGATCTCGTCGGCGTGCAGGCGGTCGGCGACGGCGAAGAGGAGCAGGTCGCCCGGCTCAGCCTCCATCTCGGTGCGCAGAGCCTCGATCTCGGCCTCGCTCACGAACTTCTTGAAGGAGCTGTTCCAGGACCCGTCCGCCTTGAAGGCAAACCAGGCCAGACCCTTGGCGCCGAAGCCCGCGGCGACCTCGCCCAGCTTGTCGATGCGGGCGCGGGGCCAGGCGCCGGCACCCTTGGCGTTGATGCACTTGACGTACTGGCCATCGGTCTCGGCCGCGTTGGCAAAGAGGCGGAAAGCAGAACCCGCAAAGATCGAAGTCACATCGTGCAGGGTCATGCCGAAGCGGGTGTCGGGCTTGTCAATGCCGTAGGTGTCCATCGCGTCCCAGTAGGAGATGCGGCGCAGCGGGGTCGGCATGTCCACGCCCACGCGCGCGAAGGCGTCGTGCAGCACGTCCTCGATCGTGGCCATCACATCGTCTTCCTCGACGAAGGACATCTCGACGTCCACCTGCGTGAACTCGGGCTGGCGGTCGGCGCGCAGGTCCTCGTCGCGGAAGCACTTGGCCACCTGGTAGTAGCGCTCGACGCCGCCGATCATCAGGAGCTGCTTCAGGAGCTGCGGGCTCTGCGGCAGGGCGTAGAAGTGGCCCGGCTGCGTGCGGCTGGGCACGAGGAAGTCGCGCGCGCCCTCGGGCGTGGACTTGAAGAGGGACGGGGTCTCGACCTCGGTGAACGCATTGGCGTGGAAGGCCTCGCGCAGCGCAAAGGTGAAGTCGGAGCGCAGGCGGAGGTTCTTATTCATCACGGGACGGCGCAGGTCCAGGTAGCGGTAGCGCAGGCGGATGTCCTCGGCGGTGTCGGTGGAGTCGTCGATCGGGAAGGGCGGCGTCACGGAGGTGTTGAGCACCGTGATGCCCGTGGCCAGGACCTCGATCTCGCCCGTGGCCATGTGCTCGTTGGTCTGGCCCTCGATGCGGTGGCGGACCGTGCCGCTCACCAGGATCGGCCACTCGGGACGGATGGTCTCGGCCGTCTGGAAGGCCTCGCCGGACAGGTCGGGGTCGAAGATGACCTGCGTCATGCCCTCGCGGTCGCGGATCGTCACAAAGATGAGCTGGCCCAGGTCGCGGCGGCGGTCGACCCAGCCGGTCAGCTTGACCTCCTGACCGACGTTGGCCGCACGCAGCTCGCCGCAGGTGTGGGTGTGCATGGAATGAAGATGTGCCATCAAAAGTCCTCTCGTCTCGGACACCCCATGGCGGGTGTCCTGGGCGCCTCCCCTCTGGCAGGCACCCCTCTGCAGACGTCGCCGACCCGTAGACCGCGGGGCGGCGCACAGCACACCATCATAGCAGCGTGGGAAGACAAGAGGGGCAGGCTTGAGAAGCTCAGCCGATGCACAAAAAGCGGGCGGGAGCCGAAGCCCCCGCCCGTCGCGTGCGTGTGTGGGTTGCGACCTCAGGGGTCGCGAACCGCGCAGCGTGTCTTACATGGAAGCCTTGACCATCGCGGCAAAGCTCTCGGCCTTGAGGGAAGCGCCGCCGACGAGCGCGCCGTCGACGTCCTCCTTGGTCAGGAAGCCGGCGATGTTCTCGGGCTTGGCGGAGCCGCCGTAGAGGATACGGATGCCGTCAGCGATCTCCTCGCCGAAGATCTCCTTCAGCGTGGCGCGGATGGCGCCGATTACCTCCTGGGCGTCGTCGGCCGTGGCTGTCTTGCCGGTGCCGATGGCCCAGATGGGCTCGTAGGCGATCACGTACTTGGAGGGGTCGGTGATCTCGAGACCCTCGGTATCCTTCTTGATCTGGTCGACGACGAACTCGACTTGCTTGCCGGCCTCACGGACCTCAAGCGACTCGCCGCAGCAGCTGATCGGCACGATATCGTGAGCCATCAGGGCCTTGGCCTTCTTGTTGATGTCCTCGTCGGTCTCGCCGAAGTAGCCGCGGCGCTCGGAGTGGCCGATGATGCAGTAGGTCGCGCCGATGGCGGTCAGCATGTTGGGAGCGGTCTCGCCGGTGTAGGCGCCCTTCTCCTCCCAGTAGACGTTCTGCGCGCCGAGCGCGAAGGGAGCGTTCTCGTGCTCGATGACCTCGGCGACGCCCTTGAGGTCGACCGCGGGCGGGCACACGACGACGTCGACGTCGCCCGTGCCGTCAGCGAGCTCCTTGGCGAGGCCCTGAGCCAGGACGACGCCCTCGGAGTAGGTCTCGTTCATCTTCCAGTTGCCGGCAATCATCCTTTTACGCATCGAGAAGCGCCTCCACTCCAGGCAGGGCCTTGCCTTCGACGAGCTCCATGGAAGCGCCACCGCCGGTGGAGATCCAGCTCATCTTGTCGGCCAGGCCGAACTTATTGATAGCAGCGACGGAGTCGCCACCGCCGATGATGGACGTGCCACCATTGGCCTTGACCTCAGCGACGGCCTCGGCGACGGCCTTGGTGCCGTGCTGGAAGTTCTCGAACTCGAAGACGCCGGTCGGGCCGTTCCAGAAGACGGTCTTGGCGCCCTTGATGGCCTCGGCGTAGAGTTCCTCGGTCTTGGGGCCGATGTCCATGCCCATCTGGTCGTCGGGGATGGCGTCGGAGGCGACCACGGTGCCCGGCTCGTCCTTGAACTCGGGAGCGACGACGTTGTCGATCGGGAGCAGGATCTTGACGCCCTTGGCCTCGGCCTTCTTGAGCATCTCGCCCGCGCGCTCGACCCAGTCCTCCTCCTTGAGGGAGGTGCCGACCGTGTAGCCCTTGGCCAGGAAGAAGGTGTAGGCCATGCCGCCGCCGATGATCAGCGTGTCGGCGGAGTCGATCAGGTGGTCCAGGACGCCGATCTTGGAGGACACCTTGGAGCCGCCGACGATGGCGACGAAGGGACGCTCGGGCTCGGCGAAGATCGAGGTCAGGGTGTCGACCTCCTTCTCCAGCAGGAAGCCGGCGACGGCGGGCAGATAGGCGGCCGGGCCGACGACGGAGCCCTGCGCGCGGTGCGCGGTGCCGAAGGCGTCGAGGACGAAGATGTCGCCGTAGGAGGCGAGCTTCTTGGCGACCTCGGGGTCGTTCTTCTTTTCGGCCTTGAGGAAGCGGACGTTCTCGAGGACGACGATCTCGCCCGGCTTGATGGCGGCGCAGGCCGCGGCGGCCTCGTCACCGTAGGTGTCGGGGACGAACTTGACGTCGTAGCCGGTGAGCTCGGCCAGCTTGTCGGCGGCCGGCTTGAGGGAGAGCTCGGGCTCGGGGCCGTCGCCCTTGGGGCGGCCGAGGTGGCTCATCAGGATGATGGCAGCGCCCTGCTCCTTGAGGTACTGGATGGTGGGGATGGCGGCACGCACGCGCGTGTCATCGGTCACGACGCCGTCCTTCAGGGGGACGTTGAAGTCGACGCGCATCAGGACCTTCTTGCCCTTGACGTCGATGTCGCGAACGGTCTTCTTGGTAAAAGCCATACTTGCGACCTTTCTTGTCGTTGCCTGCAAATAAAAGAGGCGCGGCCGCGGCCCCGTGAGCTGCAAACCGCGCCTCTCGCTACCTACGAAGCGTCACTTAGGCGACGAACTTCTCGAAGTACTTGATGGTGCGGACCATCTGAGAGGTGTAGGAGTTCTCGTTGTCGTACCAAGAGGTGACCTGGACGAGGGACTGGCCGTTGCCGAGGTCCTGGACCATGGTCTGGGTGGCGTCGAAGATCGAGCCGTGGGTCTCGCCGACGATGTCGCGGGAGACGATGTCGTCGGTGTTGTAGGCGAAGGTCTCGGGGATGGAGTCGGCGTAGGCCTTCATAGCGGCGTTGACCTCCTCGACCGTGACGGTCTTGTCAACGACGGCGTAGAGGTTGGTCAGCGAGCCAGTGGGCGTCGGGACGCGCTGGGCGGCACCGATGAGCTTGCCGTTGAGCTCGGGGAGGACCAGGCCGATGGCCTTGGCGGCACCCGTGGAGTTGGGGACGATGTTCTCGGAGCAAGCGCGGGAACGACGCTTGTTGCCCTTGCGCTGCGGGCCGTCGAGAGGCATCTGGTCGCCGGTGAAGGCGTGGATGGTGGTCATGATGCCGGAGACGATCGGCGCGAAGTCGTTGAGGCCCTTGGCCATCGGGGCGAGGCAGTTGGTGGTGCAGGAGGCGGCGGAGATGATGTCGTCGTCAGCGGTCAGCGTCTCGTGGTTGACGTTGTAGACGATGGTGGGCAGGTCGTTGCCCGCGGGAGCGGAGATGACGACCTTCTTGGCGCCGGCGTCGAGGTGAGCCTGGGCCTTGGCCTTGGAGGTGTAGAAACCGGTGCACTCGAGGACGACGTCGACGCCGAGCTCGCCCCAGGGGCAGTCAGCGGCGTTCTTCTCGGCGTAGATCGTGATCTCCTTGCCGTCGACGATGATCGAGTTCTCGGTGGCCTCGACCTTGTGGTCGCGAGCATAGTTGCCCTGGGTGGAGTCGTACTTCAGAAGGTAAGCGAGCATATCGGGGGTGGTGAGGTCGTTGATAGCGACGATCTCGGTGCCCTCGTGCGAGAACATCTGACGGAATGCCAGACGGCCGATACGACCAAAGCCGTTGATAGCAACCTTAACTGCCATACTTTCTCCTTTCGCAAGGCCCCCGGAGCCCTTCCCCGGACAAGCCCAGTCCTACAAACCTGTTTAATTCTAACCGACTTTTGGGGCTTTTTTGAGAGATTGCCATTCGACTTGCAAAATTGTTCGCTCACCGTACGAATGGCTTACATTCCGTGGACATTTGAGCCGCGAGCGGTGGCGCGCGACGGACGAGCGGTGGACAAGTGGACCCGCCCTGCCCCGCACCCGCGCCGCAGCCCCGCGCCGCGCCGCAGCCCCGCGCCGGCATCACAACTTCGCGCCCTTCGTACAGTCCGCTGCGTTACGATAGGGACGACTCGACAAAGACGGACGCGGGAGGGCACCCATGGCAGACGAAGACATGCGCAGCGCCGCCGCGGCCGACCGCGTGCCCGACGTCGTGATCATCACGGGCATGTCCGGCAGCGGGCGCACCCAGGCACTGCACGCCTTTGAGGACATGGGCTTCTTTTGCATCGACAACCTCCCGCCCGGGCTCATGCTGCAGCTGGCCAACATCGTGGGCATCAACACCGGCATCGACCGCCACCTGGCCATGACCTGCGACCTGCGCAGCCAGGGGCTCTTTGACGACCTCTCCGACGCGCTGGTCGAGCTGGACAACCACAACATCACCTACAAGATCGTCTTTCTCGACTGCTCGGACGAGGTCCTCAGCCGCCGCTACAACGAGAACCGCCGCCGCCACCCCCTGCAGACGCCCGGCGAGACCGTGGACCACGCGATCAAGCGCGAGCGCATGCAGCTGCGCAGCGTCCGCGACCATGCCGACCTCGTGATCGACACGAGCCACACCCGCACCGCCGAGCTGCGCCAGCGCATCCGCCGCAATTTCTCAAAGGGCGACGAGGCGCAGCTGATGGACGTGAACGTCTTTTCCTTCGGCTTCAAGCACGGCATGCCGGTAGAGGCGGACCTCCTGATCGACGTGAGGTTCCTGCCAAACCCCTTCTACGATCCCGAGATGCGCAACCTCACGGGGCTCGACGAGAAGGTCGCCGATTACGTGCTCGACAACCCCACCACCAAGAAGTTCATGGAGCAGTGGGAGGGCCTGCTGGACGTGGCGCTGCCCGGCTACGTGAAGGAAGGCAAGCCCGTCCTCTCGATCGCGATCGGGTGCACGGGCGGGCAGCACCGCAGCGTGGCCATCGCGTGCGCGACCGCCGAGTACCTCAAGGGACGCGGCTACCGCGTGAACCTCAGCCACCGCGACCTGGCGCTCGCCGTGCCCCGCATCGGCGAGTCCGACGCGCACTAGGCGGGTGCCGGCCACCGCGCCGCCCGTAGACCTGCACGCCGCACCGTCCGTCTTATCCGCCCCCACTCCAGAAGCGACCCCATGTCATTCACCGCCCAAGTCAAAGACGAGCTCTCGCGCGTCGAGGGCGACTGCCCCGAGTGCAAGCTCGCCGAGCTGTCGGCCATCATCCGCGTGTGCGGCACGCTGTCCTTCCACGGGTCGGGCAGCTGGTCGCTGCGGGTGACCACCGAAACGGGCGCCGTGGCGCGCACGATGATCAAGCTGACGCACGACCTCTTCCGCATCGACACACCGCTCACGATGCGGCGCTCCAACCTGCACCGCTCGCACAATTTCCTGATCGAGATCCGCGACCAGGACGCGCTCGGGCCCGCACTGCAGCGTCTGGGCATCATCGCGCCGGGCGTGGGCATCACCTCGGGTGCGCCGGCGCAGCTGCTCCAGCGGCAGTGCTGCCGTGAGGCCTACCTGCGCGGGGCATTTATGGCGGGCGGGTTTGTGTCGGACCCGCGCGGCGACTTCCACCTCGAGATCGCGCTGACCGGGGAGCAGCTCGCCGACGACGTGCAGCGGCTCGTGGAAGGCTGCGGGATCGACGCGCGCATCAACCATCGGCGCGGGTCCTACGTCGTCTACCTCAAGAGCTTTGCCGGCGTGGTGGCGCTGCTGCGGGCGATGGGGGCCGAGCGCTCTGCGCTCGCGGTCTCGCAGGTGCGCCGCGTCAAGACCGTGAAGAATAGCGTGAATCGCCTGGTCAACGCCGAGACGGCCAACTCAAACCGAGCGAGCGGGGCCGCCGCCGAGCAGCTGGCGCTGATCGAGCGCGCCGAGCGGACCCTCGGCCTGCGCGCCCTGCCACCTGCGCTGCGCGAGTTCTGCCTGCTGCGCCGCACGCATCCCGAGCTCTCCCTCTCGGCGCTCGGCGAGCTCTGTAAGCCCCCCGTCGGCAAATCCGCCATGCACCACCGCGTGCTCCGCCTGGAGCAGCTGCTGGACGAGACGGAGGGGGATGCGGTCAGCCCATCGGGCTCCGGCGTCGACGGCGCGGGTGCGGGGGACGCGGTGGACGCGCATCACAAGGCTACGGAATCGGATACCGCAGCAGCAGTCGGCATGGCAAGCGACGTGAGCGCGATGGGCGGTCCCGAATCGCCGACACACAAACGGACGGGTGCCGATCCGCAGAGCTTTGGATGCCATTGAGGTCTTTGCAGACGAATCCTCGATTCGTACATGAGTAGGGCTGATAAAGAAGCAGGGGCACAGATAATACCTTTGGTGCACGAATGGCATCCTGCTCGTAGCACTCGCATCGCCTGCCTGGGGAAGAGAACTTCATAGGTTCGTACACGAATTACCGCTTGGCGTGTTTTTATCGCTATTGACACGGCTTCGTGTACGATTCCCGGCGATGAGCTGCTTTGCACTCCACGCTACTGGCTCGCTTTGTGTAAGAGGCGCTCTAGCATTCGTACACGAACCGCCCCTCCCACCCCTTAGACGCTGGCAAAGGTCGAGTGATGTACGAAACTTTTTATATATAAGCAAGGCAATCGTACATGAGTTTGCAACGCAGGCTTCTTCACCGCCGAATAACCCATCTCGTGCACGATTGCAAAGAAGAACGTGCCTCATATCCGTACACGAGTCGAGGTATTTCTTGTCCTGGGGATATAAAAGGGCTGTTCATGTACGATACGAGACGGATAATCGCGATTCAGCCACACATGACAGTCTAAACAGACTCAGCGGCAGAGACAGGCATAGAGTCAGCAGCAGATGTGTCGGAGCTGGTAGGCGCGGTCGGCGCGGCGGCAGTTGGAGCGGGTGCGGTCTGCGCGGCGGCAGTTGGAGCGGGTGCGGTCTGCGCGGCGGACTCGTCGGGGTCCGCATCGCGCTCGGCATCGTAGGCGCGCAGGGTCTGCCAGATGTCCTCGGCAACCTGGGCAGGCACGCCCTTGACCTCGGCGATCTGCTCGGGCGAGGCCTCGCGCAGCCGCTTGAACGACCCGAAGTGCCGCATGATGTCCTTCTTGCGCTTGGGACCCACGCCCGGGACCTCGTCGAGGATCGAGACCGACTGGGCCTTGGTGCGCAGCTCGCGGTGGAAGGTGATCGCGAAGCGGTGCGACTCGTCGCGGACCTGCTTGATCAGGTAGAGCGAGGGCGATCCGGACGGCAGCACGACCGGCGTGTCGTCCCAGGGGACAAAGACCTCCTCGTCCGACTTTGCCAGGCCGCACACGGGGATGTCGAGCCCCAGCTCCTCGAGCTGGGTCATCGCGGCTGTGAGCTGCGGTTTGCCGCCGTCGACCACCAGCAGGTCGGGACGCGAGCCGAATCTCTCGTCGGCCATGCGGTCCGGCGCGTAGCGGCGACCGAGCACCTCCTGCATGCTCACGAAGTCGTTGGCCTCGTCGAGCTCGGCGCGGATCTTGAAGCGGCGGTACTGGCCCTTGTCGGGTCTGCCGTTGGTAAAGACGACCATGGACGCCACGGTAAAGGCGCCGTGCAGTGTGGAGATGTCGAAGCACTCGATCCGCATCGGCGGCGCGTCCAGGGCAAGCGCGCTCTCGAGTTGGAGCAGGGCCTGGTTGGTGCGGTCGTCGGCGTAGCCCGTGCGGACCATGTAGCGGTTGAGCGCGTGGCGGGCGTTGCGCGAGGCCATCTCGAGCAGGCGGACCTTGTCGCCGCGGCGCGGGACGTGCAGGCGGCAGACGTGGCCGCGCTTGTCGGCCAGCCACTCCCCCACCACCTCGGCGTCGGGCAGCGCGGTCGCCAGGTCGACCTCGGCGGGGATGTCGGCGGTCTCGTCGTAGTAGCGCTTGAGGAAACCCTCGGACAGCTCGACCTCGTCGACGTCCATGCCCTTGTCGAGGATGAATTCGGAGCTGCGGATCACGCGCCCCTCGCGCACGACAAAGACGCACGCCGCGCTGATCGTCTCCTCGCGGGTGAAGCCGATCGCGTCCATCGAGACGTCGTCGGCGAAGAGGACCTCCTGCCGCGCGTCGGTCGCCTGGAGCGCCTCGAGACGGCGCTTGAGCCGGCCCGCGCGCTCGAAGTCCAGCTCGGCGGCCGCATCGCGCATCTGCTCGGTCAGCTCGTCGACCACCGCGCGTCTCTTGCCTGCGAGGAAGCGCTCGACCTGGTCCACATGCCGCGCGTACTCCACGGTGTCGATCGCGCCGGCGCAGACGCCCGGCCCGCGGCCCACGTGATAGTCGAAGCAGGGCCGCCCCAGCTTGGCCAGCGCGAGCGGCGCCACGCCCACCTCGTCGGGGTGGGCCGCGAGGTAGCGCCGGCACCGCTTCCACTCCGCGCAGGTCGCGATGCAAATCGGCGCCACTTTGCGCAGGGTGTCGATCGTGGCGCGCGCGGCCTTGGCGTCGGTGTAGGGGCCGAAGTACCGCGTGCCCTTCTTGTGGTGCTCGCGCGTGTACTTGATCGCGGGAAAGACGTCCGACTCCGTCACGGCGATGTAGGGGTAGCTCTTGTCGTCCTTGAAGTCGACGTTGAAGTAGGGGTGGTACTGGTTGATGAGCTGCCGCTCCAAGACGAGCGCCTCATGCTCGGACCCCACGACGATGTAGTCGAAGGAGCGCACGACCTCCATGAGCAGGGGGATCTTTGCTCGGTCGTCCGTGAGCGTGGTGTACTGGCGCATGCGGGCGTGCAGGTTTTTGGCCTTGCCGACGTAGACGACCTCGCCCGCGGCGTCGCGCCACAGGTAGCAGCCCGGGTTGGTCGGGACGCGCTCGACCTGCTCGGCGATGCTGGGCATCCCCTCGTCCTCGGGACGGGGAGCCTGCGTGTGCAGCAGTGGGTCGTATGGATGGTTGGTCTTTGCCATAGCAGACATAATAGAATAGCAATCCATCTTCTGTGGTATAAATAGATTGCCCGCAAGGGAATTGGTCGCGTCTTTGACGCTGCCTCCAAGCGCCGGGGGCTCTATCCCCCGGTATTTTTTTATCGAAAATCCCTGCGAGAGGACTATGGGCTTGAGCGAAATCTCTGCATTCGTTGATGAGAGCGGCACGATGGGGCGTGCCTCGAGATACTACCTTCTGACCCTGGTGTTCCATAATCAGAGCGATGACATCCGCTCAAATATCACCAACTATGAGCAGTACCTCGATCGCGCTGACCTACCTGATATTCCCCTTCACTGCGCGCCGCTCATGCAAGGACACTTCGACTATGAAGGCATGGATCTACAATCGCGCAAGAAACTTCTCGCCGCATTCTTCCATTTCTATCGAATGCTGCCCGTCAAATATCACACATTTATCTATCTCAAGAAGGATTTCGCTGACGACGAGGCGCTTGGCGCACGGATGAGACGCGATCGTAAGCTTCCTCTACGATCATCTCGATTATTTTCAGTCATTCGATAGTGTGCTGCTCTACTACGACCAAGGTCAGGAACTCGTAACCAAGGCGCTCCATGGTGGATTCGAATATGCGCTCTCAAAGCAGGCGACCGTTTATCGCAACGTCAGTCCGAGAGATTATCGTCTCTCACAGGTAGCGGACTTTTTGTGCACGCTAGAGCTTACGGCTCGGAAGTTCGAAGACAACCGAGACGGTGCTACTGACCACAAGATATTTGGCAGCAAGCGAGACTTCCACAGAAACTGGCTGAGGAAGATTCGCGAGAAACGGCTTGATTAGGGCATTTGCTTTCCAAGAGAGCACCAATTGCCATCGGGAACGAGCCTGTAGTTCATTGCGATAGATCTAGTCCGCGGCGGCCTGCTTGCCACCGGTGTCCCAGACGTACTTCTTGAACTTCTGGATCTGGTGGTAGTAGGTGACCGAGGCCCAGAACTGGTGCCGGACCGTGTCGGGCGCGTAGTCCAGCGGGAAGCGTGCGGTGCCGTCCTTGTACATGGCCAGGACCTTGTCGCGCAGCGCAACGTCCTTGACGGTCTTGCGCACGACCTTGGGCGGGACGCAGGCATAAACAAAGGGCTTGTCGGCGCGCATCACGGGGATCTCCTCGCCCAGCACGTAATCCCGCACGAAGAGGGTCACGAAATTGACGCCGCCCAGGGTCATGTAGTAGGTGTTGCGGCCGGGGCGGGTGTTGACCTCAAAGAACTTGTTCTTGCCGTCGCGCGGGTCGTACTTGCAGTCAAAGTTGGCAAAGCCGTGGTAGCCCACGTGCTTGAGGAAACGGCTGGCCGCCTCGATGGCCGACTCGTCGCGCTCACCCAGGATGCAGACGGGGTTGCCGATGGCCGAGGGGGCGTGGTCCTGCAACACCACGCGGCCCATCGCCGACACGCGCACGTCGCCCGACTCGTCCGTGAAGAGCGTGATGGAGCGCAGGCCGTCGTCGTCGCCCGGGATGAACTCCTGCACGATCAGCTCGCGGTCGTAGATGGAGTCCTGCAGCGCGCGGAAGATGCGCTCGAGCTCCTCGGGGGTCTCAACCTCAAAGATCTTCTTTTTACCCGGGAACTCCGCATAGTGGTAGCGGGCGGAGTTGGACGGCTTGGCGATGCAGGGATAGGTGAACTCGCTGGTATCGATCGTCGCCGTAGGGTCGGCACAGTCATAGATGCGCGTGCGCGGGATGGGGATGTCGAGCTCCTCGCAGATGGCGTAGAAGCGCTCCTTCTGCGTGATCTCGTCCAGCAGGTCGAAGTCGATGTAGGGCACCACGTACCACTCCATCAGCTCGGGCTTGTGCTGGGAGAAGATGCGGGCATACCAGTCGCCGGAGCCCACCAGGATGCCGACCTTGCCCTGGCTCTGCAGCTCGCGACCCAGGTCGGACAGGTAGGCGACCAGGGTCTCCTCCTGATCGACGCCCTCCACGATGCGGTAGTCGCAGAAACGGCTGGACGAGGTGACCTTGACATCGGCCGTGGCCAGCAGGATGGACGTGATGCCGTAGGCCTCGTGGAAGCTGCGCACATAGGTGTAGCCGAGGATGTCGGCGCCCAGGATCACGGGCACCAGGTGCTCGGCGACGTCGGCCTCGCTGTGGATATAGCGTGCTGCGGCAGGTTGCTGCGACAAGACGGACCTTCTTCCCCGCGCTCTCGCGCGATGTTTGGGTAGACACGGACGGTAAGACAGACGGGCGCCCTCGGACCCAGTAAGACAGACGGGCGCCCTCGGACCTAGATGCTGAAGGGGCAACCGCCACCCAGGTAGCTGCCGTAGAGCGGGGCTTCGCAGGCACCGGTGTAGGTGGCGTGGATGATCATGCCGTTGCCGGCGTAGATGGCGACGTGGCCGTACCAAAAGACGAGGTCGCCCGGCTGGCACTGCGAGATGGGCTTGACGTTGGTCATGTTGCGCTGGGCCGCGGAGCTGTGCGGGATGGAGAGGCCGGCCTGCGCGTAGGCGTACTGTGTGAGGCCTGAGCAGTCGATGGCGACGCCGGGCGTGCTCGCGCCGAGCACGTACGGGGTGCCGATGCAGCTGCGCGCGGCCGCCAGGATGGTCTGGCGCGCGCTGGAGCTGATGGTGCCGGAGTTGCTGGAGCCGCCGTTGGAGTTGGAGCCGGAATTGGAGTTGTTGGAGTTGCTATTGGAGTTGTTGTTGGAGTCGTTTGACTCCTGCTGTCTCCTCTGCTCCTCTTCCTTCCTCTGCTGCTCTTCCTGGGCCTTCTGGCGGGCTGCCTCGGCCTCGGCCTCCTCCTGCGCCTTGCGCGCGGCCTCGATCTGACGCTGGCGCTCGGCCTCCTGCTCGGCCTTGATCGCCGCCTGGACCTCGGCGCTCAGGCCGTTCACGTAGTCCTGCTGCTCGGCCACCTGCTTCTCGAGGTCGGCCTGCTGCTGCGCCTGCTGGTCGGCGAGCTGCTGCTGGTCGGCCTTGTCCTGCTCGAGCGAGGCCTTCTCGTCCTCGAGCTGCTGCGTCAGGTCCTTGACCTGCTGGATCTGCGCCGCGTCGTGGGCGGCGACCTTCTCGGCGTAGTGCAGGGACGAGACGAGCTCGTCCACGCTGCGGGAGTCAAAGATGATGGTCAGCAGCGACACGCCGCCCGTCTTGTAGTTCTCGGCGATGCGCTCGGCGAGGGCTGCGCGCGTGTCGGCGAGCTGCTGGGTGTTGGAGGCGATTGAGTCCTCGGTGTCCGAGATCTTTGCCTCGGTCTGCTCGATCTGGTAATTGGTGTCGTTGAGCGCCTCGCCCGCGGCGACGAGCTGCTCGTTGACCTCGTCGAGGTGCGCGTTGGCCTGGTCGAGCTGCGCCTGGAGCTCGGCGGAGGTCTCGGCGGAGGCCGTAGCGGGGGCTACCGCAAGCGGCGCCGTTATCAGCGCGCAGGTCAGCGCGCCGGCAATGGTCATACGGAAGGCAGTAGAGCGTTTGGACATCGTTTCTTCCTCCTTTGCAGCAATGTGCTTATTCTACCGTAGTTGCCGCTGGCTGCAGGTGCGGCGGGCGCGGGTGTGTGCCGTCTGCGAAGGCCGCCCACGCCAAAAGGTCCGTCTTTCTTGTGGTCTGCCCTACCCGCGGTGGAGCAGACGCGCGACCGCCGAACGCATAAAGGCCGCCTGCTTGAGGTGCAGCGCCAGCGCCGCGCCGAAGGTCACCGCGAGCGAGACCGAGCCGCACGCGATGATGGACAGCAGCACCCGGATGACCGTATGCCCGCCCGCAAGCGCGATCGGCAGCAGCGGCCGCATGAGTGCGCCGCCCGCGACCGCGCCGGCCAGACCGAGCACGATGCCCCAGACGGTGGACGAGATGATCTCGCGCATGCCCACGTGATGGAGCTCGCGCCGGATGAGCACAAACGAGATGAGGTCGACCGACACGTAATAGAGCACGCTGCCCAGCGCCACCGCGGAGATGCCGATGCGGCTGGTAAAGAGCGCGGTGAACGCCACCTGCAGCGCCGATGCGAAGACGTTGGCGAGGGCGAAGAGGCCCATCTTGCGCATGGACGAAAAGACCTTTTGGAAGAAGGTCGAGACGCCGTAGAAGGGCAGCGCGAGCGAGAGCCAGCGCAGGTAGACGGCCGTGAGCTGCGCGTCGTCGGCGGTGAAGCGGCCCGACGCCAGGAGCAGCATCAGCGGGTAGGCGAACGTGATGAGGTAGAGCATGAACGGCATCAGCGTGAAGAGGATCTGGCTCGTGCCGTGCGCAAAGCCCTCACGGTATCCGTCGATATCGTCGTGCGCCCATCGGTCCGCGAGCTCCGTGAACATCGCCGTGGTGATGGGGATCGAGAGCACGGAGTACGGCAGCGTGTACCACAGGCGGGCGTAGTACTGCACCGAGCTGCCCGCGCCCGGCTCCGCGACCAGGGCGTACGTGTTCATGACCGAGACCGTGACAAAGGAGCAGACCGTCACGAGCAGGGTCGGGATGCCGATGGAGAGGGTCTCCTTGATCGCGGGGTCGTGCAGGTCGATGTGCCAGGTGATGCGGACACCGTGACGGCGCAGGCTGGGCACCTGCATGAGCACCTGCACCAGCACGCCCAGCGGGTTGCCCAGCGCGAGCACCAGCATGCCCAGGCCCGGGTTGACGGCGGCAAGCGGCGGGTAGGCCAGGAAGGACGCGATGGTGATGAAGTTGTTGAAGATCGGCGCCGCATTGGACCACAGGTAGTCGCGCTCGGCGTTGAGCACGCCCGACGCGATGGAAGACAAGCAGTAGAGCAGCACCTCCACGGCAAAGAAGCGGAAGAGGTACACGGCGTCGGCCATCTGCGCCTGGTCGGTGCCCGCCGACTGGATCCACACCAGCTGGGCGGCGAAGGCGATGCAGAGCACCGTGAGCACGCCCATCAGGACAAAGACGATGGAGAGCAGGTTTGATACGTAGGCGTTGGCGCCCTCGCGGCCCGCGCGCTGCTTGACCGAGAGGTAGACGGGCAAAAAGGCGGTGACGATCATGCCGCCGATCACGAGCTCGTAGAGCTGGTTGGGCAGGTTGTTGGCCACCGTGTAGCAGCTGGCGAGCAGGGTCGCGCCCATCGCGTAGGCCTGCGCCCAGGTGCGGAAGAAGCCCGTGATGCGGCTGATCACCACGAGCACGCTCATCAGGGCGGCGGAGCGGCCGATCGACTGGCTCGGCGCGGTGTCGGTGGCGGCGGGCGTGCGTGACACTCCCCCGTTCCCTGTCACGGTGCGTGACACTCCCCCGTCACCTGTCACGGTGCGTGATACTCCCCCGTCACCTGTCACGTCCCCGTTTTTCTTCATGTGCTTGTTCATATATGCCATTGTTTATATGTCTCTTTGTGCGTATGTTCTGGCTCGGTATTCGTCACATTCTACGCACGCTGCGTGCCGCGAGGCGGCAAAGGCACTAAGATGCTATGAAGAACCACGAACGCGCGGGCCCTGCCCTGGCCTGGCTGACGGACTGATCGAGTGTTCAGCCTACCCACGAGGCACCACCCACCCGCGCGGATGCGAAGGAGCGATGATGGTAGACAAGAAAGCTACGCCCTGGTACCGCAGGTCCTATCTCACCGAGGACGGCAAAAAGGCGCTGCTCGCCGTGGGCGCAGTGGCGGCTGCCGCATGCGGCACGGTCGCCTTCCTCGTCAAGCCGCGCACGCGCGACTGGCAAAACACCGCCCAGTGGAAGAATTTCGAGCGTTACCGCTATGCGCATCGCGGCCTTTTCGACGAGCCCGTCTCCGCTCAGGCCTACCCCAAGGGCACCAAGGGCGACCCCTTCCGCGGGACCGCCGACCCCACGATGACCGCGCGCGAGCAGGTCGCGCGCGTGAAGGACAAAGTCACCAAAAACCCTGACGCGCCCGTCGCCACACCGCTGTGGGCGGATGACGTGAAGGACTACCCCACGCTCGTGCCCGAGAACTCCCTGCCCGCCTTCCGCGCCGCCGCCGAGGCCGGCTACGGCGTGGAGCTGGACGTGCATCTGACCAAGGACAACGTGCTGGTCGTCGTACACGACTCCGACCTCGAGCGCATGTGCGGTCGCGCGGGCTTCGTCGAGGAGCTCACGCACGAGGAGCTCTGCTCCTATCGCCTGCTGGGCACGGACGAGCGAATCCCCACGCTCGAGCAGGTGCTGCCGCTTTTCGCGCCAGACCCCGTCTCAAAGCGCCGCCATCCCCCGGTACTCGTGGACATCAAGAGCACCGTCGGCAACTGCGCCGACATCACACGGCTCACGCTGCTCGCGCTCGACCGCTTCGATATCGACTACGTGATTGAGAGCTTCGACCCGCGCGTCCTGCTTTACCTGCGTCGCAACCGCCCCGACATCATGCGCGGCCAGCTGTCCCGCGACTACCTGCGCGGCGGTCAGACGGCGCCGACGGACGTGCCCGCGCAGTTCGCGCTGTCCTCGCTCTTCTGCAACGTGATCGGCCGGCCCGACTTTGTGGCATACAAGTTCGCCGACCGCCACAACCCCTTCGTCGGCCTCGCCTGCGGGCTGCTCGGCGGCCACCTCGTCACGTGGACCGTGCGCTCCGATGCCGACCTCGCCGAGTCTGAGAAGGCCGGCGCGCCCGCTATCTTCGAGTACATCCGCCCCGACCCCCGCTCCCGCCTGAGCAAGTAGCAGACGAACCTGCGGCAAGCAAGGCGGACGTTCGGCAAGCTCACCGTCAACGAGTACGCGGCCCTGCAACGAGTACGTCGCCCTGCAACGAGTACGTAGCGCCCCGCAACGAATACGTAGACGCGTGCAAGAAAACCGCTGATGTGTGAGCTAGCGGGCAGAAATCCGCCCCGTAGCGCACACTTCGACGGATTCTTCGTTCAGAGCCACGTACCTGTCGCGAGGCGCTGCGTACTTGTTGCAGGGCGGCGTATTCGTTGTCAGGCGCAACGTACTTGTTGCAAGATCATGCGCAGCGTGAAGGGCCCACTGTCACAGGTCCCGACGCTAGACGAGGGCGAGCTGCCCGCATATATAAACAGTTATGTATAGCCAGCACAGTTATAGCCGGCTCGTCCCGCCGTGATTCGCAAGCGTTATCGAACCGTGCCAGTTACCTGCAAGCTTGTAGCAAACTTGCAGGTAACTTGCAGCAAACTTGCAGGTAACTGCACTAAACTCGCATTGGATATGTTTGCTACTCTTGACTGCCAACGTCGTCCGCTGCCGGATGGAGGGTGCAATGGGAGTCAGGAGAAGTTCGGAGATAGATATCCTGCTTGATGATGCGGAGCGTCGGCGCTCATGCCTCTACACAAAGAAGAAATGGGCCGTCGACATACTGCGTCGCCGCATGGGTAAAGGGACGGTCCTCGAGATAGACCAAGGCAGCTTTGTCCGATGGGCCACGTGGCAGAAACTGGACCCCGTCGACAAATACCGCTGGCGTATGAACGCAGTCGCCACCGCCCTGCCCGGTTGCGTGTTTTGCCGAGAATCCGCAGCGCTGCTGCACGGTCTCTTTGTCTCATATGCCAATTTGCGGCGCATCCACATTGCGACTACCAGAAGGGAACATAGCGCTAGCTCCCGCCTCGTCACGCGCCACATCGTCGAAGGGGATGATCTTTCGACTATCGACGGCCTAGCGGTGACTTCTCTGCTGAGGACCTCCTTTGACTGCATGAGGGCCTACGATTTTTCCGACGCACTTGCGATCGCCGACTCGACGCTACGCGTCGGAACAAGCAAAGAGGGCCTTTTGACATACGTAAACAGCATGCGCAATTTCCGCGGTGGCAGCATGGCAAGGTGGGCAGCTGAATTTGCCGACCCTCGGGCGGATAACGGAGGGGAATCCGCGGCACGCGCAACGATGATCGAGCTCGGTTATGCACTGCCGGATCTGCAGCATCCGATAACAGACAGCCTGTCGGGTAAGGACTACCGCGCAGATTATTACTGGGAGCTTGCAGACGGTACCAAAGTCGCCGGCGAGCTGGACGGGAATCAGAAGTACACGAACCCCGCCTTCATGAATGGCAAGACGCTGACCAGCGTGCTTCTTGACGAGCGCAAGCGAGAGTCCCGCATCACAAAGAAAGTGAGCCGGGTCTGCCGATTCTCACCCGATGATGTGAAGGACCTTCAGTTCTTTATGCGGCTGCTTGATGATTTTGGGATACCGAGGGACGCGGACAATATCCCCTCGTTCTCCAAGAGATACATCCATAGGGACATATCGTAGACGGTCTATCTAGCGTGTCGCAGGCATCTCTCGCCGTAGATGTCTCTCTTGGGCATCCGAAGATATCCTTCGCGTGCTGATTGCTGATACAGTCCGAAAAAACGAGCCCGCTGCCATGAGACAAATGCTGTAGCAGTTGCAACGAGTACGCAGCGCTCGGCAACGAATACGCCGCACTGCAACAAGTACGCCGCCGTGCAACGAGTACGCAGCGGCCGACGACAGGTACGTTACTCCGAACGAAGAGTCCGCCGAAGTACGTGTTGTGTGGGTGGTTTTCCACCCGCCAGCCCGCACCTCGGCGGATTTCTTGCGCACGCCTACGTATTTGTCGCGGGGCGCTGCGTACTTGTTGCAGGGCGGCGTACTCGTTGCACGGGCGCACGGCGTACTCGTTGCACGGGCGCATATTCGCCGCCGTGCAGAGCCGGACGCTACCCGATCTCGCGATAGAAGCAGCTACGGTGACCCGTGTGACAGGCGGGACCCGGGGAATCCACCTCAGCGAGCAGCGTGTCACCGTCGCAATCAATCAGCAGGCGCCGCACCTGCTGCATATTACCGCTGGTAGCGCCCTTGTTCCAGAGCTCCTGGCGGCTGCGCGACCAAAACCACGTCGTGCCCGTCTCGAGCGTCAGCGCCAGCGACTCGGCGTTCATCCAGGCGACCATCAGCACCTCGCCCGTGCCCACCTGCTGCACGACACAGGGCGCGAGGCCGCGCTCGTCGTATTTCACACGCGCGTCATCCGCAGAGACCAGCTCCGCTTCCTCACCTGCATAGGTGCTCATAGCTGCTCCTAGAGTCTGTTGCTAGAAATCAAGACGGACGGGGATGCCCTGGCTAGCCATGTACTCCTTGACCTGGCGGATCGTGAAGGTGCCGTAGTGGAAGACGCTCGCGGCCAGCACCGCATCCGCCTCGCCGTCGATGATGCCCTCGGCGAAGTGCTCGAGCGTACCCACGCCGCCCGACGCGATCACAGGGATGTTGACGGCACGCGCCACCGCGCGGGTCAGCGGGATATCGAATCCGTCCTTGGTGCCGTCGCGGTCCATACTCGTGAGCAGGATCTCGCCGGCGCCGCGGCGCGCGGCCTCCTCGGCCCACGCGACCGCGTCGATACCGGTCGCCGTGCGGCCGCCCGCGACGTAGACCTCCCACTTGTTGGGACCGGTCTGGCGCGCGTCGATCGCGCAGATGACCGCCTGACTGCCGAATGCGCTGGCAGCAGCTGTGATGAGTGAGGGGTCCTTGACGGCGGCGGAGTTGACCGAGACCTTGTCGGCACCGGCCGCCACCATCTGGCGCATGCCTGCGACGTCGCGGAAGCCGCCGCCGACCGTATAGGGCACACGCAGCTCGGCCGCCGCATGGGACGCGAGGTCGATGGTCGTCTTGCGATCGTCGGAGGTCGCCGTGATATCGAGGAAGACGATCTCGTCGGCGCCCTCGCGGTCGTACGCTGCGGCGAGCTCGACGGGGTCGCCGGCGTCGCGCAGCTCGACGAAGTTGACGCCCTTGACCACGCGCCCGTCCTTGACGTCCAGGCACGGGATGACTCGTTTGGTGAGCATATGGCTCTCCTTCCTGCGCATCGCCAATGCGACTGCCCGCACGGCGACCGAATCGACAAACGGCTCGTCGGATTACAGCGAAAGCTAGCTGGCCGCCTCCAGGGCCTCCTGCAAGGTAAACGCGTGCTCGTACAGGGCGCGACCGGTGATCGCGCCTTCGATGACCCCATCCCCCAGCGAGGCCAGGGCGCGCAGGTCGTCGAGGCGCGCGATGCCACCCGAAGCCACCACCGGGAAACCCGCGACCTCGGCCACGTGCCGGTACGCCGCGACGTCGATGCCCGTCTGCATGCCGTCGCGCGCCACGTCGGTGAAGACGAGATGGCGGAAGCCGAGCCCTGCTAGGCGGGCGACCAGCTCGTCCACCGTGAGCGCCGCACTCTCGCGCCAGCCGGAGATCTTGACCTCCCCGCCGCGTCCCGCCACGTCGGCGACTAGGGCGTCGCCGTAGGTCTTCGCTGCCTCGGCGGCGAAGTCGGGGTCGCGCACAAGCGCCGTGCCAACCGCAACGCGCGAGACGCCGGCGTCGAGCATCCGCTCGATATCGGCCATGCCGCGCACGCCACCGCCCGCGTCGACCTTGATCCCGCCGACCGTGGCGATGGCGCGCAGGGCCGCGGCGTTGGCGGCGAGTGCCTGCTCGTCTTCGCCAAAGGCTGCGGACAGGTCGACCACGTGGATCCATGCGGCACCCGCCTGGCGGAAGGACTCCGCCACCGCCGCCGGGTCGTCGGAGTAGACGTCCATCCGGGACCGGTCCCCGCGCTGCAGGCGGACGACCTGACCGGCAATGAGGTCTATAGCTGGGAAGACGATCATGGCTAGCCTCGCACCACGCGTAGGAAGTTCGAGAGGATCTGCTTGCCTGTGCCCGACGACTTCTCCGGGTGGAACTGCACGCCGAAAATATTGCCCTTCCAGACGGCGCTGGGGAAGCTGCGCGTGTAGTGCGTGTAGGCGCAGACCGTGCCCTCGGGTACATCGTCGCCCAGCGCGTAGGAGTGCGTGAAGTAGACGTTGGCGCCCTCGGACACGTCGACGAAGAGCGGGCACTGGCGGCCGTGCTCCGTGAAGTGGATCTGGTCCCAGCCCACATGGGGCACCTTGAGACGGTCGCTCTCGAGCTTGGTGACCGAACCGGGCAGGAGTCCCAGGCCGGGGATCCAGCCGTTGCCCCAGGCGGAGGAGTCGGAGTGCTCGTGGCCGCGGGCAAAGATCACCTGCAGTCCCAGGCAGATACCGAGGAAGGGCGTGCCCGCACGCACGGAGCGCACGATGGCGTCGGCCTGGCCGGATTCCCGCAGGTAGGAGGTGGCGTCCTCAAAGCTGCCGACGCCGGGCAGGATGATACCGTCGGCCTTGGCGATCACGTCGGGGTCGTCGGAGACCTCGATCCCCGCGCCCACCGCCGACATCGAGCGCGCGACGGAGAGCAGGTTGCCCTTGTGGTAGTCGACGACGACGATTTCCGGAGCAGACATCAGAGGACCCCCTTGGTCGAAGGAATGCCGGAGACGCGCGGGTCGGGCTCGACCGCGGCGCGCAGCGCGCGGGCGCACGCCTTGAAGGTCGCCTCGAGGATGTGGTGCGCGTTGTCCCCCGTGATCTTGCGGAGGTGCAGCGTGATGCCGGCGTCGCGCGCGAAGCCGGCAAAGAATTCGTGGCCCAGCTCGGTGTCGAAGGTACCGACCTTGTCGGGCCCGATGGGCACGTCCCAATAGAGCTCGCCGCGGCCCGAGATGTCGACGGCCGCGAGCACGAGCGCCTCGTCCAGCGGCACGCACACGTCGGCGAAGCGGCGGATGCCCGCCTTGTCGCCCAGCGCCTCGCGCAGCGCCTGGCCCAGCGCGATGCCCACGTCCTCCACCGTGTGGTGGTCGTCGACCCAGGTATCGCCCTTGCAGTGCACGGTGAGGTCGATCAGCGAGTGGCGGCCGAGCGCCGTGAGCATGTGATCGAAGAAGCCCACACCCGTCGCCACGTCCGTCTTGCCCGTCCCGTCGAGGTCGACCTCGACCAGGATGTCCGTCTCGCCCGTCGTGCGGGCGATGCGAGCGGTACGCGCCATGCTATGCCTCCTTCAGGATCGAGACGATGCCGTCTACCAGGCGTTTGTTCTCCTTGGGCGTGCCGACTGTCACGCGCAGGCAGTCCGTGAGGCCCGGTGCGGAGGAGAAGTCGCGCACCAGCACGGAGTGCTCGTCGCGCAGGCGGCAACGTACCTCGTGCGCGTGCGGCAGACGGACGAGCAGGAAGTTTGCGGAGCTCGGCCACACCGTGACACCCAAATCGCCCAGCTGGCCGAGGCGTTCGTACAGCTCGCCGCGCTGCCGGACGATCTCGTCGATCACCGGCTGTATCTGCGGGCGCTGACGCCACGCCGCGAGGGCCGCCGCCTGGCTGAGCACGCCGACCGAGTAGGGCTGGCGCACCGCTGCGAGCGCGGAGACCACACCGGGATCCGCAAGCACGTAGCCCAGGCGCGCGCCGGCCAGGGCAAAGGCCTTGGAGAACGTGCGCAGGACGAGGATATTGGGATAGTGGCTGATGAGGCTGGCGCAGGTCCGCGCGTCGGCGAACTCCATGTAGGCCTCGTCCACCAGCACCAGGCCGTCGGTCGCGAGCGCCAGCGCCTCGATCTCGGCGGGGTCGGCGAGCGTGCCCGTGGGGTTGTTGGGCGTGGTCACGACGGTGACGGTCGCGTCCGCCGCGCGGGAGCGGAGGCGCTCCCAGTCGATCCCGAAGGTCGCGGGGTCGCGCCACACGCTCTCGCAGGGCGACTCGGCCAGGCTCGCGTAGAGCTCGTAGACCGAGAAGTCGGGCGGGCAGTGCAGCACCGTGTGGCCCTCGCCGCCAAAGGCGAGGAAGATGTTGTAGATGAGCTCGTCGCCGCCGTTGCCGCAGATCACGTTCTCGGGCGCGAGGCCGTAGTAGCCGGCGATCTCGGTGCGCAGCTCGCCCGCCAGCGGCTCGGGATAACGGTTGAGCGGGGTCTCGGCGAGCGCGCGGTCCACGGCGGCGCGGGCGTCGGCAGGCAGGCCGTAGCTGTTCTCGTTGGCCGAGAGGTTCACCTCGACCGGCGTGAAGGCGGGGTCGTACGGCTCGAGCGCCGCGGCGGAGGGGCGCATCAGCGCGCGGAATCTTTCCGGTATCTGAGCCATCAGGCATCCTTTGGTTCGGCGAGCGGTACGGGCCAGGCGGTCTTGCCTGCGTCTGTGCAGGCTGTCCGCGTGTCTTCGAAGGCCTCGGCGCCAGCCTCGGCAAGACGGACGCGCATGCCGGCGGACAGCGCGTGGGCCCAGAGGCCCTCTGCCTGCGCCATCTCCTGCACGGCGGGTCCGTCGTCGAGGACGCCTGCGGGACTGTAGCTGATGACCGACGAGCGCTTCTGGAAGTCGTAGACGCCCAGCGGGTTGGAGAAGGCCGCTGTGCCGCCGGTAGGCAGCGTGTGGTTGGGACCGGCCACGTAGTCGCCCAGGGGCTCGGAGCTCCAGGGACCCACAAAGATGGCGCCAGCGTTGTGCACGCGGGCCATGATGCTCCACGCGTCGGCACAGTGCAGCTCCAGGTGCTCCGGCGCGATGGTGTCGACGGCGTCGATGGCCGCGTCGAGCGTCTCACAGGCGACGATCACGCCGTGGTCGAGCGACGCACGCGTGATCTCCTCGCGCGGGGACTGGGCGACCAGCAGCTCATAGGCCGCCAGCACGCGCTCGGGCAGCGTGGCGTCGCAGGTCACGAGGTAGCAGGTGGCCATCGGGTCGTGCTCTGCCTGCGCCATGAGGTCCGCGGCGACCACGGCGGGGTCCGCCGTCTGGTCCGCGAGCACGCAGACCTCGGAGGGACCGGCGACCATATCAATGCCGACGTCGCCGGACACGTAGCGCTTGGCGGCGGCGACGTAGGCATTGCCCGGGCCGACGACCTTGGCCACGCGCGGAATGCTCTCGGTGCCGTACGCGACCGCGCCGATGGCCTGGGCGCCACCGACCGCGTAGACCTCGTCGATACCCGCGACGGCGGCAGCCGCCAGCGTGTAGGGCGAGATGGAGCCGTCCTTCTGCGGCGGGGTGACCATGATCACGCGTTTGACACCCGCGACCTTGGCGGGGATGGAGTCCATCAGCACGGTGGAGGGGTATTGCGCACGACCGCCCGGGACGTACAGGGCGACAGACGCGACGGGCGTCACCTTCACGCCGAGGATCGTGCCGTTGTCGCGCGTCTCGAACCAGGACTGTTCTGCTTCGCGCTCATGGAAGTCGCGGATCTGGCGGTAGGCGCGCTGCAGCGCCTCGAGGAAGGCGGGATCCACGCGCGCGGGGGCCGCCCTGACGACCTCGTCGGGCACACGGAAGCTCTCGGGGCAGGCACCGTCGAACCTGAGGCAGTACTCGCGCACCGCCTCGTCCCCGCGCTCGCGCACGTCGTCTACGATGGCCTGCGCCGCGTCCATGACCTCGCGCGGCAGCGCGCCGGCACGTTGGAGGTCGCTCGGCTGGAGCCTCTGCTCACCGGTCAGTGTCACGGTCCTCATTGCTGTACTTCCCTTCCCTGCTCGACGACGGCACGCAGGCGGGCGGCCAGCTTGCGCACACGCTTCTCGCACCGCCAGGCGGCCGGCCCCGCGAAGAAGCGCGCGGAGCACTCGAGCACATCGTCGTCCACTACTACGAGGTTGTTTTGTTTGAGCGTGGAACCCGTCTGGGTGATGTCCACGATACGGTCGCTCATGCCCACGATGGGGCCGAGCTCGATATTGCCGTGAAGTTGGATAATGTCCACCTGAACGCCCTTGCGGTCGTAATAGGCCTGCGTGATGCGCGGGTACTTGGTCGCCACGCGCAGGCTGCCCCGCCAGGAGTAGGCGCGCTCGGCCTTGCCGGCGGCGCTCGCGGGCTCGGCCACGACGAAGTGGCAGGCGCCGTAACCCAAGTTGACCAGCTCGAGGAGGTCGGCATTGGCCTCCACCAGCGAGTCGTTGCCGCAGATGCCGCAGTCGGCGCCGCCGTAGGCGACGAAGGCGGGCGCGTCGGTCGCGCGCACGATCACGTATTGCACGTCCCCGGCATCGATGATGAGCCGGCGGCCGGGGTTGCGCAGGCCCCGCACGGGCAGACCCGCACGCTCGAGCAGATCGACCGTCGGGCCGTTGAGCGCGCCCTTGGGCACCGCGATGCGCAGCGGGCGCTCAGCCGCGGGGGCCTTGGCGACGACCACGCCTGTGGCACCCGGCTCGCCCAGCACCTCCTGCAGGCACTCGAGGGAGAAAGCAAAGCCGCAGGCAGACACGCCGGGACGCCCGAGCTTCTCGAGCACGGCGTCGTAACGGCCGCCCGAGGCGAGCGGGGCGGCGACGCTGTCGTTGTAGGCCTTGAAGATCAGGCCCGTGTAGTAATCGAAGGAATTGATGATCGAGAAATCGAAGGTCAGACGGCCGTCGGCAAGCAGGTCGGCGAAGCCGTCCGCCAGGTCGCGCAGCTCTGCGGTACCACGCTCGTCTTCCGCAACGCCGGCAGCCGAGAGCAGACGGTCGATCGCGTCGATGACCTCCGTGCCGCCCGTCAGACGGGGCAGTTCGCGGAGCGCACGCGCCTCCTCCAGGCTCAGGCCGCCCGTCGCCTGCTCGCGTTTGACGGTCTCGTCGAGCGCCACGAAATTGGAGACGTGCACCGCCGCGCGCACCCGGCAGGCAAAGGCCTCGCTCGGAGCGCACGCATCAAGCAGGGCGTTGAGGGGGACGACCGAGCCGCACACGATGCGCCAGTCCGGGATGCCCGCCGCATCGAGTGCCGCCGCGAGCAAGCCTGTGATCTCGCGCTCCGACGTGGCGCCGTCCTCCCCCATCAGCTCGACGCCGAGCTGCGTAAGCTGGCGGGGCTGGCCGCGCAGGTTGGATTCCTCGCGCACCACCGGGGCCTCGTAGCGCAGGCGCAGGGGCAGGTCGCCGCCGGCGAAGCGCGACGAGACCATCCGGGCGATAGCCAAAGTGATGTCCGGGCGCATGACCAGCAACTCGTCGTCGTCAAAGAGCTGGAACGGGGTGTCGTCCAACGCAGAGCCGCGCTCGAGCACGTCGCGGTACTCCATGAGCGGCGTCTCCACCGGAAGGTACCCGTGCTCGGCAAAGCATGTCTTCACCGCCTGCGCGATATGCTCGCGCTGCAGCGCCTCCCTTGGCAGGATGTCTCGAAATCCTCGCGGAGTCCCCTGCGGCATGATCTCCCCTCTCATGCGCCCGCGTCGCAGGCTGTCGTCTGCCTTGTCCATCTCATCAGCGGCGTCGCCCCGCTGATTTCGTGCATCGGCACTTTAGCACGCTAAAGTGCTTCCGGGCTTCGCGCAGGCAAGACGTAATACACAGGTAACGCGCATTGACTTCCTCGATGCTGCCCCGCATGCCGGCCTCTCGCCTGCACGCGACACCCGTACGTCCAACCACGGCCCCTACCATCGCGCTCCGAAGGGGGTACTTCAATGTTTTAGCGCAAGATTTAACCCTGCCGCCGCAAATCACTAACGGCAATTACCCGTACCCCTCTCCTCCATATATCAACACAGTTGTTCTTATTTTAACTTGTAAATACTACATATGTTCGTTATTATAGAGATAGTTGTTCGCAATAACGCTTGACGTTATTAACGGGAGGCGATATTATGATCGTGTCGTATGCAGATCGTGATACAGAGAGACTTTCTGCTGGGTTTCGCGTCCATCGGTTCGCCCAATTCGAACGAACCGCATTGCGCAAGTTACGTCAGCTACAAGTCGCAATGTCCCTCAACGACCTGCGTGTTCCCCCAGGAAACAGGCTTGAACCCTTGAAAGGCTCGCGTTGGCAAGGTTTTTATAGCATCCGAATCAACGATCAGTATCGACTCTGCTTTCGATGGACCGAGGCAGGTGCAGAGGACGTACAGATTGTCGACTACCACTAGGAGATTGCGCTATGGAAGAAAAAATTACCCCCGTAAGCCCAGGCGAGCTACTCAAGGAAGAGTTTCTCGTCCCCATGGGCATTTCCCAGTACCGCCTCGCCAAAGAAACTGGTATGCCGGCACAGCGTATCGGCCAGATTATCCTTGGCCGCCGTTCCATTACAGCCGACACCGACCTGCGTCTCTGCCGTTACTTCGGCCTCACTGATGGATACTGGCTCCGTGCCCAGGACGCATACGACCTGGAAGTCGCACGGGATAAGATTCAGTCTCAGCTCGACCGTATCCGTCCTGTCGGTGCGGTGGCAGGTTGTCGATCTGTGTGCAACTTTGAGACTGCACTACAAACTTCAGCACAAGATACCCCCTGCTTCTGAACGCCAAGGGGTATTTCCAGCAAAATCTGTCCTCATAGCGAAAACCGGGGCGAGGCCGCATGCGGTCTCGCCCCTAGAAAGCCCATCCGCTTAACAGCTGAAACTATTTAAGCTTGGCCATACGGGCGCGGTCGCGCTCCAGGATCGGGGCGAGATACTTGCCCGTGTAGCTGCCCTCGACCTGGGCGACCTGCTCGGGCGTGCCGTAGGCGACGATGGTGCCGCCGCCCTCGCCGCCCTCGGGACCGAGGTCGATGATGCGGTCGGCCATCTTGATCACGTCGAGGTTGTGCTCGATGACCAGAACGGTATTGCCCGCGTCCACCAGGCGCTCCAGCACGTCGATCAGCTGCCGGACGTCCTCGAAGTGCAGGCCCGTGGTCGGCTCGTCGAGAATGTAGAAGGTGCGGCCCGTCTGCTGGCGGTGCAACTCCTTGGCCAGCTTGACGCGCTGGGCCTCGCCGCCGGAGAGCGTCGTCGCCGGCTGGCCCAGGTGCACGTAGCCCAGGCCCACGTCGTAGAGGGTCTTGAGCTTGTTCTTGATCTTGGGGATAGCGGAGAAGAAGGCCAGCGCCTCCGTGACCGTCATGTCCAGCACGTCGCTGATCGACTTGCCGTGGTAGAGGATCTGCAGCGTCTCGCGGTTGTAGCGCTTGCCGCCGCACACCTCGCAGGGCACGTAGACGTCCGGCAGGAAGTTCATCTCGATCTTGATCTGGCCGTCGCCCTTGCAGGCCTCGCAGCGACCGCCTGGCACGTTGAAGGAGAAGCGCCCCGCCGAGTAGCCGCGCGCACGGCTCTCAGGCACGCTGGCGAAGAGCGCACGCAGGTCGTCCCAGAGCCCGATGTAGGTCGCGGGGTTGGAGCGCGGGGTGCGGCCGATCGGTGACTGGTCGATGTCGATGACCTTGTCGATCTCCTCGACACCCTCGATCTTTTTGTAGGGACCGACCGGGCGCTTGCTGCGGTGGACGGCGTTGGTGAGCGCCGGCGCCAAGGTATCGGTGACCAGAGAGGACTTGCCCGAGCCCGAGACGCCCGTCACGACGGTCAGCGTGCCGAACTCCACCTTGGCTGAGACGTTCTTGAGGTTGTTGGCCGAGGCGCCCGTGATCTTGAGCGCGCCGCGGCGCGGATTGCGACGCTGGTCGGGCAGCATGATCATCTTCTTGCCCGTAAGGTAGGCACCCGTCAGCGAGTCGGGGTTGTGCATGATGTCCTCGGGCGTACCCGCCGCGACGACGGCGCCTCCGTTCTCGCCTGCGCCGGGACCCATGTCGATCACGTAGTCCGCGGCGCGAATCGTGTCTTCGTCGTGCTCGACCACAATGACGGTATTGCCCTGGTCGCGCAGGTTTTGCAGCGTCGCGATCAGACGATCGTTGTCGCGCTGGTGCAGGCCGATCGACGGCTCGTCGAGGATGTAGAGCACGCCCATCAGGCCGGCGCCGATCTGGGTGGCAAGGCGGATGCGCTGGGCCTCGCCGCCGGACAGGGTCATGGCCGCGCGGGACAGCGTGAGGTAGTCGAGGCCCACGTTGACCAGGAACTGCAGGCGCGCCAGGATCTCCTTGACGATCGGGGCGCCCACCAGCTGCTGGCGCTCCGTGAGCCTGAGCGCACGGAAGTATGCGAGCGACTCGCGGCAGGACATCTGGCAGACCTCCCAGATGTTGCGCTCGGGCACCCCCGCCTGCTCGCCGCCGACCGTGACGGCCAGGTACTCGGGCTTGAGGCGCGCGCCGTGGCAGGTCGGGCACGGGACCTCGCGGATGTAGCGGTCGAGCTTCGCATGCATCGTCTCGGAGACCGTGTCCTGGTATTTCTCGAAGAGGATCGCGCGCACGCCCGAGACCGTCGTGCTCCAGTGGGTGGTGCGGCCGTCGCGCGTGTGGTAGGTCACCTGGACCTTGGTGGAGCCCATGCCGTCGAGCAGGGCGTTTTGCACCTTCTTGGGCAGGTCCTGCCAAGGCGTGTCGGGGTCCACGCCGAAGTGCTCGCACACCGCCGCCATGATCTGCGGGTAGTAGTTGGAGTGGCCGAAGATGCTGCCGAAGACGCCGCCCGTCACCGAGAGGGTCGGGTCCTCGATCAGCGCCTCGGCGTCCACGACACGTCGCGTGCCCAGACCGTCGCAGTCGGGGCAGGCACCGTAGGGCGCGTTGAAGGAGAAATCACGCGGCTGCAGATCGCCGATGGAGTGGCCGTGGACGGGGCAGGCCAGGTCGAGGGAGTACTCCAGCAGCTCGCCCGGCATCGCCTCGGGGTCGTCGCGATCGGGCAGCAGGTAGAAACCCACCTTGCCGTCGGCCAGCCGGGTCGCCTGCTCCACGGCCTCGGCGATGCGGCCCAGCGAGTTCTCGCGGATGACCACACGGTCCACGACGACCTCGATCGAGTGCTTGTATTTCTTATCGAGCTTGATCTCGTCCGAGCCCAGCTCGCGCACCTCGCCGTCCACGCGCACGCGGCTGAAGCCCTCCTTGGCCAGGTCCTCGAAGAGCTTGGTGTACTCGCCCTTGCGGCCGAGCACGACCGGCGCCAAGACGTACGCGCGGCGCCCCTGGCCCGCAGCGAGGACCTTGTCGGCCACCTGGTCGGTCGTCTGCCGCTCGATCACGCGACCGCACTCGGGACAGTGCGGCACGCCCACGCGCGCGAAGAGCAGGCGCAGGTAGTCGTAGATCTCCGTGACGGTACCGACCGTCGAGCGCGGGTTGCGGCTGGTGGTCTTTTGGTCGATGGAGACCGCGGGGCTCAAGCCGTCGATACTGTCGAGGTCGGGCTTGTCCATCTGGCCGAGGAACTGGCGCGCGTAGCTCGAGAGGCTCTCGACGTAGCGGCGCTGGCCCTCCGCGTAGATCGTGTCGAAGGCCAGGCTCGACTTGCCCGAACCCGAGAGCCCCGTGATCACGACGAGACGGTCGCGCGGGATGGTGACGTCGATGTCGCGCAGGTTGTGCTCGCGCGCGCCGCGGATGACGATGGAATCAGATGCCATATGAGCTACCTCGAGAGGTCGTATGCCGAAAAATCCGCTACAGGCGACGGTGCCGTGGGCCCGTCTCGCAAGCGGCCGTTTATTTGCGAATCTGATTCTAACAAGCGCCCCGGACACCGTCTGCGGCACCCAGGACGCGTTCACCCTATCGTCCCAATTTGTTCGATGAGCAGGACCGGCGAGGTGACAATCCCCCGTCCCCTGTCACCTTGTCACGAGGGTGACAAGCCCCGTCCCCTGTCACGCGTCACAGGCAGCAGTACCAGTCGTCAGAGGGGTCGAGCTCGGGGAGCTTGGCGGCTGTTGCGGCCGCCGGACCTGCGGATCTCTTGTCCTGCCAGTCTGCGGGCGGCACGAGCTTGAAGGGTCGCGGCTCCCCCACCGCCACGGGCCGCAGCGTGCCGTCGGCCGCGATGCGGCGCTCCACGCCGAACTGCCTGCCCACCTCGTCGAGCCGGCGCTCGAGGTCGGGCGGGGTCTGCAGGTAGCGGCCCCAGTTGGAGTCGTCCGCGGGGCAGTTCATGCGGTCGCCGATCACGTGCGCGGCGATACCCACGACGGTCGAGTCGGAGGGCACCGGCTTCACAACGACGGCACCAGCGCCGATGTTGACATGGTCGCCCACCGTGATGTTGCCGAGCACGATGGCGTTGGCGCCCACCAGCACGTGGTTGCCGAGGGTCGGGTGGCGCTTGCCCTCCCGGCTGAAGCTCTTGCCGGTCATCCCGAGCGTGGCTCCCTGGTAGATCAGGCAGTCGTCGCCCACGATAGCGGTCTGGCCGATCACGACGCCGACACCGTGGTCCACCACAAAGCGGCGGCCGATCTGCGCGGCGGGATGGATGTCGCAGGCGTAGCGCTTGCGCATGCGTTTGTGCAGCTGGCGAGACCAAAAACGATGGTTGTGCATCCACAGCCAGTGCTGCCAGCGGTAACCCCACACGATGCGCAGGCCCGCCGAGTACAGCAACACGCGACGCAGCGACGTGGCCGAGGGGTCACGCTCGAAAATAGCCTGCAGGTCTTCGTGCATCAGCGTCCAGAGCGAGACGCCCTCAGCCGTCGGCGGGGTCGCCACGGGGCGCTTCTTCATATGAGAGTCCATATCGGATGCCATGTAGGGCTCCTGTCGGTCGGATGCCGGCCGAGGCTCGATACCAGCCCCCAGCCGAGTCCGTCATCGTGATTGCTGTCGGCCGAGCACCCGCTAGATGTCCATGGACAGGTAGCGCTCGCCCGTGTCGGGCAGGATGGCCACGATCGTCTTGCCGGCGTACTCATCGCGGTTGGCGAGCTCGATGGCCGCCGCGACAGCCGCACCGGAAGAAATACCGACCAGCAGGCCCAGCTTCACGGCAAGGAGTTTCTTGATCTGGATGGCTCGGTTCGACGCGATCGGCACGATCTCGTCGACGACGGCGCGGTCGAAATTGTCGGGCACGAAGTTGGCGCCGATACCCTGGATCTTGTGACCGCCGGCAGGACCGCCCGCCAGCACCTGCGACTCGGCGGGCTCGACGGCGATGCCGCGGACCGCGGGGTTCTTTTCCTTGAGGAAGCGGGACGCGCCGCTGATGGTACCGCCCGTGCCGACGCCCGCGACCACGGCTGCGACCGTGCCCTCGGTGTCGCGCCAGATCTCGGGACCCGTGGTCTCGTAGTGCGCCTGCGGGTTGGCGGGGTTGGAGAACTGGCCCGCGATGATCGAGTTGGGCGTGGAGGCATGCAGCTCCTCGGCCTTTTTGACCGCGCCGGCCATACCGTCGGGACCCGGGGTCAGCACAATCTGCGCGCCGTAGGCGGCCGCGAGCTTGCGGCGCTCGACACTCATGGTCTCGGGCATGGTGAGGATGAGGGTGTAGCCGCGCGCCGCGGCGAGCATGGCGAGGCCGACGCCCGTATTGCCGCTGGTAGGCTCGATGACGGTGCCGCCCGGCTGGAGCGAGCCATCCTGCTCGGCGGCGTCGAGCATGGCACGGGCGACGCGGTCCTTGATGGAGCCGCCGGGGTTGGTCGCCTCGTATTTGCCCAGGACGCGGGCGGTGGAGCCCTCCACGAGGGCCGAAAGGTCGATGAGCGGGGTGGCGCCGATGAGCGCCTCGACATGTTGCGCGGTCTGCATAGCCTCTCCTTGTCGCGATGTATCGTCCGGTCCCCTATGGCCGGGTTCTTCTTCGCTAGGATTACTATACGCGTTAATCCCTAGTCTGCAAGTATGAATTATGTTAACAGCTCATGAGCAGGCTGCCGCGCGCCCATCCGCGTTACGGCCATGTCCCTATCGGAAGACAAACTCTCCTGAAGACACGCCTTCCTGCAGGCACACCTTCCTGCAGACACACCCTCCGGAGAAGAAGCAACGTCGGAGCCGCGTCTGCGGCAAGCAGCAACGGAGAGCTACCGCCACCCATAAGGGTTGCCGGCCTGCATCGCGCGCCGTTCGCGGTTCACGCGCATGCGCCAGGCAAAGACCACGATCGCCGCATAGGGCACGCCGCAGACGGCCATATAGGCAAACACCGTCGTGAGGTACTCGAAAAGAGGGCTTTCGGCGTCCGTGAAGAAGATCGCGACCAGGAACACGGCCAGCATCGTGGCAGCATAGCCGCCGAGCCACCTCCCGAGGAAACCCTTGCTCGCAGGCGGCATGGCGGAAGGGGCCTGGACCGGAGCCGGAGCGGGAGCCTGCGCCCAGGCTGGCGAGGAAGCCGGACCCGGGGCAGAGGTGTAGGTAAAAGCAGGGGTAGGAGTCGGGACGGGGCCTGGAACAGGGGCCGATGTGCGAGCCGGAATGGGGGCGGAGGTTGGGGCGTAGGTGGGGTTTTGTGCGAAAGCACCTGCCGGAGCAGGCATGCCGTAGTTCGAGAAGCCCCAGGCTGCACCGTTCTGCTTCAAGAAGGCCTCGTCGCTAGCAGACTCGGACTTCACGAGTCTGATGACCCCGACGTCGATCGCGACGGCAAAGACAATGCACCCGAGGAAGGGCACAAGGTCGCCCGGCAGCGACACCAGCGTGTCGTAAATCCCGTGGCAGAGGATTGGCACAAGCAGCGCGCACACCTGATTGCGCTGGTATTGCGCATGGTCGCCGACCGTATCGAACATCTTCATGCGGCCGTAGTAGTAGCCCATGATCACGGCCCAGCCGGCATGCCCGGGCACGGAGAGCAGGGCGCGCACCACACCGTTGCCGAAACCGTAGGTAAAGACGTACATGATGTTCTCGAGCGTCGCGAATCCGAGGCCCACCATCACGGCGTAGACGATACCGTCGAATCGGTAGTCGAAATTGGGGTTCTTCCAGGTGCGCAGGCGCAGGAAGAAATACTTGCAGCCCTCCTCTGCGACGGCGACGACGAGGAAGTAGTCCACCAGGATGTACCCGAGGGAGTTGACGCCAAAGATGTCCGCCGCGATAGGGTCGAGCAGCCCCTCGATGAGCGAGGCGGGCAGGCAGCTCACGGCACCGAGCAGGAAAAGCGACCGCAGCAGGGGCTTTGGCTCCGAGTCCGCACGGTCGTTCTTGTAGATGTAGTCCGCTATGAAAAGGCTGGGCAGGATCGCCAGCGCAAAGAGGACGATGTCTTGAGCCATAGTGCTCCTACCGGGTCGTTCGCCGCCGGGCTATGCGTGGTACCGTGGCACCTGCTCCAGCGGGCTGCATCTGCTATTGAATCAGCTTCACGCTGTCGGTGAGCGGGGCGGGCTTGTCCTTGCCCTGCGCCGCGTAGACGATGCCGATGATCTTGTCGACCGACACCGCAAAGGTCAGGATGCCGATCAGGCTGCTAAGAAAGCCCTGGTCAAAGATGCCGCCCAAAAAGCCCAGGATGATCCCCACCGCCGCAAGCAGGCCGCCGCTATTGAGGTGCGTCAGCAGGTAGGAGGAGCGCCGCTCGTTTTTGGTCGCAAAGTACGCGATGATCCAGCCGACGAGGCCGAAATACGCAAAGATCGCCATAGCCTTGCGCTCCGTCTGCGCGGGCGCCTGCTGGTAGCCGTAAGGTTGCTGAGGCTGATAGGGCTGCTGGTAACCATAGGGTTGCTGGGGTTGTGCCTGGTAGGGCTGCTGGTAGCCCTGCTGAGACTGCGCCTGCCCATGCTGATACGCCTGAGAATGCGGCTGCGCAGGTTCTGCTTCCCCCGCATACTGGGGCGTCGCGTACTGCGGATTCGCGTATTGCTGGGGAGGTTCGACGGCCGGCCCGGGAGCCGGGGCAGATGCCTGGGCGCCCGCTGCGGAGCCAGCCAGCGCAGTACCGCAATTCGTGCAGAATTTTATCGAGTCCTCCATGAGGGCGCCGCAGTTGGGGCACGTCTTCATAGTGGTCCTTTCCTTCAAAAACCCGACACTTCACGCGGATAGTGTACACCGCCCTCTCGCCCGTTTAGCCTGTGCTAACCAAGCGCTAACAGAGCCGGTTGCCGCTTTGGTCCTTGTCGCTACACCGGTCCCGTCTGCCGCATTTGCCCTCTCAGAGGAAGAGGAACCCCAGGATGACAATGGCGAGGGCGATGAGGCCGGCGACCAGAAACGGACGGGGACGGCCTTCGGCGCTCGGGGCTACTGGGCCGGGCATCGGCTGGATAGGCGGCTGCTGAGCAGGCGCGACACCATGCTGCTGCCATCCGTTTTGAGAGCCCGAGAGCTGGACGGGCACCCATGCCGTGGACTGCGTCTGCGGTGTCTGGGCATAGGGCTGTGGTGGCTGTGACGTCTGCGCATAGGACTTTGGTGGTTGGGGTGTAGGCTGAGCCGGCCGCTGCGGGGGATACGTCTGTCGCGGGGCAGGTTGCGATTGTGGTCGCGGGCCAATCAGCGGGGCACCGCACCGGGCGCAGCGCTCCGCACCGTCCACGTTCACCTGTCCGCAGTTGCCGCAATACATACAGAGCTCCTCCATCAGCCGTACGCGGCACGGGCGTCTGTCCACTATGTCCGCACCGTTGGTGACTGCACTTACAGTAGCACCCTTGCGGGGCTGTCGCTGCGACGGCACCGCTGTGGGACTGTCGCCGCGGCAGCACCATTGGCTGACATGCCGTCTTCCGCCATCGGACCACTCGGTACAATTGCTATAGACCGTTTGTCTTATGCAGACAAGGCATAATGAAAGACGGACGCATCGCCAGACAGCTCGGAAAGGAGTCCCATGGACATCCGCGTGCTCCGCTACTACCTCGCCGTGTGCCAGGAGGGTACCATGTCGCGCGCCGCCGAGACCCTGCATGTGACGCAACCGACCCTCTCCCGCCAGATCGCCGACCTCGAGCGCGAGCTGGGCTGCACGCTGCTCGAACGCGGCGGGCACCGCGTGCGCCTGACCGAGAAGGGCCTCTACCTGCGCCGCCGCGCGGAGGAGATCGTCTCGCTCGCCGACCAGACAACCTCGGACATCCGCGCCGAGGAGGGCGTGGTCGAGGGCGACGTCTACATCGCGGCAGGAGAAAGCCCTGCTTTCAGCGCCATCGCCTCCGCGATCCGCGATTTTCGCGAGCTCTATCCCCATGTGCAGTTCCACGTCCACAGCGGCGTCAGCAGCGATGCGGTCTGGCGCCTCGAGCACGGCACCGCCGACCTCGCCGTGCTGGTGAGCCAGCCCGACACCGACGATTACGACACCCTCCGCCTCGCCGCGACCGATGTGTACGTCGTCTACCTGCCCGCCCACACCGCGCTCGCGCAAAAGGAGGCCATCACCCCCGACGACCTCGTCGGCCCGCCGCTCATCGTGTCCGAGCAGTCCATCAAGCGCGGAGTCCTGCCCGCCTGGTTCGGCGACCGCCTGCACCGCGCCAATATCGTCGCGACCTTCAACCTCTTCTACAACGCCGCCATCCTCGCCCGCGAACGGGTCGGCTACGTGCTCACGCTCGAGGGCGTCGTCCCCGCAGGCGACGACGGCATGACCACCCGCCCGCTCTACCCGCCGGTCGTCTCCCCCGCCGACATCGCCTGGAAGCGCGACCAGCCCCTCTCCGTGCCCGCCGCCAAGTTCCTCGAGTTTCTTCGCGGACGGCCCGACGTCGCGCAGCAAGACGGGCGTACTATGGGGATGTGACAATCCCCCGTCCCCTGTCACGCTCTCGACCGGAAGGATCCATCATGACCCGCATCGAGCACGCCCGGGAGCTGCGCTCCCGCACCGACGTCCACATCAACTGCGCGCAGGCGGTGATGATGGTCTTTGCCGACAAGATGGGCATCACGAAGGAGCAGGCCCGGGCGCTCGGCACCTACTTCGGCAGCGGTATGGGCCGCGGCCGCACCTGCGGCACGATCACCGGCGCGCTCATGGTGCTGGGCATGGCGGGCGGCACCGGCTCCGACGTCCGCGAGCTCTGGCAGCGTTTCGGCGACGCCCACGTGGGCACCGACTGCCGCGACCTGCTCGCCGCCAGCGCCGCCGCCGGCACACCCCGCAGGGTCCATTGCGACGGCCTCATCTACGAGGTCATCGGCATCCTGGAGGACCTGCTGGCGTAAACGCACCGGTGCCATCAACTCCTCATCAAAGCTCTCATAAAGACAGACCTCATGAAGGTCAATATTGTCGGTTGATTTTAAATACCCCTCCGCTAGTATGAATTAGGCGAAACGGGGAACGATACCCCTGTGACCAAACCCGTACAGCTCGACAAGAAAGGCTGTCTTCATGTCCGATACGACCAATGCGCTTCTGCGCGTCAGCGGACTTTCCGCCGGCACCGAGGACAAGCAGATCCTCCACAACATCGACCTCGCGGTCGCCGCGGGCGAGACCCACGTGCTCATGGGCCCCAACGGCGCGGGCAAGTCCACGCTGGGCCACGTGATCATGGGCGACCCCACCTACAAGGTCTCGGGCGGCACGATCGTCTTTGACGGCGCGGACGTCACCGACGCCTCCGCCGACAAGCGCAGCCTGGCGGGCATCTTCCTGTCCTACCAGGCGCCCGTCGAGGTACCCGGTGTGCCCCTCTACAGCTTCCTGCGCACCATCACGCAGATGCGCCCCGAGCTCAAGACCACGGCGCGCAAGTTCCGCCAGCGCGTCGGCGAGATCTGCGACCAGCTCGATATGGACCAGGGCTTCCTCACCCGCGAGCTCAACGTGGGATTCTCCGGCGGCGAGAAGAAAAAGATCGAGATGCTGCAGCTCCTGCTGCTGCGTCCCAAGCTGGCCATCCTCGACGAGACCGACTCGGGCCTGGACGTCGACGCCCTCTCGATCGTCTCGCGCGGCATCGAGGCCTACCGGGCCGACTGCGACGGCGCCCTGCTCATGATCACGCACAATACGCGTATCCTGGAGCGCCTGGATGTGGACCGCACGCACGTGATGGTCAAGGGCAACCTCGTGACCGAGGGTCCCGCCTCGCTCATCGACGACATCGACCGCAACGGCTTCGAGCGCTACGAGGCGATGCTCGACTCCGCCGCCGCCAAGGGCGGTGAATAGCGTGGCCAAGACCAAGGTGGCCGACATCGACCGCTCCATCTACGACTTCAAGAAGTCAGAGGAGGGCTACGAGCGCTACGCCGACGGCCTGACCCCCGAGATCGTCCGCGCGATCTCAAAGAAGAAGGACGAGCCCGCCTGGATGCTCGCCAAGCGCCTGGAGGCGCTCGACATCTACCACGAGCTCTCCATGCCCGCCAACTGGGGTCCCGACACCAGCGGCCTGGACATGAACCACATCTCCACGTACGTCTCACCCAAGACCAAGCAGGCGCGCAACTGGGACGACGTGCCCGACGACATCAAGGACACCTTCGAGCGCCTGGGCATCCCGCAGGCCGAGCGCGACAGCCTGGCCGGCGTCGGCGCCCAGTACGACTCCGAGATCGTCTATCACAACATGAAAGACGAGATGGCCAAGGAGGGCGTCATCTACACCACGATCGAGGACGCGCTCCACAGCGAGTACGAGCCGATCGTCAAGGAGCACTTCGGCCACCTGATCCCGCCCCGCGACCACAAGTTCGCGGCGCTGCACTACGCCGTCTGGTCGGGCGGCTCCTTCGTCTACGTGCCCCGCGGCGTCAAGGTCTCCTACCCGCTGCAGTCCTACTTCCGCCTCAACGCGGAGGGCGCCGGGCAGTTCGAGCACACGCTCATCGTGATCGAGGACGATACGGACCTGCACTTCATCGAGGGCTGCTCGGCCCCCAAGTACTACGACGCCAACCTGCACGCCGGCGCCGTGGAGATCTTTGTGGGCGACCGCGCGCACATGCGTTACTCGACCATCGAGAACTGGTCCAAGAACATGTACAACCTCAACACCAAGCGCGTGACGGTGGGCGCGGACTCCAAGATGGAGTGGGTCTCGGGCAGCTTCGGCAGCCATGTCTCCTACCTCTACCCCACCTCGATCATGCGGGGCGACCGCTCCAGCGTCGAATTCACCGGCATCACCTTCGCCGGGCAGAACCAGGACCTCGACACCGGCTGCAAGGTCATCCTGCAGGGTGCCGACACCGCCGCGTCGGTCGAGACCAAGTCGATCTCCAAAGACGGCGGCATCAACACCTTCCGCAGCTCCGTCGTGATCGGCCGCCATGCCGACCGCGCACGTGCCACGGTGAGCTGCCAGTCGCTGATGCTCGACGACATCAGCCGCTCCGACACCATCCCCGCGATGGACGTCCGCAACGCCACCGCGCAGGTCGGCCACGAGGCCACCATCGGCCGCATCTCCGACGACACGATCCTCTACCTCATGAGCCGCGGCTGCTCCGAGGAAGAGGCGCGCACGATGGTCGTCAACGGATTCGCCAACCCCGTGAGCAAGGAGCTCCCGCTCGAGTACGCGGTCGAGATGAACAACCTAATCAAACTCGAGATGGAGGGGGCGATCGGCTAATGGGCAAAAAGAAGGACAAGAAAGAAAAGAAAGACAAGAAGCTCAAGAAGGCCGCTGCCAAGGCCATGCCCGCCGCCGCGGAGCAGCCCGCAGAACAGGCGGCCGTCGCGGCCGACGATGCCGCGGCCAAGCCCGCCACGACCATGCTCGCCCACGTCAACGTCCCGTACGCACAGACGTGGAACTACCTGCGCATCAACGACATCGCCTTCGAGGTGCCGACCCCGGACGCCAAGGGCAAGGTGTATGAGGCAGCACCGCGCCTCTTCGACACGGTCGACGCCGGCATCGGCGAGGAGGCCGTCCGCTGGATCATCGCCGCCGCAGGCGACGTCCGCTACGTGGAGGTCCCCCGCCACACCGTGCGCACCGAGCCCGTCGTGGTGAACGTCTCCGCAGGCCAGGCCGCCAACACCGCCATCATGGTCCGCGAGGGCGCCACGGTCAGCGTGGTCGTCGTCGCCACCTCGGGCGAGGCGGAGCCGGGCACCACGACCGCCGCGCTCACCCGCATCATCGCCGAGCGCGACGCCACGGTGGACCTGGTCGAGATCGTCGCCGACACCGACGCGACCGCCCACCTCGAGGGCGTCGGCATCAAGGCCGACGACCGCGCCACGGTCAATGTCCGCCAGTACGCGCTGGGCGGCGCCAAGGTCGCCTTCGGCATCGGCGTGGAGCTGGCCGGCGACTACAGCCGCCTGGACCTCCTGATGCGCTACCACGCGAGCGGCGAGGGCACCCTCGACGTCAACCACCAGTGCCGCATGAGCGGCAGCCACAGCCGTGCCGAGATGCACGCGTCCGGCGTGCTGGCCGACGCGGCCAAGAAGACCATGCGCGAGACGATCGACCTGGTCCACGGCGCCAAGGACGCCCGCGGCAACGAGGCCGAGACCGTGCTCGTGACCGGCGACGACGTCGTCAACAAGACCCTGCCCACCATCCTCTGCGACGAGGAGGACGTCCAGGGCAACCACGGCGCCACCATCGGCTCCATCGGCCCCGACCAGCTGAACTACCTCGCCGACCGCGGCCTGTCCCGCGAGGAGGCGGAGTCCCTCTTTGTCCGTGCCATCTTCGACGACGCGATCATCCATGCGTCCGTCCCCGAGGCGCACGACGCGGCGGTCGCCCGCGCGGAGGCCGTCCTCGGAGCCGACGTCGCCCACGACCTCGACCAGAGCCAGGAGGCATAAGACATGCTCACCACCGCAGAGATCGCGTGTATCGAGGAGAGCCCCTACAAGCAGGACTTCCCCCTCCTCGCGCAGAACCCCGAGATCGTCTTCCTCGACTCCGCCGCCACCGCGCAGCGCCCCGAGGACGTGCTCGCTGCGGAGCGCCGCTTCTACGAGACGATGAACGCCAACCCCCTGCGCGGCCTCTACCGCCTCTCGGTCGAGGCGACGCAGTCCATCGCCGACGCCCGCCGGCACATCGCCGGCTTCATCGGCGCCGTGGACGAGGCGGGCAAGCCCCAGGGCGACGAGATCGTCTTTACCCGCAACGCGTCCGAGAGCCTGAACCTCCTAGCCCACACGCTGGGCCCCACCGTCCTGGGCCCCGGCGACGAGGTCGTGATCTCCATCATGGAGCACCACTCCAACCTCATCCCCTGGCAGCAGGTCTGCCGCGCCACAGGCGCCAAGCTCGTCTATCTGCGCATGGACGACGACTACACCATCACGCCCGAGGAGATCGAGCGCAAGATCGGCCCGCGCACCAAGATCGTCTCGTGCACGCAGGTCTCCAACGTCCTGGGCGTCGAGAACGACATCCGTGCCATCGCCGCCCGCGCCCACGAGGTCGGCGCCTACATGATCGTCGACGGCGCGCAGTCCGTGCCCCACATCCGTGTGGACGTGCGCGAGCTGGGCATCGATTTCCTCGCCTTCTCCGCCCACAAGATGGGCGGCCCGATGGGCATCGGCGTGCTCTGGGGCAAGAAGGATCTGCTCGACGCGCTGCCCCCCTTCCTCACGGGCGGCGAGATGATCGACTCCGTCACCGAGACGGACGCGGTCTGGGCCCCGGTGCCGCAGAAGTTCGAGGCCGGCACGCAGGACGCAGCCGGCAGCTATGCCTTCGACGCGGCGCTCTCCTATCTCGAGAAGCAGGACTTCGGCGCCCTGGAGCAGCGCGAGCGCCTGCTGGCGACTTACCTGACCGACCAGCTCGAGGCGCTCGGCTTCATCGATATCATCGGTCCCGCCGCAGGCTCGCGCCACATCGGAGCCGTCGCCTTCAACGTGGGCGACGTGCACCCGCACGACGTCGCATCCATCCTGGACATGGGCAACGTCTGCATCCGCGCCGGTCACCACTGCGCCCAGCCGCTCCTCACCGAGCTCGGCGTGAGCAGCACATGCCGCGCCAGCGTGGCCTTTTACAACGACAAATCCGACATCGACCGTCTCGTCGACGGTCTCAAGCAAGTTTGGCAGGTCTTCCATGCAGGTAACTAGCCTCTACACCGCCCAGTTCATGGACCACGTCACCCATCCCGACTACAAGTACCAGATGGAGGACGCCACGTGCAGCCACGAGGGCATCAACCCCAGCTGCGGCGACGACCTGACCTTCTCGGTCAAGCTCGCCGACGACGGCACCATCGAGGAGGCCGCCTACCAGGGCAGCGGCTGCGCGATCAGCCAGGCCTCGGCCGACATGATGGCCGACCTCGTGACCGGCAAGACGCCCGAGGAGGCCATCCGCCTCTGCAAGCTCTTCATGGCCATGGTGCGCGGCGAGGAGACCGACGAGGACGCGATCGAGGAGCTCGACGAAGCCGCCAGCCTCAAGGACATCTCCCACATGCCCGCCCGCGTGAAGTGCGCGGAGCTCGCCTGGCGCACGCTCGAGGAAATGCTCGAAGCAAGGAAGGCATAGCATGGCTACCAGCATGTTCTCCACGAAGGGCCGTTACGCGCTGCGCGCGATGGTCGACCTGGCGACCCACGACGGGTGGGTCTCGCTCGGTGACGTTTCGGAGCGGCAGAACATCTCGCGCAAGTACCTGGAGCAGGTCATCGCGCTCATGCACCGCGCGGGCTACGTGGAGAGCCTGCGCGGCAAGGGCGGCGGGTACCGTCTGACCCGTGCGCCCGAGGACTACACGCTCGGCGAGATCCTGCGTGCGGCGGAGGGCTCGCTCGCACCGGTCGCCTGCCTGCAGTGCACCAACGACGAGATCTGCCCGCAGGTCTTCGACTGCCCCACGGTCAAGGTCTGGGCCGGCCTCGGCCACGTGACCTCGGAGTATCTCGACAGCAAGACCCTTGCGGACATCCTGCCCACTGGCGCCGGCAGCTCCGGCAGTGCCGCCGAGACGCTCGCCGATCCCGCTGCCGACAGCGCCGGATCCAGCGCAGGTGCGGACAGCCCCGTCGAGTAAAGAGCCGACCCCGTCGTGCCACGATTCAATCGTGGCACGAGCTTTATTACGGCCCGTACTACAAGCTGTACTACGGGCCGGCACTACGCTACGTGTCGGCAGTACGCTGCGTGCGGCACTACGAATCCTGCTGCGTGTCAGCCGCCCTACAAGTCGTACTCCCGATGCCAATTTTCAGTAGGTACGCGTCACCGAGCATGCATCATCGCTGCAATAAGCTATCGAGAGTACGAACTTCTTCAGGTAGGCACACTACTTCAAACACTCGGTGGCGGTTTGCCGCGAATCGATGCAGGCAGGCATCTAAAGTACGAAGTTCTTCTTCTCCGCGGACTTCCGTCAAACTTTAGGAGCCAGATTGCAGCTTTCCGCGTAGAAGTGGTCTCTGAAGTGCGAATGGGTTTTGCTGGCCTTTAAAGTACGAGTTCTTTGCACGGTTCCAGCAGAGCATCGGGACACTGCATACAACAAGAACTCCCCCGCAGCAGCCGCTACGGGGGAGTTCTTCTTTGCATGGTAAGCTGAGGGTTCTCGCTACCTACGTCTGTCGCGGCCTGCGCCGAGCTTTACGCCTGGGGCTCGGAGCAGATGACCTCACCAAACCACGTGGTCTGGATGTCGTCCATCTTGCCCTCTTCCCACAGCTCGTGCAGGGCCTTGTCGACCGCCTCGGTCAGGCCGGGGTTGTCCTTGCTGATGATGGCACCGTACTGCTCGCCGGTCGGAATCTGGCCGCCCGTGGGGTTGGAGGTGGAATACGCGCCGTCGGGCACCATGAGGTCGGTGTAGGACGTGGAAATCATGTACTCGGTGACGGGCAGGTCGGCGACGCACGCGTCATAGGCGCCGGTCTGGACGCCGGTCATGGCCTGGATGATATCGTCCAGCGGGACGATCGTGGCCTCGGGGATGTTCTCCTGTGCCCAGCTCTCGCCCGTGGTGCCGGACTGAACGGCGATCTTCTTGTCCGCGGCATTGACGCCGGCGACCGTCGGGTCTGCACAGTCGGACTTAAAGACGATGGACTGGTTGGAATCGATGTAGGGGGACGAGAAGTCGACCTCCTTCTTGCGCTCGTCGGTGATGGTGATGCCGCCGAGCGAAATGTCCGCTTTGCCGCCCTGCTTGATGGTCGGGACGATGGTATCGAACTGGACGGTCGGCAGGACGTTGAGCTCCAGGCCCAGCTTCTCGGCGATCGCCTTGGCGACATCGACGTCGAAGCCCTTGTAGCCGCTCGGGTCGCTCGTCTCCTCGTCCGCAAAGACGAACGGCGGGAAGGTGAAGTTGGAGATCAGCGTGAGCTTGCCGTCCTCTACCAGCGTGTAGTCGGCAGAGCTCGTGGACGCGCTCGAGCCCGCAGAGCCGCTCGCGGCAGCCGAGCTGCCCGAACCACCGCCGCAGCCCGCCAGCACCGTCGTCGCTGCGACACCGGCCGCGCCTGCCAGGAAGTTCCTACGATCCATCTGCATGTTATCCCCTTTCGTTGGCCCATTTGGGATATATGCATGATGATGGATAATCGAATTGCGCCTGCGGCATATTTTGTTTGTTTACTCCTCGTTAATGAAAATATTTGATTTGAAACAACCACGCAACGCTGACCGCGATTGCCGAAACAAAGCAGCCGCGCTCGCGGAGGGCTCGCAAACAAAGGGGCTCTTTACAAACAAAGGGGCCCTCCGGCGATACGCACCGGAGGGTCCCCGACTCAGACGAAACCTGATGTGAGGCGAAACTTAGAAGTCCCAGCCCTTGCCGTCGGAACCGAAGTCGCGGATGAGGCTCTCGGCCTTGGCCTGCATGGCGTCGAAGCCCGGCTTCAGGAACTTGCGCGGATCGTAGTTCTTGCCCTCGAGGTCCTTGCCGCTCTCGACGAACTCACGCGTGGTGCGCGCGAAGACGAGCTGGAGGTCGGTGTTGATGTTGATCTTGGAGACGCCGAGGCTGACGGCCTTGAGCACCTGCTCCTTGGGGATACCGGTGCCGCCGTGGAGGACCAGGGGCAGCTCGCCGGTGAGCGCCTGAATCTTGGCCAGCTGGTCGAAGTTGAGGCCGGCCCAGTTCGCGGGGTACGGACCGTGGATGTTGCCGATGCCGCAGGCGAGGAAATCGACGCCCAGGTCGGCGATGGCCTTGCACTCCTCGGGGTCGGCGAGCTCGCCCTGAGCGGTGACGCCGTCCTCGGTACCGCCGATGCCGCCGACCTCAGCCTCGATGGAGAGGCCCTTGGAGTGGGCGAGCTTGACGAGCTCCTTGGTGTGCTCGACGTTGATGTCGAAGGACTCCTCGTGGGAGCCGTCGTACATGATGGAGGTAAAGCCGGCGTCGATGGCCTTGAAGCAGTCCTCATAGGTGCCGTGGTCGAGGTGCATCGCGACGGGGACGGTGATGTTCATATAGTCGACGAGGTCGGCAACGACGTCGCGGACGACCTTGAAGCCCTGCTGCCACTTGGCGGCGCCAGCGGTGCACTGGATGATGACCGGGGACTGGGTGGCCTCGGCAGCCAGCAGGATGGAGCGGGTCCACTCGAGGTTGTTGGTGTTGAACGCGGCGATGCCGTAGTGGCCCTTCTTCGCGGCTCTGAGCATCTGTGTTGCATTGACGAGCATATTGCCTCCTCTAGGTAAGGAACCTTACGCACACACCCATATAATACCAACTGCGAGCCTCGGCGTTTATCAGGTTTCGCGAAACGTCGTTATCATTTCGTGTAAATGCACCCATAGCGGCGCGAGCGGCTATACTCGGGGATTCTGCATGGGTACATCTAAGAGGTATGGCGAGCAAGGACGTCAGGCAAGCGCGACCTACCGACCATGCAAAGACGGACCAACGACGCCGCTCGCGGCAGGCACACTCGACAAGGAGGACACAGCAGACACTATGGCTCGTATCGACTACAAGGCGACTCGGCAGACCGAGACGGAAAAGGGTAAGACGGGCGTATTGAGCAGCGTGTCTTTCACGACCGTGATCGCCTCCGCGCTCGCAGCCGGTACCTCCCTCGTGCTCTCCTCAAAGATCGGCTTGGCAGGCTCCGTGATCGGTACCGTCGTCGCGGCGGCGGTCTCCTCGCTCGCGCTGCAGATCTACCAGTCACTCCTCAGCAAGACTGCCGAAAAGGTAGGCGACGTCGCCAACCTCACGGGCGTCGGCACACCGACCGACACGACGCGGGCCGCAAACGGCGAGGTCGGTAACGTGACCCACGATGGTGCGACCGAGCTGCTGCATCGCCCTGCCACACTGTCTGACGAGACGAGCGTGCTCGGGGTTGCCGAGAGCGGCACGCCGATTGCCCCAGACTCCATCCGCAATGCCGCTCGCGCACGTGAGACCAGGTACAACGCGCGTCGCGCCCTGGTCATCTCGATCATCGCGGCCCTCGTCGCTCTCGCCGTGACCGCCGGCATCATCACCGTCGCCACCGCAGGCCACGGCCTAGGCTCGACCACGACATTTGCCCCCGTGGCGGTCGAGACCACCGACGCAGATGCGACGGATCAGCAGCCCGCTCAGCCTACCCAAACCGACAATGCCGACGCCACAAATCCCGACGATCAGTCGGATGCATCCGATACGACAACCGACGGCACGACGACCGATGGCGGCACCACCGACAACGGTGCGACTGACAACAGCACCGCCAACGGCGGAACGTCCGGTAACGACACCGCCAACAATGGCGCGTCCTCCGATTCGGGCACCGGAACGGACTCAGACAGTTCATCTTCCTCGGACGGCAGCTCGAACGGTACGGACAACGGCACCGCAACGGACGGCAACGCCTCCAGCGGTGACACTAGCTCGGGCACGGCTACCGGTACTACTAGCGGCCAGTAATTCTTAATCCTCAAGCACGGCCAATGCTCGACGAGCTGGGGTGGAGCCAAGCCTACAGCAGCTCGTCGAGTGTCTTGCCGTAGCTCGGCAGGAACTCCCGCATGAAGTCCGCCACCTCAGGCATCTCGGCTGCCATCTCATCGAGCTTGGCGCGCGTGGACGCCGCCGCCGTCGCGAACTCGCCCGAGCCGCTGCCGAGCTCTTCTTCGCACTTGATGAGGGCGGAGAGCTTGTCCGCCGCCTTGACCAGGTGCCAGAGGTACGCCTCTTCTGTGCCCTCCCCTTCGGTGAAGACACCCTGGTAGACAGGCTTGAGGTCCTCGGGCAAGGTATCGAGCAGCGAGCGCTCCGCCTCGGCCTCCACGTCGTGGTAGGCGTCGCGAATCACGCCGTTGCGATACTTGACCGGGGTGGGCATGTCGCCCGTGATGATCTCGGACGCATCGTGGTAAAGCCCGATCAGCGCCGCGCGGTCCGCGTCGAGATGGCGCCCGTGGCGTACGTTGCCCAACGTGCAGAGCAGGTGCGCGATCATTGCGACTTCCAGTGAGTGCTCGGCCAGGTTCTCAGGCCGCGAGCAGCGCATCAACGCCCATCGCTCGATATACCTGAGCCTCGACATCAGCGCCATGAAATGGGAATCCTGTTTGTCGGTCATGCCAGCCTCCTCGGTCGTCTCGTCTTGACCATAGTACAAGACGGCCCGGACACCATCATGCCGCCGCGCGTGTCACTCCCCCGTCCCCCGTCACCGCCCCCCGTGCATGTCACTCCCCCGTCCCCCGTCACGCTGTAACATTGCTCTTACCATGTCCGACGCAATTGGCGGTATCCTGTGTCCTATGACGTGCCGCCCGGAGGCAACCAAGAGGCGGCACCGGACATACACAGCGGGCCTGGGGCTTCCTCGCGCGGCCCATCCGGGTGGCCCCGGTCCGACCTCCCGTGAAAGGAGTAGCCATGGATGAATTTGACGCCTTTCTTGGCATCATGCTCGTGATGATCCTTATCGTCGTCGCGATCTACGTGCTGGTGGTCGTCGCACAGTGGAAGATTTTCCAGAAGGCAGGCAAAGCGGGATGGATGTCGCTCATCCCCTACCTCAACACGTACGTCCTCGGTGAAATCTCCAATGCCGACAAACGTCTGACCTGGGGTTTGCTCGGCGCGAACATTGCCGGCACCCTCGCGGCACTGCTCGCACGCGTCACGGGCATCGGCTACGACGCGAGCATGACGTCGAGCAGCGCGGACGTCGACATCACCGGCCCCTTTGGCGCAATCATCTCGATTGCGAGCATCGCGGTGACCATTCTGACGATCATCACGTTTGTGCACCTGGCGCAGGCGTTCGGGAAGAGCGGCGGCTATGCTGCGGGCCTCTTCCTGTTGCCGGTCATCTTCTTCCCCATGCTCGCCTTTGGCAACAACGCCTATCGCGGCCCTCAACCCGCTCCCGCCGGCACCGGCTACCCGCAGTACGGCCTGCCCCCGCAGGGATACCAGCAGGGCTACCAGCCCCAGCCGCCCTATGGACAGACGGGCTACCCCCAGCAGCCGGCGCCGCAACAGCCCGGGTATCCGCAGCAGCCGTATCAGCAGCAGTACCAGCAGCCGGGCTACCCGCAACCTCAACAGCCGCAGCAGTATCCTGCTCAGCAGCAGGGCTATCCGCAGCAGCCGTCCAACCAGTATCCCGCCCAGCAGTCCGGCTACCCTCAGCCTCCCTACCAGCAGGGCAGCTACCAGCAGGGCGGATATCCTCAGCAACCCGCTCCGCAGCAGTCAGACCCCGCGCAGCAAAACGGGCAGGATCAAGGCAATGTGAGCGCATAGCCAGATTGCCGAGAAAGCTGAAGTCGGTTCCGACAATCCAGTATAAGTGCGGTAGTAGTGAAGCGGTACGGGAAATCCCGTACCGCTCTTTTCTTACTCGCGTTCAGCGGATACATACGCCTTGCCCGCGTAAGAAACTGCGTGTAGGAGGGCTACTATACAGTCATTATCAGAGGCGGCGGACATCAATCGTGCACGAACAGCCTGTATTTCTTCTTCAGCGCGGCCATGCCCCATCTCATGTACGAAAGTGCCTACTCTCCCTACTGGATTTTGTGCATCAGTGAGGGGTCGAGGGCCTCGTTGAGGCTCGAGGCACCAACTCATGCGCGATTCATCAGCGGAGCACAACGGCCATTCGTACACGAAGCTGCCTTTGGGGCCAATATATGCGCAACGGGGGACACTCATGTACGAATGTCCCCCGTTTTCAATTCGGGTGGTTCGTGCTGGACAGGTGTGAATTGCGCATGAACAGGCCCATGGAGCCCCAACGAGGCACCGGGGTGCATCTCGTGCGCGATGCGGTGCTGCAATATGGCGCCGCCGTTGATCCGCCTGGCCAGAAATCTACCTATCCAAGAAGTTCAAGCACCTGGCGCTTGGCCTCGATGAAGGCGGGAGTGAGCGTGAACTCCTTCTCAGAAGCGGCGCTGGAAGCCCCGGCCACAAACCCCGCGCGGTCCACGACGACCTCGCCCACGATGTGACTGGGCACCCCCTCGCTCGGCGCGCCGCCCAGCACGTAGATGCGATGGGCAATCATGACCGCCTCGTCCACGTCGTGCGTGATGAGCAGCGCCGAGAGGCCGAGCTCCACGCTTGTCGCCGCAAACCAGGCGCGCACGTCGTTGCGGGTAATCGCGTCGAGCGCAGAGAAGGGCTCGTCGAGCAGCATCACGTCGTTGTCCATCAGGTAGGTGCGCAGGAAGGCCGCGCGCTGCCGCATGCCGCCCGACAGCTGGCTGGGCCACTTGTCCTCCGTGCCCGCGAGGCCGAAGCGGTCGAGCAGCGGTCGCGCCTTGGCGTAGGCCTCCTCGCGGGCGACGCCCCGCAGCGTGAGCGGCAGGCACACGTTGTCCAGGATGCGCTTGCTGGGGAGCAGCAGGTCCTTTTGAAACATGTAGCTCACCCGGCCCGGCACGCCCGTCACGTCCTCGCCGTGAAGCAGGACCTTGCCCTCCAGAGGCGCCGAGAGACCGGCGAGCGCGTGCAGAATGGTCGTCTTGCCGCAACCGGAGCGACCGACCATGCACACGATCTCGCTGTCGTTAACGTGGACGTCGGCATCCCGGACGACGATGTGCTCGCCGTCCCAGGAGAGCGTCAGGCCGCGCGCCTCGAGCGCAGGCACGGGGGCGACGGGCGCCTCGGCAGGGCCCGTCGAGGCCGCCCCGAGCGCGGGGGCTGCAGACACGGGAGCCGCAGCCGCCGTGGATGCTGTCAGATCTGCCGCCACGCCTAGGCCTCCAGGTAGTCGGCGGTCCAGCCGGCGTTGACGTCGAGCTCGCCGTCCACCAGCTGGTTGTCGTTGAGCCACTGGTAGAACTTGGACCACCGGGCACCGTCGATCACGCCCCAGCTGGGCGCGTCTGCCGTGTACTGGTCGGCCAGGTAGGCCTGGCTCTCCTTGGCCAGCTCGGGGTCGAGCTCGGGCACGGCCTCGAGCAGGATGTCGGCCGCGTCGTCCGGGTTCTCGACGGCGAACTCATAGCCCTTCTTTGCCGCGCGCAGGAAGGCCTTGGCCTGGTCGGGGTTGGCGGCCATCCAGTCCACGTTGCCCGCGATGACCGGGGTGTAGTAGTCGAGTACGTCGTCGACGGAGATGAAGCTGAAGTAGTTGTAGTCAAAGCCCTGGATCTTGGCGTTCTGGACCGCCCAGCCCTCGTAGACCCACACGGTGTCGAACTGATCGGCCTTGAGCGCCGAGACCTCGTCGGACGCCTCGTTGGGCACGAGCTCGACCTTGGAGAAGTCGCCGCCGTCGGACTCCACGGCCTGCTTGACGACGCCCTGCTCCACGGGCAGGTCCCAGGTGCCGTAGGAGTGGCCCTCCATCTTGGCCGGGCTGGTGATGCCGTCCTCCTTGCGGCTCATGATGCCGGAGGTGTTGTGCTGGATGATGGCGGCGACGGCCGTGATGCCCGTGTTGCCCGAGACCAGGCTGTTGGCGATGTAGTCCTGGAACGACACGCCGAACTGCACCTTGCCCGTACCGACCATGGCCTCGGTGCCGTCCTCGGCCGGCTGGACGATCTCGACCTCCAGGCCCTCGTCCGCAAAGAAGCCCTTTGCCTGCGCGACGTAGATGCCCGTGTGGTTGGTGTTGGGCGTCCAGTCCAGGGCAAAGGTGATCTTGTTGGCGTCGCCGGAGGCCGCAGCAGAGCCGGCAGCAGAGCCGGAGGCTGCGGGCGCCGGGGTATTGCCGCAGCCAGCGAGCACGGCAGAGCCAGCGGCAAGACCGGCGCCAGCGAGGAAGTTGCGACGGGAGAGGTTGATCTTCTGCATGATTAGTTCCTTTCTGCCTGTTTCCAGGGCATGGCCAGGCGCTGCAGGGCATCGACAGCCTTCATCAGCAGCAGCGACAGGGCGGATATGAGGATGATTACCGCAAACATACGGTCGTACGCAAAGGACTTGCGCACGCGGGTCATATAGACGCCGAGGCCAGCGAAGCCGCCGAGCCACTCGGCAATCACGGCGCCGACGATCGCGTAGGTCGCGCTCATGCGCAGGCCGGAGAAGAAGGACTCTGCGGCGGCGGGCAGCTTCACGTTCCAAAAGACCTGCGTGCGGCTGGCGCCCATCGTGCGCATGAGCTCGATCATGTCGGGGTCCACGGACCGGAAGCCCGAGACCAGCGACACCGTGATCGGGAAGAAGGTCGTGAGCACCACCAGCACCACCTTGGGCGCGAGGCCGTAGCCAAACCACAGGACGAGCAGCGGCGCGATGGCCACGGTCGGCACCGTCTGGCTGATGGTGATGAGGGGGTTGAGCGCCAGACCGACCGTCTCGAAGCGGTCGATCAGCACGGCCATCACAAAGCCGAGCGCCACGCCGATCACCAGACCGAGTGCGGCCTCCTCCAACGTCGTGACCGAGTGCGAGGCAAGCAGCCCGGCATCCTTGACCAGCGCGGCCACGACCTGCACGGGGCTGGGCAGCATGAAATCGGGCACCCACCCCGCCGAGCACGCGAGCTGCCACACGGCAAGAAGGACGGCGATGGTTACCGTCGGCACCACGATGCGGCGGGTGCGGGGGCTCATCTTGGGCGTGCCTGGCTCGGCGGCGCGGACGTCAGCGCCGTTTGTCTTGGCACCGTTTGTCTTTGCAGCGGCCACCTACGCCACGGCCTTCATCTGCGCGGCGAACTCGGGGTCGCCCTCGTGGTACTTGGCAACCTTGTGCTCCGTGGACATCACGTCGCCCTCGGACTTGTAGTCGATCTTGACGTAGGTCATCACGTGCTTGCAGCCGGCCTTGGCACCGACGAGCTGGCACTGCTTGACGACCTCCATGCAGGCGTCGTAGTCGCCCTCGATCGCGGTCTCGAAGGGGCCGACGAAATAGTCGAGGCCCGTGGAGTCGATGTAGGCAATCACGGCGTCCACCACGCGGCAGACCTCGTCCTCGTCCTTGGAGTCCATCGGCAGGTACTGGATGGCAACACTGCAGTTCACACGCGCTCCTTTCCGACGCGGCTCCGCCGCCACGGCACGAGCGCCGTGCGGCAAGAAAAAATCCCGCGCCATTGCGGGACCCACGTACTCGAGCGCTGGTCCCTACGCTGGCATTACCCAGATCAGGTGTCGGCGGCACGCACGCCGCCGTAGGGTCGGATCCGCCCTGGAACCCCTCTCAGCCGGCGTGCGCCAGCTCCCCTTTGTCTGCAGCAGTGTAGCACTCCCACCAATGCGAGCATTCTGAGGTCGTTCAACATCCCATGGTTTGCTGCAACCTTTACCACGAACCCTTCGCGACATGAGGGTACATCTGACCGTGACGTATAGCGCATGGTCTTTTGTGGTATAAAGTAATTGCCGAAGCGCAATGCGCGTAGGTTCCAAGCGCCGGGGGCGGTCCCCCGGCATTTTTCTTTTTGCGAGGAGGTTTCTCCTTGAAGGTCCTCTCGATTTTTTCGGACGAGGCCGGTCAACAGGACATGTCCGAAGGTTACTATCTCCTCACAATAGTGACTCATGAGCAAAATAACTCGATAGATGAGATAGTCGACGATTATCAGACGCGCTTGGCAGCCCATGCACTACCTGATACTCCATTTCATATGAAGGATCTTCTTCACGGACACTCCGACTACGAAGGTTTGCCGCAGGATATCCGCAAAGGACAGCTCTTACATTTCAACGCTCTTGTCAGACAGCTCCCTGTAAAGTACCGTACCTTTTCTTACTCCTCCTATGACACCAGTGCCCCAAATCTCACCGCGCGCATGAGGAGGGATCTCGTAAATTTCGCTTTTGACCACCTAGACTGGTTTCAATCGTTTGGGAGCGTGCCCGTCTACTACGATAATGGTCAGCAAGCAGTCACAAATGCGCTGAGGCAAGCCTTTGATCTCATCCTCGACCAACAGTCGATCGATTACCGTCTCATCTCCTACCGCGATTACCGCCTTGCACAGGTGGCCGACTACCTATGCTCAATCGAGCGGATTGCCTCACTTTACGACAGCGGTCAACAATCGAACACACATGATAAGTTCTTTGGGTTGCAAGGCTCCTTCAAGAGAAACTATCTCAAGCCCGCAAGACGAAAGCTCATTGATTGATTAACCATGGCCCGACATCGCTCACTTGATGGTAATGAGTCGATAGCCACGACTACCCGATCAATTGAGCCGCGCCGCGGCGTCCCCTACTCCTTGTCCCAGCACATCTGCCAGAAGCGGTACTCGAACTCGCTACAGTCGACCACGATCTGCTCCAGGTGCCGCAGCTGCGCCTCGGTGTATCCCTCGGCGAAACGGTCGAGCATCTCGATGTCGTGGTCGTTGGACGCGCGGTACCAGGGGCTCGCGTAGGTCTCGCGCCACAGACGGTAGAACTTGTCGTCCGTCTTGTCCTCTCGCGCCTCGAGCGCATCTCCGATGTACTTGTAGCTCCAGGAGCAGGCCGTGACCGCGGCCATGATCTCCGCGAGCCCCTCGCGCAGCGCCACCGAGATCATGTAGCTGGTATAGGCGTTATTGGTGAGCGAGAGCGGGGTCTCGTCCACCTGCGCGGGCGAGATGCCCAGCTTGGAGAGATACTCATCGTGCAGGCTTTGCTCCGCCTGGAAGATCGAGGGGATGAAGGCCGCGAAGTCACGTGAGTCGCGGTCGTTGTCGCTCTTGATCAGGCCGAGCGCAAAGACCTTGGCGTACATGGACAGGTACTTGTGGTCCTGCACCATGAAGTACGCGAAGCGGTCGCGCGCGAGACTGCCGTCGCCCAGGCCCTGGACGAAGGGATGCTGGTAGCAGCGCTCCCAGATGGGCTGCGCCGCCTGGTAGATACGGTCGGATGCCTTCATCTAGCCCTCCTTCACGGGGGCGTCCGCCTCCGCCATGTACGTACTCGTGATGTCAAAGGCGTGGTTCATGGGACCGGAGCCGCGGCCCAGATCCAGCATCGCGCCGAGCGCGCCCGAGATGTAGTCCTTCGCGCGCGAGACGGACTCGTCCAGCGTGAAGCCCTTGGCCAGGTTGGACGCGATCGCGCTGGAGAGCGTGCAGCCCGTGCCGTGCGTGTTGGGGTTGTCGATGCGCGCGCCGCGGTACCAGCGGAAACCGCCGTCGCGGTAGAGCACGTCGGATGCGTCGGCCAGGCTGTGGCCGCCCTTCACGAGGACCGCGCAGCCCAGGCGGTCGCCGATCGCGCGGGCGGCTGCCTCCATGTCCTGCTCGGTATCGATGCTCATGTCGGCGAGCACCTCGGCCTCGGGGCGGTTGGGCGTGATCACGGTCGCGCGCGGCAGGAGCTCCGTCACCAGCGTGGTGACCGCGTCCTCGCTGATAAGACGGGCGCCCGAGGTCGCGACCATCACGGGGTCGGCCACCACGTACGCCGGACGCCATTGGTCGAGCTTGTCGGCAATCACGTGGATGAGCGCCGACTCCGAGACCATGCCGATCTTGACCGCGTCGGGACGGATGTCCGAAAAGACCGCGTCGATCTGCTGGCCCAGGAAGTCGGGCGTCACGTTCATGATGCCCGTGACACCGCAGGTGTTCTGCGCGGTGAGCGCCGTGATCGCGCTCGTCGCAAAGACGCCGTTGGCCATCATCGTCTTGATGTCGGCCTGGATACCGGCGCCGCCGCTGGAGTCCGACCCCGCGATGGTGAGTGCACACTTCATGTCTGTCTTCCCCTCTCTAAGACCTCTACCGCAGGTTAGGCGCCGAGCATGGCGTCCACACGTTCGCGCAGGTCGCGGGCGGCCTCGCGCGTGTCGGGCTGTGCAAATATCGCGCTGATCACGGAGATGCCCGCGATGCCCGTGCCCGCGAGCTCCGTCAGGTTGTCGCGGGTGATGCCGCCGATGGCCACCACCGGGATGTCCACCGCCTGGCAGATGGCGGCCAGCGTCTCGCGACTGACGGCCTCGGCGTCGTCCTTGGAGCCCGTCGGGAAGACCGCTCCCACGCCCAGGTAATCGGCGCCCCGTTCCTGTGCGAGCAGGGCCTCCTCCACCGTACCGGCCGAGACGCCCAGGACCATGCCCGGCCCCACCAGCTCGCGGGCGGCGCCTGCCTCCATGTCACTCTGGCCCACGTGCACGCCGTCGGCGCCCACGCGACGGGCCAGCTCCACGTCGTCGTCGATCAGGAAGGGCACGCCGTGCGCGTTGCAGACGGCCTTGATCCGCTCCGCCTCGGCAAGAAACGCGTCCTCGCTGAGTCCTGCAGGGCCACCGTCGCGCGCGCCGTCATGCGAGCCATCAGTCGCGTTATCACCCCAATCTACCAGGTCTTTTTCACGCAACTGCACCATGGTGGCACCGCCCTCGATCGCGGCCTCCACCTGGCTCTCCAGCGTGCGGCCTGCGAGCCAGCGGCGGTCGGTGATCGCGTAGAGCGCGAGGGCCCGTGCGAGGGCATCGCGGCCAAGACGGACAGTTCCGTCGCAGGCCTTTGCGTCGTCCGTCCCGCCGCGCCCAGTGGATACGTCCGTCTTTGTCTTATCGCAGCTCAACGAGCTCGCCTCCGTCCAAGGTCGCGGCGTCCATGTGGTAGAGGGCATCGATGATGCGGTTGCGCAGCGTGGCGTTGCCCTCGTAGGGGGCGAGGTGGGAGTAGCCGATCTGCCCGGCCAGGCCCATCGCGGCCACCGCGGCGGCGACGGCGGAGGTCACGTCCTCGGGGTTCGCGGCGGCGTAGGCGGTGGAGATGCCCGAGAGCATGCAGCCCGTGCCCGTGATCGAGCTCATCTCGGGACGGCCGTTGCGGATCACGTAGCAGCGGTCGGCGTCAGCGACCAGGTCGATTGCGCCTGTGATGGCCACGGTCGCACCTGTGCTCGCCGCAAAGGACTTGATGAAGGCGACCATCTGGTCGAGGTTGTCGTCGGTCACGGCGTCGGCTGCGGAGGCGTCCACGCCGCGGGTGTCGGTCGATCCGAGCACCAGGGCCTTGATCTCCGAGACGTTGCCGCGCACCACGGTCGGGTGCACGGTGTCGAGCAGCTCGGTCGCCGTCTGGGTGCGCAGGGTACTGGCGCCCGCGCCGACCGGGTCGAGCAGAATCGCATGGCCCAGCTCGCGGGCGCGTGCACCGGCGCGACGCATGCCCTCGATGCTGCGCATGCGGAGCGTGCCGATGTTGAGGTTGAGGCCGTCGCAGATGGAGGTGATGTCCTCCACGTCCGCGGGCTCGTCCGACATGATGGGGCTCGCGCCGACCGCCAGGATGGCGTTGGCCACGTCGTTGACGGTGACATAGTTGGTGATGTTGTGCACCAGCGGCGACTTCGCGCGCACCTGAGCCACGTACTTACCGAGCATGCTTCCTCCTCGCACTACGAACCAGGCTGCCGTCGCACGTCGAGGATGCGCTCGTCCCTACGCTGGCATTACCCAGATCAGGTTCTAGGGTCGTGGAATTGGGTTCCACCTCTCAGCCGGGCCAAATCCCCAGCTCCCCGTGTGTGTCCATTATAGCAGAGGTGGACTCCGTGGCAAAGCCGCAGATAAAACGGCATGAGAGCCACTGAGTTTCCTGTCGTCTTTCTCGTCCATAGAGTCCATCTCGACAGGACGAGCACAGTCCACCTAGTCCACGACGTTAACCTAAATCCACGCCTCCAGCTGGACTGTTAGGTGGACTCTAGAGCCGAAATACTGAAAAAGGTAATGCGATTGGAACACCATGAGATACTCCGAAGGCTCACTCAGGCTCCTCCACGACGATCTGTATCAAGCACGCTATTGCTACCAGATGGTCAATGAGGAAGGACGCGTCATCAAGAAACAGGTCGCGCGCAACTTCCACGCGGCCTCACAGAAGGAAGCAGTCCTCGAGAAGGCGCGCATCAGGGACCAGCTCGAGCGCGAGGCGCTCATCGAGGACATGCTCCCCTGCCAGAAGAAGAATCCCAAACTCTCCAAGTTCATGTTCGAGCAGATCGACGGCATGATGAAGTCGGGCCTCATCGAGCCGACGACCGGTGCAAAATACAAAAGCGAGGCCAATCTCATCCTGCGATTCATCGACGACGTGCCCGTCCACAAGGTCACTGCTGCGATGGTCAGGAAGATGGACCAGGACATGCTTGCCAAGGGATATGCAAGAGAGACGGTCGCACGTGCGCACAACGCCCTCAAGAGGTACCTCTACGAGGCTCTTGAGAAGGGGCTCATCATCGCCGTCCCCATCACGAGGACGGTCAAGCCCCCTCGCGTGGAGCGCAAAGACCCCAACGCCCTGGATGACGAGACACGTAAGAGGCTGATGAGCATCCTTGACGAGATGCCCGACGACCAAATCACGCTCGCAATAAGGCTTGGTCTAGGAGCCGGCCTCAGGAACGAGGAGGTCATCGGGCTCAAATGGGAAAACGTCGACCTGGATACAGGCATGATCAGGATCCGAAGTGTTATATCGTCCGCCGGAGGAAAAGCGATAGAGAAGGGGCCCAAGACCGCGGCTGGCAGGAGGGACATACCCATAGACCCCATCCTGGTAGAGAAGCTCAAGACAAGAGCAAGGGAGGTCTTCGAGGCGGAGAGACCCTCCGACCTGCAGGGTTTCTACGTGGTGGGCGACAAGGACGGAATCTTCCTGCGACCGGCCGATCTCACTCGCTCCTTCAGAAGGCTTGCCAAGGAGCATGACATCTACGGCACCACCGGGGAGCTTGCGACCTTCTACTCACTGAGGCACACATACGCGACGATGCTCTTGCGCGCCGGGGTCGACGCCAAGACCGTCGCAAGCCTCATGGGCCATTCGAGCGTTGCGATGACCCTCAACGTCTATGCCAGCACGGATCCACAAGCAAGAGCGGCGGCAGGTGCGGTCGTGGCCGACCTCATGTCCCAGCGGTAGAGATTGGTGTGGGTTCTGTGGTCGAGCACCTTAGAGCAACTTAGAGCAAGTTGTTGGACGCTCGCAGCAGAACCCACTTTCTCACTTGTCATATGCTCCGGCCATCCGAACTGAATGGTCGAGCAAGGCTGGTGAGAACTCAATGAACGAACGAGTCGCAAAGGTGGCATCGCTGAGGGACAACTCTCCCCTAGCCGACAGGCCTGAGTGGCTCAGCCCCAAGGATCTACAAGAGGTCTTTGGCATCGGAAGGTCGAAGGCGTTCAACGTGTGCAACGAGCTTCCCCACATCTATATCGGGCGTTCGATTCGCGTCAACAAGAAGACGATTGCCAAGGAGCTCATCGAGAAAGGGAGGCTGCCTTAGGAATAGTCATCACGGATTGCCATGCCTTGGCTCCTATTGTCGGGATAGTGAACCACGGGCATCGCAATCATCTTCTTCACACGGTACCTTCTCTACGGGCCCTATCCTCTTTCTGCACCTCGTCAGCGAGCCTTGCCACCTCGAGCAGATCCTCTCTTGATGAGCCTTTCCTATCCCTGATTGGCTTGTCAAGCCAATCAGGCTGCACGTTCGGGTAACGAGCCTTGAGCAGGTCGATGAGATCACGGAAGGCCTCTTCGATAACCCAGTCGAACTGCTGCTCGTCGGTCTCGTTGTCGACGAGAATCCTCAGCTCCGGCGAGCTTCCCGGGCGCCCAGGGTCGGAAAGGCGTGCGAACAGCTGTCGGGCGATGTCTGCGAGCGGTGTGTCGGACTCCACGAGCCTCGCCGCGTCGACAAGCCCGCGGACATAGCCGATGGCTGCCGACACGTCGTAGTACCTGGCGGGCATGCTGATGGTCTCGGAGCGGACCTTATGGTCTGCTTTCTCGTGCAGCAGGTCGAGGATCTTGAGCGAGAGGTCGCCGATGTCCCTGCTGTCTAGCTCAGAGGCGTCATGCCAGGCGATCTTACGGTTGACCGACTCGACCGAAGCCCCGCACCTGAGGCACGTGCACTTTAGGTCGCGGTCGTCGGCGCCGCATACTCCCGGGAGGACCTCGTAGGAGAAGTCCCAGCCGCGTGGGCCGCGCGGGTACCTCCTATGGCACTCGGCATGCTCGGCCCTGAAGCGCTCGAGCGTCTCCCGCTCGGGCTCGGTGAGATACACCTCGAGCTTTGCCGGCACGGGCTCTGCCTCCTCGAGGTCCCACTTGAAGACCGCGGCCTCCCCGTCCTTGTTGATCCAAGCGCTCCTGACGGCGCCTTCGGCCTGTAGCCTCTTGAGCTCGGCGTCGAAGAAGGCCTTGAGCTCACCGTAGTCGTCGAAGTCGTGGTACTCCTCACCCGTGGCGTGGTGCCAGCACACATGGCCGTGACCGCCGTAGTAATACCCCCTGAGGAAGCCCTTCCACTTATCGCCTTCCGAGGGCCGGGTGACCATGGCGACCTTGTCCTCCGGGACAAATGCAATGAACCTGCTCGGGTCGTCCGTCCCCACCACGACCGTGTAGCGCGTGATGGGGTCGTCCCCCTCGAACTGCTTGGCGATGATGTCCCAGATGGAGTCATGGAGCCCCAGGCCCGTGAGCAGCAGGGCGGTGCAGCCCGCAATGCCGATGATGGTCATGGCAAGGCGCCGCTTGTAGCGGAAGAGGTTGCGGAAGGTCACCTTCCACGAGAAGCTCAGCCGGCTCCAGATGGGCGTGATGCGCTCGAGCAGGATGCGCTTGCCCGGTGCGGGGGCACGCGGGAGCATGAGCGAGGCGGGAACCTCGGTGAGCGTGGCAGCGGCGGCGGCGGCCGTGGCGACGAGCGTCACGCCAACGCCCAGACCCTCTGCCAAGAGGGAGATGGGCAGGTTGATGGGCAGGGGAAAGGCCGGGAGCGGCACGTTGTAGATGATGGCGTAGGCAAACATGACCACGAGCGGCAGGACCTGCGAGAGCAGCAGGATGCCCGCGACCGAGCCGATGACGCCGGCAATCGCCGCATACGTGACGTACTTGGAGGTGATCTGGGCGGTCGAGAAGCCCAGCGCCTTGTGCGTGCCTATCTCCACGCGCTCGTCCTCGACCATGCGCGTCATGGTGGTGAGCGAGACAAGGGCCGCCACCAGGAAGAAGATCAGCGGGGAGACCTGCGCGATGGCGTCTATGCGCTCGGAGTCCGCCTGGTAGGAGGAGGTGCCCGAGTTCTTGGTGCGGTCAAGCACGTAGACGTCGGGAAGCTCGAGCTCGTCGATGTCTGCCTGCGTCTCGGCAAGCTGGGCGGCAGCGTCCGCCAGGCGCTCGTCCACCTCGGCACGGCTCGACCGATAGGTGGCAAGCCCGTCCTCGTACTCGCGCTCGCCGTCAGCCAGCTGGGCACGGGCATCGGCAAGCTCGGCACGACCCTCCTCGAGCTCGCGCTCGGCGGCATCGAGCTGCGCCTCGGCCGATGCCTCCTGAGCCGCGAGCTCCGCACGCCCGCTCTCGAGCTGCGACCGTGCGTCGGCGAGCTTCTTGGACTGGTCGGCAAGGGTCGCCTTTCCCGCCTCGAGCTTGGCGCGGGCATCGGCGAGCTGAGTTGCGGCGTCGGCTAGGGTGGCATCGTTGGTGGCGATGTAGCCCCCGATGTCCTCGGGGTCGACCCCCTGGGCGGCGAGCTGCTCGTCGAGGGCGGCAAGCTGGGATTGGAGGCCGGCAAGGGTCGCGGCAACCTCCTCGCGCTGGGATGCGAGGCCGTCGCGCTGCTCAATGAGGGCGGCGCGCTGGCTCGCAAGCGGCTCGCGCTGTGCCGTCAGGGCATCCCTTTGCGCGACCAGGGCGTCCCTGTCACCCAGCTGCGCACGCATCGCCCGGACAGCCTCGAGCTGCGGGAGGAGCTGGGCGGCCGTCTCCTCGTCAGCCCCCGCAATCTGGGCCTCGAGCAGGGCTATCTGGGCATCGAGCTCATCGATGGCAGAGATGGCCCCCTCTAGCTGGGAGATGCCCTCGTCCAGCTGCGAGATTCCACCATCTAGCTCAGCGATGCCCCCGTCAAGCTGCGAGATTCCGTCGTCCAGCTGGTCCAGGCCATCCTGTGCCTGGGAGATTCCGCCCACCAGCTGCTCCCTGCCTGCCGCTGCCTCCTCGAGGCCGGGCCTGGCGGACTCCCACTTGGCACGGTTCTCGGCCAGCTCCGCCTCACCCTGCGCGAGCTGCGCCTCGTTCGCGTCAAGCTCGCGCTGCCCGGCAGCAAGGGCCGCGGCACCGGAGTCTATCTTGGCCTGCGCGGCGTCGAGCTGGGCCCGTGCGTCGGCAAGCTTTGCCGCGGCCTCGCGCCGGGCGTCGGCAAGCTCCGCCTCGCCGGAGTCGAGCTCCGCCTGCCCCTCGACAATCTGGGCACGGGCGTCCTCGAGCTTGGCAAGGGCGTCGTCGAGCTCTGCCTGCGCCTCGTCAAGCTGCGCATAGGCGTCGTCGCGCTCCTCCTCGAACTCCGCCGTCGCATCGTCCAGCTCCGTCTGGGCGTCACCACGCACCTCGTCCAGACGCGACTGCGCGATGGGAAGGGCGCCAATGCGCTCGGCAACCTCGTCCACCAACGCCTGGTACCCGTCGGACCCACTGAGCTCGTCCGCAGCACCGGTGACCGTCACGAAGACCTCGGTGTAGGGAAGGTCCTCCGAGAAGGCCTGCTCGGGGACGAACAGGTACTGCTGGATCACGCCTGACCCAAGGTTGGTGTAGCCCAACGTGGTGCTCGAGACGAAGGCTGACGAATGCACGAGGCCGCTCACCACAAAGCTGCGCTCCTCGAGAACCCCATCGAGGTCAGCGGTGCCGTAGAGCACCTCCACCTCGTCACCGACCTGGATGGGCGTACCCATCACGCGGTCGGCCGAGAGCACGCACTCCCCCGGCCGCACGGGCCATGAGCCCTCGTCCAGGACGAGGCGGTTGAGGTAGGCATCGTTGTCAGAGGAGACCACCACACCGCGACGATCGGTCGATGACCCGTTGACGTCTTGCACGTCTATCGACATGAGGCGCATCGCATAGCGCTCGCCATTGAGCGTCGCCATGACGTCAGCGGCATAGCCGGGCATGACCTGGTCGACGCCATCGACGCCCCGCACGAGGTCGACCTGCTCGTCGGTGAGTCCCATGGTGGAAAGGACGCGCAGGTCATAGAGGTGCGTGCCGTCGTAGAACCCGTCGGCGGAGAGACGCATGTCAAGGCCCGACATGCGCAGGCCGGCATAGAACCCGCAGCCCAGGGCGACGATGCCCACGATGGAGAGAAAGCGTGCGAGGTTCGACGAGATGGAGCGCCAGAGCTCCCTGCGGAAGGCGTTCCTCATCGCGGGGTCACCCCCGCGGGTAGCTCGTATGTGTGCTTGCCAGACACGAGGCCCCTACCACTCGAGGGTCTCGGCACTGGCAGGATGCTCGTTGGTCTCGACCGCGACCGCCTTGCCCCCGCGGATGCGGATGACGCGGTCCGCGATGGCCTCGAACGCGGCATTGTGCGTCACGATGGCGACCGTGCGACCCGTCTGGTGGCAGGTGTCCTGCAGGAGCCTGAGGATGGCCTTGCCTGTCTCATAGTCGAGCGCGCCCGTGGGCTCGTCGCAGAGCAGGAGCTTGGGGTTCTTCGCAATGGCGCGGGCGATGGCGACGCGCTGCTGCTCGCCACCCGAGAGCTGCGCGGGAAAGTTCTCCATGCGATCGGCGAGGCCCACCTGGGCAAGCACCTCGGCAGGGTCGAGGGGGTCGCGGCAGATCTGGCTCGCCAGCTCGACGTTCTCGAGCGCGGTGAGGTTCTGGACCAGGTTGTAGAACTGGAAGACGAAGCCCACGTCATGGCGACGGTACATCGTGAGCTCATGCTCCGAGAAGGCGCTCACCTCGCGGCCGTCGAGCATGATCGTGCCGCTGGTCACGGTGTCCATGCCACCAAGCATGTTGAGGACGGTGGTCTTGCCGGCTCCCGATGGCCCAACGATGACGACGAACTCACCCTGCTCCATCGAGAAGTCCATGCCATAGACGGCACGGACCTCGACGTCTCCCATGTGGTAGACCTTGCTCACGTCCCTGAACTCGACGAACGACACCCTGGCACCTCCGCCCCACTGACCTATCCTTTCTATTTTGCCCCAAACGGCCCCGCAGGAGTACCATGGTTGGGACGATAGGGCCACTCCTTTGTTTCACGAGCAGGAGGGAGCTGCCATGCGCCGCCTTCACATCCGCTTCGCCGGCCAATGCCAGGGCGTCGGCTTTCGTTGGACGAGCAAGCGCATCGCCGACGAGCTGGGCCTCACCGGCTGGGTCCGCAACGAGTGGGACGGCAGCGTCACGATGGAGCTCCAAGGTCCCGGCGAGCAGATATCCCAGTTCTTTGGCCAGCTGCAGGCCTTCTACAAGCGCATGTGGGTGGCCTACCGCATCGACGAGTGCGACGACATTCCCGTGGTCGCGGATGAGGCGGGCTTCTCGGTGCGCCACTAGGTGATTGCCGTATAAAACGAGAACGCACCGGACGGCCGGTGCGTTCTCACGTTGCTGTCATATCATCGCATCGGACGGTCGATGCGTTCTCGCGGCCATTCGCTACTTGTTCCCGCCCAGCTCGTGCATGATGGCGGAGCAGACCTTGATTCCGTCGATGTAGTCGTCGACGTCCACCCACTCGTTCGGCGCGTGGATGTTGGCCTCCTCGCTCATGCATCCCACCATGGCGGCGGGGATGTTCTTGTCGAGGCAGAACACGTGCATGGGGCTCGTGCCCGGGTTCATGTAGTTGAGGGTCACCTTCTGGCCACTCACGCGCTCGGCGGCGCGGATGCATGCCTGGACGAAGTCGCTCTCGGGATCGCTGCGGAAGGCGAAGCACCCCGAGTCGTACTTGAGCTCGATGTCGGCATACCCGTGCTCGTCGAGGTGCTTGCGCAGCAGGTCGAAGATTCGGTCGGGATCCTGCCCGGCGACGAGGCGGATGTCGCACTTGACCTGCGCATAGGCGGGAAGGACGGTCTTCGAGCCCTCCGCGATGTAGCCGGAGTAGAAGCCGCAGATGTTGAACGTGGGCTCGTAGTGGAGCTTGGCGAGCAGCTCGTCACCCTCGGCATCGTCGATGAAGTGGTCGATGCCCAGGTAACGCTTGAGCGCCTCGGCATCGAAGCCGTCCTGCGCGAACGCCGCCCGATCGATGTCCGAGACGGGCTGGACCCCATCGTAGAAGTCGTCGATGAGGACGCGGCCATCCGGTCCCTTGATCGAGTTGAGGGCCCAGATGAGGCGCCATGCGGGGTTCTCGACGACGGCGGCGTTGCAGGAGTGCGAGTCCATCTTGGCGCCACGGCAGGTCATCTCGACATAGAGCAGACCCTTCACGCCAATGCAGATGTCGAGCGGTCCCTTGTCGTTGGCGCGGTTGCCGCCCTCCCAGTTGTAGCCGTCACAGTCGAGCTTGTCGGCGTGGTGGGTCGCGAACCACTCGAGGTTGGGCGACCCGATCTCCTCCTCGCCCTCGACGATGAACTTGACACCACAGGGGAGCTTGCCAAAGACATGCTGGTAGGCGTCGATGCAGCACAGGTGGGTGACCAGGCCCTGCTTGTCGTCGCAGACACCGCGACCCCAGATGCGGTTGTCGTGGATGGCCGCCGAGAAGGGCTCGTCGACCCACTCGTTGAGGGGGTCGACCGGCTGCACGTCATAATGGTGGTAGCAGCCAAAGACCTTGTCGGACTCGCCGGGAATGGTGGCCACGATGACCGGGTTGCCCGGGGTCTCGCACACCTCGACGTCGAGCCCACGGGCACGGAACTCGTCGATCACGATGCGCACCATCTCGTCGATGCCCTCGCCCGTACCGGCGAGGCTGGGCTGACGCACGTATTTCCTCAGCAGCTCGACGTACTCGTCACGATGCTCGTCGATGTAGGCGAAGAGCCTGCCCTCGTCAAATTCCATGATGCCTCCTTGGGAGACGTTGTCCTGATTGTCTGCTTGGGTTCCCCCTGGCGACGGGCGCCCATGGGAACCTCCTGTGGGAGCTGATGCGCGCGGCTATGAGAGCGTGAACTCCCTGCCGTCGTTGCGGACCTTGCCATCACGGTCGACCTGGAAGTGATAGCTCACGCGGTCGCCCCTGAGGATGGTCTTCGAGTAGTGCATGGGTCGTCCGTCGGAGGTACACATGACCTTGCGAAGGATGAACAAGGGTGCGGCGGGCGGGCACTTGAGCACGCGCGACTCGTCGCCGCGGGCGCTCGAGACAGAGAGCGTGAGGTCCTCGAGGCCAAACGAGAGGCCGTAGCGGTGTTCGGCGAGGTCGTAGAACGAGGCGGAGTCGTTCATGAGGTCGAGCAGGCCAGGGAACATCTCGGCCGAGACGAAGAGCTCGTCTATGGCCATGGGGAACTCCTCCTCGTGGATGAGGCGCCTTATGAGGTATGCCTCGGCCCCGACCTCGATCCCGAGCTTCTCGGCGAGCGCCTCGTTCGCGGAGAGGACCACCTTTTCGAGGACCTCCTTGTGCGTCGGGTTGCTCTCGCCCTCGAACGCGGACCAACCGCGCTCGGTGGCGCGCTGCATGCCCAGGACGTGCTTTGGCACCGCGACGAAGGTGCCGCGGCCCCTCAGCTTCTTGAGCATGCCCTCCTCGACGAGGTCCTGGACGGCACGCCTGACCGTGATGCGGCTCACGCCGTACTCTTTGCACATCTCGAGCTCGGTGGGGATGCGCTCCCCCACCTCGTATTCACCGGTGACGATCTTCTGCTTGAGGCTTGCCTCAAGCTGCAGGTACAGGAGGCTGGACTCCTCTGGGTCTAGCAACAGCTCACCCCGTCTCGCCTGGACGGTGTCCCAAGTAATGTCCTGAGCCGTCCGCATGGTCACTTCACCCACGCTTCGATCTGCTCGTCGGTGGCCAAGACCTGGTGTGTAGCAGATACTGCGTGATACGTGCCCTCATCATATCGTATCCCAGCCTCGCCGGCATCGTAGACCAAGGGCCTGCGGCCGCGCTCGACCTGCGGGTTGAAGCGCGGGATGGCACTGATGAGCGCCTTGGTGTAGGGGTGCACGGGGTCCGCGAAGATCTCGTCGGTGAAGCCCGCCTCCACGATGTGCCCGAGGTGCATGACGGCGATGCGACGGGAGATGTAGCGAACCATCGAGAGGTCGTGGGCGATGAAGAGGTACGCCGCGCCCGTCTCGTCCTGGATGTCCTTCATCAGGTTGACCACCTGCGCCTGGATCGAGACGTCGAGGGCCGAGATGGCCTCGTCGGCGATGAGCAGCTTGGGGTTCATGATGAGCGCCCGCGCAAGGCCCACGCGCTGGCGCTGGCCGCCCGAGAACTGGCTCGGGTAGCGGTTCGCCTGTGAGCGGGAGAGGCCCACGCGGTCCATGATCTCGTAGACGCGCTGCTCGCGCTCCCTCCTGTCGAGGTTGGGCTCATGGGCGTCGAGGCCCGTGGCGATGGTGTCGATGACCTTGCGGTAGGGGTTGAGCGAGGCCATGGGGTCCTGGAAGACCATGGACATGTTGGTGCGCAGGCGGCCCTCGACCTCGCGGCTCATCTTGCCGGAGATGTCGTCTCCGTCGAAGACGATCTTTCCCGCCGTGATGTCGTCCAGGCGGATGACCGCACGGCCCGTGGTGGACTTGCCACTCCCGGACTCGCCCACCAGGCCAAAGGTCTCGCCGGGCATGATGTCGAACGAGATGTCGTCGACGGCCTTGACCACGTTGCCGCCGGGAATCTTGAAGTACTGCTTGAGGCCCGTGACCTCAAGGAGCGGACGGGCCGCCTGGGGCGTGGTGGCAGCTTCCTGTGCCATGCTAGGCCACCTCCTCTTCCCTCATCTGGGCGATGCGCTCCCGCAGCTGCGCGGGCATCTCGACCTTGGGCGCACGCGGGTCAAGCAGCCACGTGGAGGCCCAGTGGTGCTCGCTCACCTGGAAGCGCGGGGGCTCCTCGACATAGTCGATCTCGAGAGCATAGGCGTTGCGCGGTGCGAAGGCGTCGCCCACGATCTCGTTGAGCATGTTGGGCGGGTTGCCCGGAATGGTGTAGAGGCGTTCCTCGCGGTCGACCGACACGGACGGCATCGACGAGAGCAGGCCCCAGGTGTAGGGGTGCCTCGGGTCGAAGAAGACGTCCTGCGTGGTGCCGGACTCCACGATCTTGCCGGCATACATGACGTTCACGAAGTCGGCGACCTTCGCGACGACGCCCAGGTTGTGCGTGATGAAGATGACCGCGATGCCCAGGCGGCGCTGGAGCTCGAGGACGAGCTCGAGGATGCGCGCCTGGATGGTGACGTCGAGCGCCGTGGTGGGCTCGTCGCAGATGAGCAGGTCGGGGTTGCACGAGAGCGCGATCGCGATGACCACGCGCTGGCGCATGCCGCCGGACAGTTGGTGCGGGTAGCTCTTGAGGCGCGCCTCGACGTCGGTGATGCCCACGAGGTCGAGCAGCTCGACGCAGCGCTCGTGAAGGGCTGCGCCGCGCAGGTCGGTGTGCTCGACGATGCTCTCGGCAAGCTGGCGCTCGATGGTCATGGTGGGGTCGAGCGAGGTCAGCGGGTCCTGGAACACCATCGCGATGTGGCGGCCCTTGAGCTTGGTGAGCTCGCGCTCGGAGAGCTTCATCAGGTCGACGGTACGCTCGGTGCCGGAGTCGTCGGTGTAGGTGAACTCGATGCTTCCCGACTCGACGACGGCATTGTGGGACCGGATGCCCATGATCTGCTTGATGGTGACCGACTTGCCGCTGCCGGACTCGCCCACCACCGCGACGGTCTCGCCACGGTAGACGTCGAGGTCCACGCCGCGGACGGCCCGCACGAGACCGTTGGCGGTCTTGAAGGAGACGCGCATGTCGCGCATCTTGAGGATCTGCTCGCGATTGTTCTCTGCCATGTCAACCACCTACGCCCTCTCGGGGTCGAGCGCGTCGCGCAGTCCGTCGCCAAAGAGGTTGAAGCCCAGCATGAGGATGGCGAGCACGATGACGGGAGCCAGCACCAGGTGCGGGTAGATGGTCGCCGCCTTGTAGCCATCGTTGATGAGCGTGCCGAGCGACGCCGTGGGCGCCGGGACGCCCAGTCCCACGAAGGCGAGGAACGCCTCGAGGAAGATGGCGTTGGGGATCGAGAACATCATCGTGACGACGATCTGCGAGGTCGTGTTGGGGAGTATCTCCTTGAAGATGATGTTGCGGGAGCTCACGCCAAGGGTGCGCGCCGCAAGCGTGAACTCCTGGTTCTTGAGCTTGAGCACCTGGGCACGGACCACGCGGCTCATCTCGATCCAGCCCGTGATGAAGAGCGCGATCACGATGTTGGTGAGGCCGGGCGAGAGGACCACGATCATGAGCGTCACGATGACGAGCTGGGGGATGGAGCTCAGGACCTCGGTCACACGCTGCATGAGGATGTCCACCCTGCCCCCGTAATAGCCAGAGGACAGGCCGTAGATGACACCGATGATCACGTCGACGATGACGGCCACGAAGGCGACGGCAAGCGAGATCTGCGTGCCCTCCCAGACGCGCACCCACAGGTCGCGCCCGAGGTTGTCGGTGCCAAAGTAGTGGTACTCGTTGGCAATGCCGCCCTGCTCGTAGAGGTCGACGCCATTGCGCGTCCCGTCGCAGATGCCCAGCTGCTCGATGCCCGGGATGCGCGGGGGATAGTTGGTGTGGGCGGAGTCGACCGTGAAGGCGTCGTAGGGGACCATCTTGGGACCCACGAACGACATGATCACGATCAGGATGATGAGGAAGAGGCTGATCGCCGCGCTCTTGTTCTGGAAGAAGCGGATGATGGTCTCGCGGACGTAGGAGTAGTTGGCGTATTCCCGCTCTGCCGACGCCTGGTGCGAGTCGCCCGCAGGCTGGAACAGGCTCTCCTCGTGAAGTGCTGCGGTGGCATCCATGGCTAGTCCCTCCCTCCGGTGATGCGGATGCGGGGGTCGATGATCACGTAGAGGATGTCGACCATGAGCATCGCGAGGATGAAGATGACGCTGTACACGAAGCTGATTGCGAGGACCACGTTGTAGTCGTTCGACTGGATGGCGGTGATGTAGAGGCTGCCCAGGCCGGGGATGGAGAAGATCTTCTCCATGACCAGCGACCCCGACATGAGGCTCACGAGCATGGGGACCATGACCGTGACGACGCTGATGAGCGTGTTGCGGATAGCATGGCGGGTGATGAGCTTGAACCTCGAGATGCCCTTCGAGCGTGCGAGGAGCATGAAGTCGGACTCGAGGATGCTCACCATCTCGGAGCGCGTGTAGCGCTGCACGCTCGCCAGCATGAACATCGAGAGGGCTATGACCGGCATGAACGACGAGAGCAGGGGCCGGTTGGTGTCATAGAGCAGCGGGAAGAGCTGCAGCTTGAAGCCCAGGAAGTACGAGAGCGCCAACGCGAAGACGAACGACGGGAGACTCACGCCCAGCGTCGAGATGAGCGTCGCGCCGGCATCGAGGAAGGTACGCTGCTTGAGCGCCGCGACGATGCCCAGGACGAGGCCGACCAAGGCGCCGAGGATTCCCGCTTCCAGGCCTATGCCCAGCGTCACGCCCAGGCGCGCGCCAACCATGCGGTTGATGGGCATGTTCTGCTGAATGTTGTAGGAGACGCCGAAGTCCCCGTGCAGCATGTTCCACATGTAGATGAGGAAGCGCTGGATGACGGGCTTGTCAAGCCCGTAGTGGGCGCGCAGCGCAGCCAACTGGTCGGGCGAGAGCTTCTCCTCGTTGTTGAAGGGCGAGCCAGGCATGAGGGACAGCAGCATGAACAGGATGAACATGATCACGAACAGCGTGATCGCCGCAATCAGGACGCGCCGCAGGATGTAGCGCGTCATGCCGTTCAGCTTTGGCCCCCTCCTCTCGCTCTTCCCGGACGTGGTCTTGTCCATGGTCGGCCTCCGGTCGTCTCAGGGGTGTGCGGACGTCCTAGCGAACGAGACACAAGGCGGGCTGCCGAGTGAAGGGAGGTCTCGGCAGCCCATGCGCCTTTGTCAGGCAGGCGTTGGTTCGTTAGGCTTTGGTGACGAACTTGAAGAAGCAGCCGACACCGGTGAGGTGGGCGGTCATGCCCTCGACGCCGGGACGGGTGATCGTGGCGGCACCGGACTGGTACAGGGGGATGCAGCCGGAGAGGTCGGTCGCGATGGAGTTGCACCTGAGGAGGTTGTCCCAACGGGCGGCCGCGTCGCCGGCGAGCGTGGTGTTGGCCTCACGGTAGAGGTTGTCGAACTCCTCGTTGGACCAACGGCTGTAGTTGGAGGGGTCGTCCGAGTTGTACATGGCCAGAATCGCCGTCGGGTCGGCGTAGTCGGGGCCCCAGCCGTGGAAGATGACGTCGAAGTCGCCCTGGCCCTCGCGGTCGATGCGGTTCTTCTTGGGCGTGGACTCCAGGTTGATGGTCAGGCCCTCGAGCATCTTCTCGAGCTTGTCCTTGATGTAGGAGCAGGTGGTCTTCGCGAACTCCTTCTCCTCGTCATAGAGGATGGTGAAGGAGCGGGCGTCGGTCTCCTCGATGGCCTTGGCCCAGTATTCCTTCGCGGTGGCCTCGTCGAACTCGTAGTACTGGTCGGAGACGGTGGCGAAGTCCTCGCCGGCCTCGTTGGTGGCCAGGCCGACCATGGTGAGCTGGTAGGCAGGCGTGGAGCCGTCCTTGAGGATGTTGTCGCAGATGTCCGGGCGGTCGATGCCGTAGGCGATGGCCTTCTGGAAGTCGGTGGTGTCCATGCCGGGCTTCTCGGTGTTCATCATGAGGTAGTAGACCCAGATGCCGGGGTTGACCTTGAAGCCCTCCTCGTTCTCGTACTGCTGCACGAGGTCACCGGTGAGCTCGATGTAGTCCACGGTGCCGGACTGGTAGTTCATGATGGCCTGCTGGGTGTCGGTGATGACCTGCTCGATCACCGTGTCGATCTGCACGTTGGCGGCGTCCCAGTAGTCCGGGTTCTTGGTCATGACGATCTGGCTGCCGGCGGTGTCCCACTGGGTCAGGATGTAGGGACCGTTGTAGAGCATGTCTTCCTGCGAGAGCGCGAACTGGTCGCCCTTCTCCTCGCGGTACTTCTGCTGGATGGGCGCGAACGGGGTGAACGCGAAGAGGTCGAGGAGGAACGCGACGGGGTGGTCGAGGTGGCAGACGATGGTCTTGTCGTCGGGGCACTCGACGCCCAGCTCGCTCACGTCCTTCTCGCCGGCGATGACCGCGTCGACGTTGGTGAAGGAGCACAGGGACAGCTGGTACTGGAAGTCCACGCCGCCGTTGTCGCCGAGGGCGCTGCGCTGCCAGGCGTACAGGAAGTCGTGCGAGGTGACGGGGTCGCCGTTGGACCAGTTCTGGTCGCGCAGGTGGAAGGTCCAGGTGACGTTCTCGTCGTCGACCTCGTAGCTCTCGCACATGCCGGGCTGGATCTGGGCGTTGTCATCCTTGACGAACAGGCCCTCGATGCAGTTCGAGATGATCTGCATGGAGACGCTGTCACCGGCGACGATGGGGTCGAGGCTTGCAGGTGCGGTCGGGATGCCGATGGTGTAGGTCACGCCGCCGGCCTCGGCTGCGGGCTCCGCGGAACCCTCGCCCTCGGCGGCGGGCTCCTCGGCGCCACCGCCACAGGCAGCGAGCGTGGCGGCGAGACCGGTGGCACCGGCGACCTTCACGAAGTTTCGGCGGGACATGGTGTCGACAAACTTGATGTTCATGCTCTCCCCTTCTTTCTTGCCTTTCCTTGCCTTGTCAGATTCTCTTGCCGTACCCAAAGGCACCACGGAGCGTACAGGTGTGGGCTGCGCGCTCCGCAGCAAACGCCATAGCCTGCGCGATGTCGTCCGTGTCGAGGTAGCGAACGAGGAACGCGGCGGCAAAGCTATCCCCGGCGCCCATCGTGTCGATGGCGTCGACTTGGCAGATGCCCTGCTCGTGGCGGGTCTTCCCGTCAGAGCACGTGCTCCCCTCCTCCCCTCGCGTGGCAACGACAACCTTGCAGCCGAGGGCGTGCGCCTTCTCGATCAGGGCGTCGATCCCGTCAGCCCCGATGCGGGCCGTCGAGAAGAACGCGATGTCGACGTTGGGGCAGACCCGCTCCAGGACCTCGTCGTCAAAGGAGTCGGAGAAGTCGTAGGAGACGGTCACTGCCTGGTGGATGCGAGCCAGCTCGTGGTCGATGCCGGCCTCGTTGGTGGTGTGGCACACGTCAAAGCCCGAGAGGTACTCGAGGTCTTCGCGTGCGATGCGCAGCCCCAGCAGGTGCGCGACCGTGTCGCGTGCACCCGCAAAGAACTGGCGGTCACCGTTGACGAGACGGACCCCGGGTCCGGCGGTCGTGCCGTGCGCGCACCGCGCGCGGTCAAGCTCGACGCCCTCCTTGGCCATGCAGTCGCGCAGGTAGGTGGCGCGGTCGTCATCGGCCAGGACGCCCAGGTAGGCGCTGCGTTCGGCTCCGGACCTCTTCGCGTCGACCGCCACGTTCACAGCCTGTCCGCCCGGGTAGAAGACGCCCTCGTCGAGGTAGCAGTCACAGACGTTGTCACCAAGGGACACGAGCTTCATTGAGGCACAACCCCCTCTCTGGGGTCCGTTCGTCAACGGGAAAGGAGAGAACTAGTACTCCATCTGCCACATGTAGCGGCGGACCGACAGGGCGTGTCCGCGGTCGTGGGCGAGCTTGTCGACCATGACGCGGACCACCGCACCCAGGACCTCGGGGGCCAGGTACTCGCGGACTGCCTCGTCGATGTCGCCAAACTCGAACTCGTTCTCGTCAATGACGAGGACGTCGTCGGAGAACTTCTGCGCGAAGGCGAGCGCGCGCTCGTCGAGGTAGCGCGTGGCCCCGCAGGACATGAACATGACGAAGGGCACGTCGTAGTCGGTGATCTCGAACGGGCCGTGGAAGTACTCGCCCGAGTGGATGCTGCTGGAGTTGATCCACTGCATCTCCATGAAGAGGCAGATGGCCAGCGAGTAGGCCTCGCCGTAGTTGACGCCCGAGCCCATGGTGTAGATGACGTCGGCGCGCTTATTGGCGGTCGCCCACTTCTCGACGCGCTCGCGGAAGGTCTCGCGCGCCGCCTCCTTGAGGTCCTTGATCTTGTCGAGTGCGGCGATGGCGCCCTCCCACTTGGCGACGTTGTCGGCGTCGACGACGGCCAGGATGGAGAAGGCGAGCTTGAGCAGGATGGTGCCGGACTTGTCGGACTCCTCGACGTCCTGGCCGTGGTCGTAGTGGATGGCGTCCTTGGCGGCCTGCCACAGCGGCGAGTCGACGATGTTGGTGAGGCAGATGGAGACGGCGCCGGCGTCGGTGGCCTTCTGAGCGGCCGCGACGGTCTCGGGGGTGGTGCCGGAGTGCGAGATGGTGATGACGACGGAGCGCTCGCCAAAGGCCTTGGGCGTGCCGTAGTTGAACTCGTTGGAGTTGTAGATGGCCGACGGGATGGCGATCTCGCGGTCGAACATGTACTGGATGGGCATCATGGAGGCCTGGGAGCCGCCACACGCGACAAAGTAGAAGTTGTCGATGCCACCATTCTCCTGGCGGTCGCGGACGGCCTTGACCGCAGCCTCGATCTGGTCGATGTGCTCTTGCCTCATTTCCGTCTCCTTCTCGATTGCTCTCTCCTGGTGTCATATCTAGATTATATGACATCATATAACAAAGATGACGATATAATACGTCTGTGTCAAGAGCAAATCTGGGCACGTTACGTTTGCGAAACGTATGTGGCGGCAAACGGTTCAAAGAGCGGCTGCAGGCGCAAAAAAGGGCGCGCCGATCACTCGGCGCGCCCCCGTGGGGCACTTGGCCGGAGGTTTCGTCCCAGCTTTAGATGGTTGGGAGCCGTCCCCAACCGTTTCACCAAAGAGGTGTCGTCTCCATGTCAAAGCCCATGAACCACTGGAGGGCACGCTGTATGGCCACCTGCCAGAAGCGCCACTCGTGGTCGCCCTCCCACTCCATGTAGAGGTGGTCATAGCCCAGCTCGGTCGCACGCGCGTCAAAGCGGCGGTTCACATCGAGCAGGAAGTCCTCGGTCCCACAGAACTGGCAGAGGCGTGGCCGGTCAGGGCGCGATGCCGCTCGCTCCAGCAGCGCGAACACGTCCGCCTCGGGCGGCACGGGGTTGCCTGGTCCAAACATGAGGTCGAACTCGCGCCGCTTCATGTCGGGGAAGGTGCCGTCCTCGCACATCCGGCCAAAGCCCTCCAGGTCGAGCGCACCCGAGAGGGTCGCGACGCCACCAAAGCGCTCGGGATAGGTGAACCCCAGCTTGCAGGCACCATAACCGCCCATGCTCTCCCCTGCCACGAGGGTGTGCTCGCGGTCCGTCGGCAGGCGGAACCACTCGCTCACGAACCGGGGCAGGTCACGGCTCACGTACTTGAAGTACTTGATGCCACCGTCCATGTCGGTGTAGAAGCTGCGGTCAACGTCGGGCATCACGATGGCCACGTGGTACTTCTTTGCCAGGTACTCGATGTTGGTGAAGCGCGGCCACTCGTCACCGTTGGCGGTGAGCCCATGCAGCAGGTACATGACATAGAGCTCGTCGGTTTGCAGCGGGTCGCAGTCGCCCGACGCATCGGGCAGGATCACGTTGACGCGCGTGGTCATCTTCATGCTGGGCGACCAGATCGAGCCCGTGAACATGAGCGCCTCCTGAGTTGTCGGTTGTGTCCTACAGCTGGTGCACCAAGTCCCTCGTGGCCGGGTACAGCTCGTCGAAGATTGCCTGGAACTTCTTGTACGCCTCGTGGTTCTCCATGTTGGGCTCGTAGGTCTTGGCGATCTTGACCTCGGTCACCTCGTAGCGCTTCGAGATCCGCCCGTTCGGCAGCCTCCACTCACCGATCGCCTCGATGAGGCCGTCTTCCTCGAGCCTGCGCATGTCCCTGTTGACCTGGCGCACGCTGATTCCCAGGAACTCAGCGGTCCCGCGCCTGCTCTCCCAGAAGGACCCTCCGGTCTCCTTGCAGAAGCCGAAGATGCGCGCGTAGACGAGCAGCAGCGTCCCCTGGAGCCCCATCCCCTCCGTCATGAACCGGTAGACCTTCACGTACTCCGCCGCCTTCCCGTTGCCCTTATTGGCTCGACGACTGCCCATTGCCCGTCCTCCCATCGCGGGCCAGCACTGTGTTGCGCATGAGCCAGTCGCGAAGGTCATCCTTGTGGATGAAGGCGCCCCTCTTCGAGTCGGGGAAGAGGCGGAATGGCATAGGGTCTTCCTCGCGCTCCATGTAGGCGTTGATTCTGCGGGTGGTGATGTGGAGCATCTGGCACGTCTGGGCGATGGTGTAGTACTCCTCCGGAACGGTCCATACGAACAGTGGGTTCACGGGGATGCTGTTGTTGAGATCGATCATGACTGCTCTCCTCCTGCCCAGGGGGCGGATTCGACCAGCCGCCGAAGCGCCGTCTCGATGTCACCAGCCGGGTGTGTTTGAGCTGCGGAGGCTGGCCGCACGTGGTCGGTCGTGGAGGGCTGACCAAGAGAGCATTTGGTGTTGTGGAGCCGCATGCCGCTAGCCTGCGATTCCCTGTGTGAGCAAGGCGTCTAGGACGCGCTTGCTGATGCGAATGTTCCGTCCGATGCGCTTCTCCGGAAGGACGCCCCTGCCCACAAGCCGGTACACGGTCTTGCGGGAGACGTGGGCATAGAGCTCGATGTCGCGCACGTCGAGCAGCAGGTCGGTGCCTGCCGACTCGGCAGCAGCGATGCGCGCGAGCCTCTCGTAGTCAGCCTCGTTTTGCGGGGAGAAGCGGTCCTCGCGGTGGGAGGGTCCGTCCTCCCCCGTGAATCCGTACGCGTATCGTTGGTGGGCCATGGGCGCCTCCGTCAATCAGGTGGACTGCCGTGGACGCATGGGGCCTGTCGGGGACTCCTGCGACCTCGGTTGAGGCGGTTATATGGCCAAGGGATGGTTTCCCGCTCGCGGGAGCGCCGAATAACTTGCTGTAAGTTGCTGTAAGTTGCTCGTCCACAGAATCGCTACGTTTTGGACGGGCGGGGGTATGGGAGGCCGCGCGGCATGGGCGATGGGCCGAGGAGTCTGGGTGCCCACAAGCCCCCAGGTCCGTCACGACAGTGATCAGACGCACCTCGGCAACGAGTTGCCTATACCTTCGCTCAGTCTCTCCATGCTCGATCATCTCCTCGCCGCCACCGCGGCAAGCGACACTCGGCAGGCCCAGGCGCGAGGCTGAGAGCGCCTATGGGACTGGCTCAGCTGTTAGGTTACAGGTGGGGGTGGACACAAATTTGCATATGAAACCCGCCTAGGCGCATAGCGGGACATTGGGGTACCATTAGCGCTGTCGCCAGGCCTTCGGCATACCGTTCACCGATTCGCCGTACCTCGAACACGTGGTCGGTTTTGTTGGCTGGACCGATTTTTGGGAATCGGCTGGACTGCGCATAAGAATAGCCGCTCTACCTGCGGCTGCATTACTTTCTTGGGTATTCTGCATTACCCAGATCAGGTTGGAGGGTCGCAGCCGCGATGGGCTACCTCTCAGCCGGCGTGCGCCAGCTCCCCTATTCAGATGCCATTGTAGCGCAACGGCGGCGCAATGGTGGCGGCTCCCATGACATCGTCGGCATTGCGTTGATGTTGGCGGACCATCCTAGATCAGGTCCAAGGCGGCCTCGTAGCGTATGTCGGCACGCATGCCCCCGACGGAGGCCACGAGGGGGTACTCCCATCCCTTCCCATCGGATTG
>Ga0256404_1000530_pt1 | contig 99371 bp, 82 predicted proteins | sample RumenRJG_01DNA_FD_185990 | JGI IMG/M metagenome (GOLD analysis project Ga0256404, IMG submission 185990) | Bovine rumen microbial communities from Lethbridge, Alberta, Canada - RJG_01 | ecosystem: Host-associated > Mammals > Digestive system > Stomach > Rumen | place: Canada: Alberta | collected... | reverse complement strand
AAAGGTACAAAAAATATCGCAGAATAACGAATATTTCAGGTTAAAAACCATTAAACTTTTTGATATTCAAATGATTATAAATAAAAACGTTAGATTGCTATGTCAGAGTTCTCGGACAATCTCCCCCAGTTGCGCCGCCCCCCCCCTCTCCAGACGGCACAGGTCTGCCAGAAGCAGGTAGAGAGACTGGATGACAGGTGAGCTTTATGACTGTATGATGAACGACAATGACAACCTGGAGGTGATGCACCGAAACGGGGTAAACATATCTTCCAGGACTCTCAAAAGGTGGAGGAAGCCAATGGCATTAGGAGATACAAGAAGAGAGAATGACGAAAATGTAAAGAAATTACAAATCACTGATTTTCAAGTGTTTGCAAAATAGAGAAAACCTACAGGACAATATGAAATATTTTTGTTAACAAACGTGAAATTTCTTACCTAAAATTTTGAAATGTCGATTTTTTTCTATATCTTTGCATTAGAAGAACGGAGAAACGAAGCCGAGTCTGATTCCAGTCAATAGATTGATTGCATCAGCTCCATAGAATAGCTTCAAGTGCCTAGTACAAGTTCCGTTTCAAGAGGTCTCAAACCAGTTGGGGATATTCTAGATTCTGTTGAGTAGTGCGCAATGCTCACGCCCCAACTGCAAGAGATTCACCAGGCAAGAACCAGCACCATAGCTGGTGGATGCGACACCCTAATCTTACTCAATAAGGGTAAAAGTGACAGCCACAACTGTGTCTTGTCGCCAGGGTGAGCTGTACCTAAGAGGTTCAACCACAAACCCTCATTTATCGGTTCGCAAGTATCGATAATAAAAGTTGAGAAACATGAATATTTTATATTAAAATTTTTTATTAATTATGGATATTAATATTTTGTCAAAATCAATTGAGACATTGACGTCTCATAATGAGAACGGTCTATTCGACCGAGAAATTGCATCACTCAGAGTTCAGTATCAGGAGGCTCTGAAAGATGAACAAGCAATGGAGGCACAAAAGTATGGCTTAACCGAGGAACAGTATAATGAAGTCATTGATGCCTTCAAGAGTGATAGCTTTCCACTAGATGATAGTTATCAGTTTAACAATGCTCAGTTGAAATTGTTAGCTCACAAATGGGCAGAAAATAAGTCGCTCTATCTCAGTGAGGAATATGGAGTGATAAGTTGGAATAGCGCCTATCTTATGATATATGACCATCCAGAACTCTATATCGACATTGACCAGACAATTGATGACAACTTCGATTTGGTTGATGAAGATGACTTGTACCAGGCATTGATTGATGCTAGGAACGAGGAATATGAGACCGACGAGAATGGCGACTTGGTTCTTAAGGAAGCTGTGTAGGTACAAAGAGGTAAAAAGTGGAGTGTGGGCGTTTGTCCACCTCCATTAAACAAAACGTTAACAGGAATAATATATGGTTAGAAGGAAATTTGAATGCTGCATTTGTGGCACAGAGCAAGATGGGTTTGAGAAAGAGTACACTGTTGGTGTTGACATCTGCAAGAAACTCGGCTACCACTGTTTCTACAGTGAGAGCACCATGTCCTTCTGGGACAATACCCGCTGGTACATCGACAGTCACGGTGAATTCAAAGAAGTATGATGCAAAATTAATGAAAATACAAATCCCTAGTAACCGCTTTGGTTTCAAACATGGTGAAAGGGTTGGTCGCCAGCTACCGTGAATGGTCGTGAGACTGGAATCAGAAAGTTGGTCTTTCGTTGAAGTATTCTCATATTTATTCAAATTATTTTAGATTACACATCCTCAAGCGTGAGGAACAAAAAGCCCTCAGAATTCGTTTCTGAGGGTCTTTTGTTATGTCTGTGGACAACATGAAGGTCACTGCCTGAAATGCGCTCAACAGCCTCAATCCTTTATTCAATCTTTATATGCAGTTCTTTACCGCAATGAGGGCACTTGGTTACGACAGTTGAATCCGTGTCCTCTGTCATTTCATCGACGAAGAAATCACCGACCTTGCAGCCAACAATCTCTGCTATGGTACGCAGATTTTCAACGGTAGGCTTCTCGTTTATTATCTGGGAGAGCCTGCCTTTCGTAATATTCATTTTCTCAGCGACCTTGGTAAGTGTAGTACCATGCGCCTTGACAACACCCTTTATATCCATAACACATATTTTATAATTTGGTGGCAAAGGTACAAAGAGTTTTTCAATTAGCAAAACAATTTCTCAAAAAGTTTATTAATGGTCTAAACATTATTAAAAAGTGTTTAGGCTAAACGACTTTATGTTTACAAGCGTTAAAGTTTAGGCACGTAGGTAAACTTTTAATTCAAAAACCTTGCATAATTTAGAAAAATGAATTATCTTTGCAACAGAATTAGTAAACAACAGTATTCACAATTTAAATTATCATTGTTATGAAACAGTCAATCGTTATCAATCAGCACAACGTCGTAAAGGACGCAGTCAGATTCAGTGAGAAGTCGGATATGCCTACCGCTATGAGCAAAGCCGTAGAACTGGAGATTTTACGCAAGCGCATGATGAGTGGGGAATGTGTTAGGTTCATGTACTTGAAGGCTGACGGCATCACCCCAAGAATCGCTGTCGGCACTCTCCAGAAGGACAGCGTGGAAGCCAACGTGAAGGGCACGGGCGTTAATCGCAGCCAGTTCGGACAGTTCTGTTATCTAGATACACTCAAGATGGGCTGGAGGTCGTTCAAGGTTCAGAACTTCATTGGTATCATCGATTAATAGTGTAACCATGAACGTCGCAGAGAGTATCAGCAATATGCTTCAAAGGGAAGTCCTACTTGGTTACGAGTGGGGCTTCCACTCTCCCAGGTGGATGTTTCGCAAATTCTCTTTCTACGTTCGTGGGATAGAATTCACTGGTAAGGTTGAGATTATCGGGACAGAGGCATGCGATAGGCTTACCATCAGCTTCACAAACTCAGGGGCGAGGAACTAAAGAGAATCCATAACGTCTACCCTATCGAGCTGGTTGACACTCTCCGTTTCCACATTGACGGGTCTGAGTCCTGGAAAGTTATCAAGCAGAAGTATTACATCCAAAAGTATTATAATAGGGGGAGCTGTACTTAATCAAGTCAAATCCTGGCTGTTTCACTACTTTTATTAGTGAATATCGCCAGTAAATAAAGGGAGAATCTATAGTTGATAATTCAGTAACATCAGAAACAAATAAAAGAAAACATTATGAGCGCAAAGAATTCACACACCACCGCCGACTACATTCCTTGGGATTCGGCTATCAATGTGGTACATCGGTTGTACAAGGATAAAAGTTATAGAATGTCACTGTTCATAGCCACAGGTATCTTCACAGGACTTCGTGTAACGGATTTGAGGGCATTGAGGTGGAATGACCTCATGGGCGAGGATACCATTGCTGTCATCGAGCATAAGACCAAGAAGCGTAGGGAAATCAAGCTTAACCATGACTTCCAACAGCATGTCATGGATTGCTACAGTGCCTTGGGCATCAAGAACCCCAACGAGTATTGTTTCCTGTCCCAGAAGGGTACGGTGTACACCATCCAGAGGCTTAACATTCTCCTAAAGGACATCAAGAGGAAATACAAGCTCCCTGTGAAAAATATCAGCTGCCATGCACTTCGCAAAACTTTCAGCCGAAGAATCTATGATATGGCTGGCGATAACAAGGAAGAGGTGCTTCTGTACCTTTCCGAAATTCTATCACACTCGTCAACCCAAATAACACGCAAATATATTTGCTTGAAGCAGGAACATATTCTCCAGGCATACGACCTGTTGACATTCTGAATTAAATCCTACAGGAACAGGAAAGAACCCTCTACATAAGAGGGCTTTTTTGTTTTTATTGTTGTGACGCTTGGTGTCCTGGCAAAGATTGACGGTGGCAGGCTGTTGGACAGGAATAACCATGTCATCGGCAAGATTACCTGGAGTGGTGATGTCCAGGATGCAAACAACCACACCCTAGGGCATATCAGCAGCAGCGGTGACGTTAGAAACCGTTGGTATAGCAAGCTGGGGTCAGTTTCGAGCAACGGCGAAGTACGAGACTCCAACGGGCATCTGCTAGGTTCTGTGGACTCCTGGGGCACAGTGAAGGACAGGAACGGACACGTCCTAGGCAAAGCAAGCGGTGTTGATAGGGTCTATGCGGCAGTGTTTTTCTTCTTTGAGTTTTAATGGGATGATAGCTGACAAGGACACCCTCAGAACCCACATTGCCAACTATGCAAGCAGATGTGCCGAGAAACTGAGGAAGCAGGACACTGTGGCATCCATAGTGGGTGTATTCGTCTCTTCAAACCCATTCCGAGAGGACTTGCTACAATACTGGAAGTATCAAGAGACAAGGCTTATAACTCCCACAAGCTCTACAATCCCCATCGTTCAAGCGGCAGCAGAGGTGTTGGATAAGATTTTCATCCAGGGCGTACAGTACAAGCGTGGAGGTGTTATTGTCATGGGCATAGCACCCAGCAGCCCACTCCAGCAAGACCTGTTCGACATCAATGCGGAGCAGATTCAGAAGATGAAGCGTCTGGACAAGGTGATTGACCGCATAAATAAATGTTATGGCAGTGAGACCATTGTGATAGGCTCGCAGCAATACACGAAAAAAGACGGCAAGGGCAAGGCTGAAGTTTTCGCCAATGCCATCAAACATGACTTCAAATCGAAGAACCCAACGACAAGGTGGAGTGATATCATTAAATTGAAATGACTCGATTTCACCTCATGGAGAGTGAATTTCTGCTAAATTCGAGGGTAAAAATGAAAATAAATTGCATAAAACGTGCAGAAGTCGATATATTTCTCTAATTTTGTGACAGATTAGCAACTTAATACAATACAAATATGGCAACATCAAGAATGAGATTATCCTTATTGGTAGTATTACTTTTAGTATGTTTTCCATCTTTTTCACAAGTAGATGGCATAAACTACAAGGTTAGAAATAATAATGAAGTTGTGGAAGATATAAAGGGTGATATAAATAGAGACGGTAAAGTAGATTCTGCTGACATTAATGAAATAGAGAAGTATATTATGGGTAATCCTTCTCCATATTTCGACTTAAAGATAGCTGATGTTAATGATGATGGAGTTGTTAACGTTGCAGATATAGTATGCATTACAAAGGATAAACATTACAAATATCTGACATTTGTGGCAATAGACGAAGGAAAGTTTAAGCTCAGTGGTAACAGCGTGCAGTATTCACTTGATGAAGGCTCAACGTGGACAACACTGGCATCAGACACCTATTCTCCAACGGTATATTCTGGTCAGAAGATAATGTGGAAAGGCAATTTATCGCCAACATCAAGCGGTATTGGTACGTTTAGTTCAACTGGCAGATTCAATGTTGAGGGCAATACAATGTCATTGTTATATGGTGATAGTTTTATAGGGAAGACAAGTTTAAGTGGAAAGAATGATGTATTCAGAGAATTATTCTGTAATGCATCAAGTCTTATAAATGCAGAAAACCTCGTATTACCAGCAACAACATTGGCAGATTGGTGTTATGTAAATATGTTCAGTAATTGTACATCTTTAACAACAGCTCCTCCATTACCAGCAATTACAATGGCAGAAGGCTGTTATGCTGGTATGTTCTATCGTTGTAGCTCACTGACAACAGCACCACAGTTACCCGCAACGAAATTGGCAAGATATTGTTATGGAGGTTTATTCTCAGAATGTACATCATTGATAAAAGCACCTTCATTACCAGCAGTTACAATGGCAGAAAGATGCTTTAGTGATATGTTCTTGAGATGCTCCTCGTTAACAACTGCACCACAGTTACCTGCAACAACATTGGCATACAGATGTTATGAATTTATGTTCGATGAATGCACCTCATTAACAACAGTACCATCAAATATGTTACCAGCAACGACATTGGCAGAATCCTGTTATGGAGGTATGTTTCGTCGTTGTGGGTCACTGACAACAGTTCCTCAACTTCCTGCTACAACTTTGGCACGAGGTTGTTATGGCGGTATGTTCTATGGTTGCACATCATTAACTACAGCACCAGAACTTCCTTCTACAACGTTAGAAAAAGGATGCTACGGTGATATGTTCTTTGGTTGCACATCATTAACTACAGCACCAGAGTTACCTGCTACAACTTTGGCACCAGAGTGTTATCAAGGTATGTTCGATGAATGTACCTCATTAACAACAGCACCACAGTTACCAGCAACCACATTGTCAGATTACTGTTATAGCGGTATGTTCTATGGTTGCACATCACTAACTACAGCACCACAGTTACCAGCAATCACATTGTCAGATTACTGTTATAGCGGTATGTTCGAAAATTGCACATCATTAACAACAGCACCAGAATTACCAGCAACAACCTTAGAAATTGGGTGTTATTATAGGATGTTCGCAAGTTGTATATCATTGACTACAGCTCCTGTATTACCTGCTTCAAAATTAGCTGATAGATGTTATTATGGAATGTTTAGGGAATGTGCGTCGTTAAATTATATCAAATGCCTTGCAACAGACATTTCTGCAAATGATTGTACCAATAACTGGGTAATCGGTGTATCGTCATCAGGAACATTCGTCAAGGCATCATCGATGACTTCATGGATAACTACTATAAATATACCATCTGGATGGACTGTAAAGAATGAGTAGGTCTTACAATACGGTCGTGAAGATGGGCATCCCATAGAAGGAACTTCTTCTTTTACCTTGACAGACAACAGGGAAGACAATGAAATGTAATTAGTCAGATTAGCATAAAATAAGATATGAAGAGATTGATTTCAATACTGGCACTAGTCATAGTATCTCTGTCAGTGAGTGCCCAATACTATGATTTTGAGTCTGGTGGCATATACTATACGATAGTAAGTCCTACCACTGTTTCGGTCTATGGCAGTAGCCGAATCAAGTATAGTGGCAACGTCACTGTCCCAGACCGCGTATATTACGATGGAAAAGCGTATAAGATAACAAGGATTGGTCAAAGGACTTTCGAGAATAACACTGGACTCACATCCATTACCCTTGGTAGCCAGGTTGAATTCATTGGTATTAATGCATTCATTGGCTGTAGCAGCCTCAACACTGTTACCTGCATGAACCCGATTCCACCACAGCTTGCTACATCAAATGACAAATCTCCGTTTGAGGAACTTGAATATAAGACATTGTATGTTCCAAAAGGTTGTAAATCCGCATACCTCAACGAAAAGTTCTGGAAGTCTTTCGGGAAGATATTGGAGATTGGTGATGACACATCTACTGATACACCAGGACAAGGAGATACCCCAAGCCACGAAAGCGAGATAAAGGCAATCAAACTGGAGTTCGATGGTATCTCAATGACCATACAACTTAGCCAGCAGCCCAAGATTGTTATGGGGAACGGCTGTGTTGTGATAAAAACCAACAACAAGTCCACATTCGTCTCATTGCCTTGCAGAGCGACTTTTGTGGACGCGACAGGTACAACAGCCATTGATGATGTGGTTGTCCGCAACAACGACGAGACAAAGCCTTTCAGCGTGTTCACACTTGACGGAAGGAAGGTTGGCACTTTGAAGGACAGGAAGGAAACCCTGTCCCTAAAGCGTGGAGTTTACATCATTAATGGAAAGAAGATATTAATAAAATAGTATTTGGTTATGAAAAAGGTCTGTCTAATATCAATGATGTTACTATTCGTCTTGGATGGATGGTCACAATCAACTAGTGCGTCACAACAAATAGACATCAAGTTCAAGAATGGTAATAGTGTTCAGATTAACGCAAATGATGTAGATTATATTGATTTTACAGAAGATAATCCCGATACTCCTGTTGTGCCAGATAACCCCGATACTCCTGTTGTGCCTGAGAATCCCAGCACTCCTGTTAGTCCCACAGCAGGTTATGCTGTAGATTTGGGACTCTCTGTAAAGTGGGCTAGTTGTAATGTTGGCGCATCATCATGTGAGGAATTTGGAGAAAGATATGCATGGGGAGAACTCTCTCCCAAAAGTAAATACATCAAAGAGACATATCAATATTATGACACTGATAATAGTTCATACGTGGACATCGGAACATATATAGGTGGCACAGCCCATGATGTTGCTCACGTTACGTGGGGAGGTGGTTGGAGGATGCCAACCTGGGATGAGTTAGATGAATTGAGGAAAAAATGCACATGGACATGGACAAAAGTAAATGGTGTTAATGGATATATCGTTAAAGGGAAAAACGGTAACTCCATTTTCTTTCCTGTCGAGGATAAATCAATTACCCTATGGGGATGTCGTTTAGGCGATGACGAGAGGGGGGGGTGTTACGGAGTCGCAGAGTTAATAAGATTTTCTAGCTCATCCTATACATGGGACAATTCTGGAGAAGATAGATGGAAAGGCAATTATATCCGTCCCGTATGCTGTGAAGATGTAAGTGGTAGTGGTAAATCTGGCAATTATTTGACGTTTGTTGCTGAGGAAACGGGAACGTTCGATTTTCAGCACAAATATGTAAACAATTGTATAATCTATTCACTTGACAATGGTTTAACATGGAATAGACTAACAAGCAAAACAAAACCACTAACAGTGCAGGAAGGAAAGAAGATAATGTGGAAAGCAGAATCTACTCCTTCTATAGGTATTATTGGTAATTTTAAGTCAAGTGGAAGATTTCATGTTGAAGGTAACGTAATGTCATTGCTATATGGTGATTTCTTTGAGGGAAAGACAGACCTTGCAGGATATTCATTCAGTGGTTTATTTTCTGGTTGTACTGGACTTACAAATGCAGAAAAACTCTTACTGCCTGCAACCACATTGACAAATTATTGTTATGCGGAAATGTTTTCTGGTTGCACATCATTAACCGCAGCACCAAAGTTACCAGCAACAACTTTGGCAAATCATTGTTATGACAATATGTTCAAAGATTGTACATCATTGACGAAAGCACCAGAGTTACCAGCAACAACTTTGGTAAATTATGGATATAGTTATATGTTTGCTGGCTGTTCCTCATTAACCGCAGCACCAAAGTTACCAGCTACTACATTAGCTGAATGTTGTTATGGATATATGTTCTATCAATGTACATCATTGACGAAAGCACCAGAATTACCTGCAACATCTTTGGCATTTGGTTGTTATGAATATATGTTCTATCAATGTACATCATTGACGAAAGCACCTACATTGCCAGCAGAAACATTGGTAAGTGGTTGTTATTTCTTAATGTTTAATGGTTGTAGCAGTCTTAACTATATTAAGTGTCTTGCAACTGAAATGTATTTCAATAGTTGTGTAAATTGGGTTGAGGGTGTTTCTTCATCTGGTACATTTGTTAAGAATCCTACTATGACCTCGTGGGCAAGAGGTATAAGTGGCATACCTAAAAATTGGACTGTTCAAGACGATACAACTCCTGGGAATGACAGTGGTGGCAGTAATGATGATACAAATCCTGGGAATGACAGTGGTGGCAATAATGATAATGGAAAAGGTGATATGTCAGGCAATTATTTGACATTTGTTGCTTTGGATAATAGCACATTCAAGTTCACCGTTACTACTGGCAGCGCGTCAATCAGTTATTCACTTGATGGTGGCTCAACCTGGAATACTCTTGCTAGTGGTGTAAACTCACCGTCTGTGAGTGCAGGTCAAAAGATTATGTGGAAAGGTAGTCGAAGACCAAAACAAGGAGCTGGTATAGGCACGTTTAGTTCAACAGGCAGATTCAATGTTGAAGGCAACCCTATGTCATTATTATATGGAGACAATTTCCAGGATAAGACAAAACTAAACTATAACTATGCATTTTGTGAATTGTTCACAGGGAATACAAACGTCATAAACGCAAGAAAAATGGTCTTGCCTGCAACCACATTGGCAGATGGCTGTTATTCTTGGATGTTCTATGGTTGTACAAGTTTGACAACAGCACCACAGTTACCTGCAACGGCATTAGCTAAGGGATGTTATAGTTATATGTTCTATAATTGTAGTTCGTTAGTAACACCACCTTCATTACCTGCAACGACGTTGGCAGGCAGTTGCTATACGGGAATGTTCTGGGGGTGTACTAGCCTTACAACAGTGCCACAGTTACCTGCAACCACATTGACGGACTGGTGCTATTCTTGGATGTTCGACAGTTGTAAGTCATTAACAACAGTTCCAAGTGACTTGCTTCCAGCTACGACTTTGACAAATGGTTGTTATCAATCAATGTTCGCTAATTGTACATCATTGACAACAGCACCAGAGTTGCCAGCAGCTACTTTGGTACTACAATGTTACTATAATCTGTTTAACCATTGTTCAAAAATTAAGTATATCAAGTGTCTTGCAACTGATATTCCTGACATTAATTGTACAATGCTTTGGCTTGGTGAGTGTTCAAGTAGCGGAACGTTTGTAAAGGCTTCATCCATGAACTCATGGACAAGAGGAGAAAGTGGTATTCCATCTGGATGGACTGTAAAGAATGAATAGGATATAGGATGACAATGAGAATGTATAAGATTAGCAATAATATAAGATATGAAGAGGATAGTTAGTTTACTCGTATTCTTACAGTGTTGTATGGCTGGCTGGTCACAGACCATGACCATTAAGTACAAGAACGGTAGTACCCAGAAATACAGCATGAACGACATTGAAGAAATCACCTTCCCACAAGAGGGCAACAGTGAGTCTGGTTCTTCGTCAAGTTCCATCTTCACAATGACTAGGGACGGGAAGGTATATGCGTCACAGGATGTGGAAGATATTAATCCAATATACGGTCATGGAGGTCATGGCGAAGGAAATCACTTTAGCATGGATGAATGTCTGCCGCGTATGGGTCAGATTCACATTCAGTTTCCATTGAGCCAATACGGGGAGAATGTCCCGCCCTCGTACTTCTACGTCGGCTACAACGACTTCGGCTCATACGCAACAGATATTGTATATATTTCTCCAGAAATGGCAGGATGGCATGGAGAATACGTCTCTGGTTCAGCCGTAGTAACCAAGAATGACGGCAAATATATAACCGTGCAGTTTAACAACTACAAATTCACTGTCTCACGAAGCGGTAACTCCCACGAATATGTTTTGAATGGGACTTTACCCTTTTTGTGCTATATGTATGACTAATATTCATTGAACAGACAAAACTTTAATAGATATGAAGAAGGTTTATTCAACAGTGATGGTGCTTGCAATGATGGTTGCGGCATTGAGTTTTACCGCTTGCGGTGGTGATGATGATGAGGTTGATAATGGAAAGGTTGATTCTACCATTGTCGGAGAGTGGGAATGTACGAATTTGGATTTTGATAAGAATCTTTCTGGTTTGTATGTGGAGTCTCGTATCAATATTGGTGACAGAGTACGTTTTCAATCGGATGGCACAATTTATGCTCGTTTTAGTGATGGAGAGTCTGAAACTGGAAGGTGGTCTATGAGAGGTAACGCTCTTATTATAGATGGAGCTGTAAGGCTTGGTGATTCCTCTAGTGTTGACGTTCCTTTTGAGTATAACGTTACGAAATTGACCTCAACAGAATTGGAGTTTGATATTGATTTGGGAATATTGAAAGCATATTATAAGTTCAAGAGAGTTTCTTAGGTTGTAGATTTTATGATGACAATAAATGGTGTTATTCCAAGGTGGGTAGCACCATTTTGCTTAAATCAAGAGGTAAATGATAGTAAACGCACAAGACATAGAGGTATATTTCAACTACTGTAACCAGGAGTTCTTTAACAATGAACTGCCTGTGCCAGGCTTAGATGTTATTCACAGTTACAAGTATTGTGCGTATTTCCATGCAGATAGAGAATGGTACGAAAAGGACATCAGTAACCCTATCATCTACATCAGCGATTACTGGAACTATTCAAAGAAGATGGTGATAAACCTTATGGTTCACGAAATGATTCATTACTATCTTGCGCTGAATCGCATTGATATTAAGGGTACTCATGGTAAGGAGTTCCAGAAGATGGCAAGAAAGCTCAATAAGCAGTACAAACTTCATGTCACAGAAATCATTGACACGAGCAAGTTGAAGAGAAATCCTGCTGCCCCACTCCTGGGTTATTGGTGGCACAAATTGTTCAGATGATGATAGTTTATTGCAAATCCCTTGGATATATAGGAGATTATTTGTACCTTTGTCGCCGAAATGGAAACACATGGGGATAGCTCCTGTCAGCAATGCGGAGCGTGCAGATTAAGGTCTAAATCGTGGACATCCCCATCGACATATAAGAGGATGCTCCATACCGAAAGGTGGAGAAATGATTGCAAGATATAAGTCAGCCGCAAAATCGCCACATCCTCTTATCATACATAGGGAAGGATGCCCATCTTCGAGAGAGTGGGAAGCTATAACAAGCACTGCAAAGTGTTCTTTCTCAGTCCGCAACATCCTAACCCTATCATACTGAGGGATGCCCTCCAACAGTAATGTGGAGGCGAATTGTACACAGCATTTGGATACTTGCTCACAGAATTGCCACATCCCTCAACCACTTAGGAGGATGCCCAATGTCTGTAAAGCTTGGGAGAATGACGGCAATTACAATTCGTTGCAGCTCAAACAACCACCATCCTCTTACAATATATAGGGAAGGATGCCCATCATCGAGAGAGTGGGAACTTTTGTGGGCACAGAAATGTGAATGTTCCAAGGCGGCAACATCCTAGCCCTAACACACTGAGGGATGCCTCTAACCGTAAGGCAGAGGTAAGTTGCGTGACATCTTAAGATGTGTTCTTTCATATCGTTACATCCCTCAACCACATCGGAGGATGCTCATTATCCGTAAGGAATGAGGGAACATGTACAACATCTTATTGATGAAGTCTCTCGAATTAGCAATCATCCTCCTTAACAACATGGGCTTGAAGTGTTACTAGCACGGACAGCCCATGTTTCTTTTAAACATTCACTTTGAGGATTAGTAAATATTCTGAAATAGTCTGGATTGTCTTGTTTTTACTGGCACTCCAGGCGTTTTTCATTATCACAGCCTCATAGACCATGCTCACTTATAGCTGTCAGCCGATATAAGTGTACGTTTTTCACAGTCCTGGAGAACAGCCTGGATAAACCTTACGATATAGTGTTAGGACATTGACGGTTGTGTGTTTTTTCTATTTTTCACACGCATAATTTGTATAATTCGGAGATTATTATTAACTTTGCAGTGTCGATGTGGGTTAGGACTTGTGAACCAGTAGAGTTTGACACCAGTTATTGACACCATTATATTAATAATGTACGTGCGTATGAGAGTTAAAGTATTGAAAATAAGCATAAAGCAACCAGTTCAGTTTTTAACAAAAAATACTGAGTGGGAATGATCATCCTATTATCAAATACACATTTAATCTTAGGGATTTCCCCTCGATAGAGTAGGGGAAATCCTTTTCTTTTGTTGTCGGAAAGTACTACTTTTGCAACGTGAACTTAATACTTTGACGCTTATGAAAAGAATGATGATTGTCCTGATGAGCCTCGTGCTCACGTTGCCGGCTTTGGCACAGTATGGCAGACCCCGTTATTATAGTCGTCCACCTGTTGCCCATAGTCCTCACCGCACTTATACTGACGTGTACTACGGCCTGCGTATCGGTGCCGCCTTTGCGACGGTGAACTCTGACGACCGTTATCTCGACGGCGGATCGATGAAGACGGGACTCGATGTGGGTGCCGTAGTGGGATTCCAGGTGGCCTACCGTTCTCCGGTGTATTTCGAGACGGGTCTTTCGTATATAGAAAAAGGTGGAAAGGGACACTATGAAGGGGCGAAGTTCTCGTACAGCCTCGACTATCTGCAGGTGCCGCTGGTGATGAAGTATATGATTGACGTGGACCGTATGTTCAGCATCCAGCCGTATGTCGGCGGTTACCTGGCTTTAGGTGTCGCCGGGAAGATCAAGGACTTCGGCCACCGTCAGGCCTATAGTTCTTTCGACAGCAAAGAAGGGTTCCAGCGCTTCGATGGCGGTATCCGGATCGGCTGTGGCATCCAGTATGACTTCGTCTATGCGGAGTTGGGCTATGACTTCGGCCTGTCGAATATCTCGCACGACTATTTCGACACCTCCCGTACCGGTGCCCTCTTTGCCACTGTAGGCTTCAACTTCTGAGCGCACCGTTGACGATGAAAAAAACAGGGGCGGCACATCGGTGTCGCCCCCTATAATAATAAATAAGGTGTGGTTTACTTCTTCTTCAGCAGGTCGCGGATCTCAGCAAGCAGTTCCTCCTGGGTGGGGCCTTTGGGTGCCTCGGGCTCTGCGGGCTTGGGCTCCTCCTTCTTGCGGTTCAGTTTGTTGATGCCCTTCAGCATCAGGAAAATACAGAAGGCAACAATCAGGAAGTCGACGATGTTCTGGATGAACTGTCCGTAGGCGAAGACGGCTGCTCCAGCCTCCTTGGCGGCGGCGAGTGTCTTGAAGTCACCGTCACCGAGCGTGACGAACATGTCGGTGAAACTGACGCCACCGGTCATCTTGCCGATGAGCGGCATGAGCACATCGTCGACGAGTGAACTGACGATCTTACCGAAGGCACCGCCGATGATGACACCGACTGCCATGTCCATGACGTTTCCCTTCATGGCGAACTCTTTGAATTCTTTAATAAATCCCATAGTCTTTTAAATTTTTAATGTTACTATTTTAATGGTGAATTGTAATCTTCGTTTTGCAATCTCCGACTTATCATCTTCGATTTATAGACTTTTCACTTTTCAGTTTTCACTTTTCACTTTAATTTAGAATGAAATCGAGTGCAAATATAGGAATTTTTTCGTAACTTTGCATCCGAAAAAGGAAAAAAATACCGAAATGGTATAAAAAATAGACATTTTTTTAGGTATAACCCATTTAAATAACAAAGTAAAATGACAAAAGTAGCTATTAACGGCTTTGGCCGTATTGGTCGCCTCGCTTTCCGTCAGATGTTCGAGGCTGAAGGTTATGAAGTAGTAGCAATCAACGATTTGACAAGCCCGAAGATGCTTGCTCACTTGCTGAAGTACGATACCGCTCAGGGTGGTTTCTGCGGCAAGATCGGTGAGAACAAGCACACTGTTGAGTGCACCGACAACTCTATCATCGTCGACGGTAAGGAGATTACCATCTATGCTATTCCCAACGCTGCCGAACTGCCTTGGGGTAAGTTGGACGTTGACGTCGTTCTGGAGTGCACTGGTTTCTATACTTCTAAGGAGAAGGCTTCTGCTCACATCAAGGCTGGTGCCAAGAAGGTTGTGATCTCTGCTCCTGCCGGCAACGACCTGCCCACCATCGTTTACAATGTGAACCACAAGACTCTGACTCCCGCCGACACAGTGATCTCTGCTGCTTCTTGCACCACCAACTGTCTGGCTCCTATGACGAAGGCTCTGAACGACTTCGCTGCTATCCAGAGCGGTATCATGACAACTGTTCACGCTTACACTGGCGACCAGATGATTCTCGACGGTCCTCAGCGCAAGGGTGATGTTCAGCGTGCACGTGCCGGTGCCCAGAACATCGTTCCTAACTCAACTGGTGCTGCCAAGGCTATCGGTCTGGTTATCCCCGAACTGAATGGCAAACTGATTGGTGCTGCTCAGCGCGTTCCGACTCCCACAGGTTCTACCACTATCCTGCACGCTGTTGTCAAGGGTGAGGTGACTGTTGAGGGTATCAACGCTGCCATGAAGGCTGCTGCCAACGAGTCATTCGGCTACACAGAGGAGAAACTCGTTTCTAGCGACATCATCGGTATGAAGTTCGGTTCACTGTTCGATGCTAACCAGACCATGGTTTCTAAGATCGGTGACGGTAACTCTCTCGTTCAGGTTGTGGCTTGGTACGACAATGAGAACTCTTACACTTCTCAGATGGTTCGCACCATTAAGTACCTCGCTGAACTCAAATAAGAGTCACTGATTACATAGGTAATCGCAGATAACTTAGGCCGTTCGACATTGTCGGACGGCTTTTTTTTGTGAAAAAGTTTGTTTTATTGTCTATTTTTTCGTATATTTGCAGCAGAAAACAAATAATATAAATCATTATTAACTTAACCAATTAAGATTATGGCTTATCAAGAAGTGACAACAACGGGGTATGGAACCCGAGTAGGAAATTCATTCAAGGCTATCGGAAGCGGATTCCTGATGTTTGTGTTGGGAACTGCACTGCTGTGGTGGAACGAAGGTCGTGCCGTGAAGACAGAGAAGATGCTCGACGAGGCAGGCAATGCCTACGTGGAGATGGAGAATCCTAACAAGAAAGACGCTTCGCTCGAAGGTGAACTTATCTGTGGTACCGCTATGGCTACGACAGAAGACTCACTCTCGGATGCTCAGTTCGGCATTGGTGCGAAGGCTATTTCCATCCGTCGCTCGGTAGAGTATTATCAGTGGGTAGAGCATGAGCAGACGAAGAGTGAAGACAAACTCGGTGGAAAGCAAGTGACGACGACTACCTATACCTATAGTAAGGAGTGGACAAGTCGTCCTGTGGAGTCAGCCCAGTTCCACGACCCAGCCTATAAGAATAAGAATATGGTTCTCACTACCATAGAAGACGATGAGAAGTGGGCCGAGAATGTTTCATGGGGTGCCTATACGCTCACAGAGAGCCTGATCCATCGCATTTCCTCCCGTGAGGGTATGGAACTGGCCTTGGCAGAGGACTTGCTGACGCAGTTGGACAAGACTACTCAGGCAGCCTACGAGCGTTTCTATGGTGTGCAGAAGAGCACGAAGCAACCCACCCAGCAGCCTGCACAACAGCAGGCGGCCATCCCAGACTCGGTGTTGGCTTTGCTGCCCGATTCTGTCAAGGCTGCACTCGACTCGCTGAAGGCAGTGAATGATTCCATCAATAAGCAGATGGAGAATGCCGTGAACAAGAAGGACCTGGAATATGTTCATCAGGCCAGCAACGTGCTTTACTTCGGTCGTGTGCCCGGTTCTCCCGAAGTGGGCGATGTCCGTGTGTCGTTTGAGAAGGTCGTACCTGCTAAGGTGACGGTGATGGCCGTTGTCGAAGGAGACAGTTTCAAACCCTACAAGGCTAAGAACGGCAAGCGCTTCCAGACACTTGTGATGGGCAAGAAGTCTGGTGATGAGATTATTGATTCTGCTAAATCTGCCAACAATACGTGGTTGTGGATTCTGCGCATTGTTGGCATCATGATGGTCATCGGCGGTCTGAAAGGCATCTTCGGCTTCCTCGAGACCATCCTCAAGGTGGTGCCCTTCATCGCTGGTATCTTCGGCTGGGGTGTCGGTTTGATCTGCACCGTCATCGGCATTGCGTGGTCGTTAATCGTCATTGCTGTCGCCTGGCTGTTCTATCGCCCGCTGCTGGGAATCAGTCTGCTGGTGCTGGCAGGCTTCCTCATCTGGGTATTCGCCTTTAAGGGCAAGGATAAATTGAAGGAACTGGCTTCTAAACATGCATCGAAGCGTGAGCCGCAACTGGTACAAAATTCAGATAACGTATGAAAATATCGAGAATCATGATGGTCTGCCTGCTGGCATTAGGTTGTCAGCAGGCAGACGCTCAGTTCGGTAATCTACTGAACCGGGTAGGATACTCGGCCAGACAGAGTCTTGAGAATGCCGCTGTCAGAGGGGCTGAAGACGCTGGCCGGAAGGCAGTAAAGTCTGCTAAGGAACGGGCGAAGAAGGCGAAGAAGGATAAGGCCGATGCCTTGACTTGGAGTTATGGCGACCATACCTACACGATGAAAGGCAATCTGACGGCTGACAAGTATAAAAAAGACGGTTATGGTGAGGTGACTTTTACCAATATCCCTTCAGACTATGATGAGTTTGAGGCTCTCTATTCAGAGTTCCTGGGTCGTACTCCTCATGGTACGGCGGCCATGATACCTATGGCGATGGAGATGTATGCCCGTGACCGTGAGACCGGGAAAAGGTGTATTGAACTTCTCTGCTATCCCAGCAACGTGAATTCTGTCATCTCACGTCTGAAAGATAAGTTTGGTGCTGCCCCCAACGACAGTTATGGGCAGCGTTACCTGCCCGCTGCCGTACTGAAAGGTGCGACAGCCTCCAATGGCTATCGTCCGCAACACCCCTATACGGTGGAGATGGATGCCAGCGTGAACAAACACCAGGAACTGCAGATTGTTGGCAGTGGCACCGTGATGTATATATATATAATAGGTGGAGGCTGGGATACCCACCAGCGTCAGGTTGAGATCATCCGTGAGCCTGGCCATGAGCAGTATCAAGTGTTCAACTGTCCGTCGCTCTATGTCGGATGCCGCCAGATTCAGGGTACTTGGGAAGGACTGGAGTAAATAAGGAGTTGATAATTGTAATATACAATGATGATTACCAATGTGCATAGGAGACTTCTGACAGGTTTGACGACTGTCTTTTGCTTGTTATTTGCAAGCACGGCACTGGCTCAGGCTATCCGCAATGGTCAGAAGTTCTGGGACGGATCAGTACTGTATACTGCCAAGGTCACTGACAATGGCACGGTTATGATGAGTGGCATTGGACAACATGAGGGGGGCTTCAGGTTTCAACTTTCGAAAGACTACTCCAAGGAAGGACGCTATTGTCTCTCGGCAGATGCCCCTGATGCCATACTCCCTGTTCGTGGGGAGTTGGGCTGGACGGTAGACTACATCCGCCAGCAGGGCATGAATTTCCTTGCTATCCGTAAGCCCAACGGTGACGTGTGCCATACGCTGGTACTGACTCCCGACAATTTACAGAACTGTATAGCCCAGGAGAAGTTCGCAGAGGAACAGCCCGTCAGTGATATCATTACCGGCATGTTGCTAAACACAACCTACCTGAGTCGTATACCCAGGCTTCGTTTGCGGCTGATGCGTAATGAGATCCTGGCACGTCACGGATGGACCTTCCAGTCACAGGACCTGAAAGACCTCTTTGAGTCGCAACCTTGGTATCATCCAGTGGCTGATAACAACAGCATCAAACTCAACATTATCGAGCAGACTAACATTCAACTTATCAAAAGTGAGGAAGGGTTGTCTGACGAGGTCCGTGGCTATGTGCCAAAGGCCGAGGACTTCCCCGGTGGATTGGCTGATGACGGACGTGGTCCGGATGAAATAGAAGAAAACGACCATCTGGACGATGGCGATGCCCCTATTGATCCCCATAGTCAGGGTACGGTGGTACAATATGACGGCGAACAGTATATCCGCGTCACTACCGCCGAGCAGTTTGTCAACTCTATCATCTCGGGTATTAACATCCTTGTAGCCAAGGATACGGAGATTAACCTGACACCGCTGCTCGATGATGCGAGTAAGTGGAATACCCATTGGCACCTTTGGTGTCCGGAGGGAGGAACTAACGTAGGTGAGGGACAGGCAATCTTCAGCGAGGAGGTCTTCGACGGGCGGCAGTTGACTATTGCAAACTATAAGCAGATTGTCATCCGGGGTGAAGGTAACTCACGTATTGTTGTTGAGCCACGTTATGCTTTTTCACTGAACTTCAAGAACTGTGAGCAGATATACATCCAAAACCTGACCATCGGCCACACCGAGGGTGGTAACTGTCTGGGCGGAGTCATCGGCGTGCAAGGTGGTTGGCGTATCAATATCAATAACTGTGACCTCTATGGCTGTGGTACCTACGGACTGGAACTCAATAATACTCGTGACTTCTCGATGTATGATTCCAACATCCATGACTGTACATACGGTATTATGTTACTGCATGATGTGGAATTCGCAAAGTTTGAGCGTTGTGATTTTTTCCATAACCGTGAGTTTACATTGATAGATGGACATAACTCAAATTTGACATTCTACGGCTGTCGTTTCTATGCCAACAGTGGTGACTCTCCTTTGTTCGGCTTGGACAAGGAGTTCTATATGGCAGACTGTGAGATATACCATCCTACAGAGAACCTTGGTGCTATCCATCTGGCCGATCAGTCTGGTGCCAAGAACTTGTTCTCGGAGAATCCCCTTACCCCCAATATCAAACCTCGCGGAATAGGACCGAAATAATAAAAAGATTAAGAAATATGGAGGCAAACGACTTCAAAGTATGGATTGGAAAGGTGTTCAAAGGCTGTGGATGCCTGTCCATCGGATTTGTAGTGTTGTTAGTTGTGGTGGCTATCTTTGTCGATGACGAGGAGACTACCGATACGACGGATGAAACGGCTCAGAAAACGGAGCAGACGGTGACTGAGAAGAAAGACTCCGTCATCGTAAATGAACCGTTGGAGGGTGACCCCTATCAGGAACTTGACGACTTGATAGGTCTGGGTTCAGTTAAGAAAGAAGTACGTTCATTAGCCAATTTCGTAAAGTTGCAGAAGCAGCGTGAAGCGCAGGGACTGAAGACGGCGAGGGTGTCTTATCATCTGGTGTTCTACGGCTCACCGGGTACTGGTAAGACTACCGTGGCTCGTATCGTGGGTCGTATTTATAAGGATCTTGGCGTGTTGAAGAAAGGACATACGGTGGAAACAGACCGTGCCGGACTGGTGGGTGAATATATCGGTATGACGGGTCCGAAGACAGATACCGTTATTTCGAAAGCCCTTGATGGCGTACTGTTTATCGATGAAGCCTATTCGCTCGTTCCTGAAGACGGTGGTGGCAAGGACTATGGTCAGGAGGCCATCGCCACCATTCTGAAACGTATGGAGGACTACCGTGATCGTCTTGTCGTGATCGTTGCTGGTTACAAGGATGAGATGCAGCGTTTTATTGATTCGAACCCTGGTCTTCAGTCACGTTTCAACCGTTATATCGACTTCCCAGACTATTCGGCTCAGGAACTGACCGATATATTCAAGATGTATATGCGTAAAAACCAATATACGATGGATGGTGATGCCGAGGCTTATCTGAAGACGCGGTTGGAAATTGCCATCGAGAAGAAAGATCGTAATTTCGGTAATGCCCGTTTTGCCCGTAACGTCTTTGAAAAGAGTATTCAGGCACAGGCGAACCGTTTGGCTGGAAGGTCAAACCTGTCAAAGGCTGAACTCTCTGAATTGACCATGGATGATTTGAAGGAGGGCTTTGCGTCGAATACAAATATCAGGAAGTAACCTCAGACATAAGCATATGAAAAGACTGGCAATGAAGAAGTTCCTCTTTCTCGCAGTAGTCGGCCTGTTCTGGTCGGCCTGTGGCAGTAAGACAAATGGGGAAGCCTCGGATACGGACACAACCAGTGTTCAGGAGGTTCCCGATACGCTGAACACCGTGGAAGCCGTGGTTAAGCAGGTAGATGCGGTCTACGACTATCTGGATGAGATGCATCAGCACTACAAAGAGGGCATGCCATCGCTCGACGAACGCTTTGGTACTAAAGAGTGGCAACAGGTAATCAGCGAGGTCCGAATGATCGACAGGGAGTGTGAGTGCGGGGGATTCTTCGACTTCGGTGATCAGGGGCCACTTGATCCTTGGACTTATGACTGTTACGAGGGGCGTGTCAGTGCTGATAGCATTGAAACAAAGATTCTGCCTAACGGTACGGCAGAGGTGAAATTCCTGGTGAAGGATGCTGTTACGATCAAGGGTATTCCCATTCGCTGGTTGATGCGTGTTGAAGACGGTCAGTGGCGAGTGGCTAATATCTTCTTTGAACAAGATGATAATCTTGATCTGCTGATGAGTATGCGGGCCTATGCCGATGACGGGAAGTTCAACAAGAGTTTCGATATCGCGAAATATCTTCCTGCCATGAAGGAACAGGCCGCGAAGACATACGACCGTGAGCCTGGCGACATCTTCTTTAACTATTACGGTCTGATAGATGTCGATCGTGACGGCCTGCCTGAAGTCTATGTCAAAAGTACGGAGCAAAACTATACGGTCATCTATTCCATGGCCGATGACAAGCCTCTGTTGCTGGCCAATTCCTTTGGGGCAATGGAAGTCTATTTCTTTGAGCATGGCGTGGGGACCATGGGAGGCTGTGGTACTGGTTGCATGATGTCTGATTGTACCATACTAAAAGAAAGCAAACCGCAGGCCAGGATTCGGAATGTAGATGAGTATGATATGGAGGGCAAACAGGTTGGACGAACAATTACCAAGGATGGCGAGTCCATCGCTGCAGAGGAATATGACAGGCTTTGGAGTCTGCTCGGTGAGCAACTCGACATCTTCCCGCTGATGCATGAGATAGAGATAGAAACGCAAGAAAAACCTAACCTTTCCGACTATGCAGAATAAAGTGCTCAGATCTTTCATGCAGTTGGTCTTAGTCTTGTGTGTACTTGGCCTTCAGGCTCAGACAATCAAGGATGGTTCCCGCTGGTGGGACGGAGGACGACTCTATACCGCTCAAGTCGATGCTTCTGGTATGGTCAAAATGAATGGCGAGAGCGAAGACATGGGAGGAGACCGTTTCCTTCTGAAACCAGTGGTTGGCAAGAATGGATGCTATACTATTGCAGCAGACAATAAATACGGTTGGATTTTTATCCGAGGCGAGGTAGGTTGGCGCGTGGACTATGTGCAGCAGGAGAACCTGAATTTCCTCGCAGTCCGCAATCCCAATGGCGATTGTGTCTATACGATGATACTGACACCAGACAATTTGAAAAACTGTGTGGCCCAGCAGAGAATTGCTGAGGAGCGTGAGGTGAGTTGGATGCTACAGAACCAGTTGCTGAACGTTGCTTATCTGGGACGTTTCTCCAAACCACGACTTCGATTGCTGCGCAATGAGATCCTGGCACGTCATGGTTGGCGTTTCCAGTCGAAGGATCTGCAGCAGTATTTCGGCAGCCAGTCGTGGTATACTCCCGTGGCTGATAATAACACTATCAAGTTGAGTCTGTTAGAACTGACTAACTTGCAGTTGCTGAAGAGCGAGGAGGCCGTCGAAGATGAGAACCGGGTACGTTATGAGAATATCGAGTCTGCCCCCAAGATGGCGGAGGTGGTCGATGGTGTCATCACGGTCACGACCGAAGAACAATTCATCAATGCCCTTGGCAACGACCGCACGATTCAGATTGGTGCCAATGTCCATCTGAATCTGTCGAGGATTCTTGGACAAGAGAACAAGTTTGCCGGTGTTGCCGGACGTGGCTGGGTGACGGTGGTCAAGCGTGGTGGGAGTGAGCCTGTTATTATCAGTGAGTTCTGTACTGATGGACAACAACTCACACTGAAGAACTTCCGGCGTCTGACCATCCGTGGTGAGCGAAATGCCAGCATCGAGGTTGATCCCCGCTATGCATTCTGTCTGAACTATATTGATTGTGTGGAGTGCAAGGTGGAGAACCTGACTATCGGTCATACCGAGGGCGGCTATTGTGATGGGGGCGTCATCGGTGTTGAGGGTGGCAGCGATAATCAAATCACGGATTGCGACCTCTATGGTTGCGGAACATACGGTATTGTAGCCCGTGAGACGAACGGGCTGACGGTCAGTCGCACTAACATTCACCATTGTACCTATGGTATTATGGAACTGTGGAGTTCACGGAATGTGAAGTTTGTGGATTGTGATTTCTTTAATAACCGCGAGTACGAATTGATTGCTAATCGCAGTAGTGTGAACACCGTTTTTAAAGGCTGCCGCTTCTTTGGCAACTGGGCAGACGCACCGCTCTTCCAGAGCGATGAGGATATTATGCTCTTCAACTGTGAGGTTCATCATCAAGATGTCGGTACGCGAGAAAGGCTCATTACCCCCGAAGATGACTGTACGTTTGATGGCAACGTTAACTTCAACCCCGAGTCACGCCAGTCACCTATAGGACCGGATGCTGCGATTTCTGGAGCGGAAGACTTGGATATCCATCAGATTCCCAAGACAGCAGTGCGGGTAGACAGTTACTTCCAATATGCTGTCTATGTAAATGTGGACCAGCCCTCCAGCGGCGAAGGAGAGGTGGACGAAGTACGTTCCGTCTGGTTGGCGAATGAACGGATGGGCACAGCGCGAAAAGTATGCGTGACCAATCCGATGGCTCCTGTTCAATGGGAACGGATGAAAGGTAAGAATCCCGATGCTGTCAGTGTGCCCCTCTCACAGATTGCTGCAGCAGAGCGGGCATGGGTCGCACCGGGCGATGTGAGTAAGGTCATTGTCGAAGGATGTCCGGATAGTCGTAACATCTGGACCTACATTATCGATCCTTATGAACATACTGCTTTGCAACTCCCGTCTACGGAGGGGGTGCAGAACCTGGACTGGGAGAAGAAGGAAATCACGCTTGCCTCCTATAGTTACGACGAAGACGGACGGTATTCTTTCAAGCGAGTTTACTCTCTTGATGGCAAGTTCCTTCGTCGTACTGGAGAGATAGAAAGAGAATAAAAGATACATTATAAATATAGAACACGTAATTCTCGAATGATGCGAATCCTTTTCCACTTCCGTTTTATGGTCTTGCTGTTCATCCTGCCGTTGACTGTGGGTGCCCAGACTAATGGTTTGCGGAAGTACAAACGCAATGAGTTCTCGTTTAAGAGTACTGTGATGAGAAATGCGGAAGGTGAGATGACGGCTGTGAATGTGGGAGCATACGTCGGCAAGAACCTTATAGATCAGTTTGTCACAGAGTTGCCAGGTACTCCTATGAAGACGACAGCCGATGCTGTCGGCAAGATTTCCGAGCCCGACGTGAATGGTGATGGCTTTCCCGACGTGACCATCTATCTGGGTTATTATGGTTCACATCCAAATGACTCTTACTACGAAGCGCTGATCTGGGATGAGGAACATGGTTGCTTCCTTCAGGCCGACGGTTATAAGGACCTGGCTGATCCGATGATCGACGAAGAAACTCACTTGATAACTACCAATCTGCGAGATGGCCCTGAAGCACGTGTGACTGACTACTATGGATGGCAGCATAACAAGATCCGTCACCTTCGTAGTGAGTCTGTTCGGATAGATGATCCAAATCCGATAAGTTCCTACGGACTGCTTGATTTGCCTCTCTGCCGTTATAATGCCAAACTAGACGGCCGCATCTCTGTCATCATCGCTTTTCAGGAGAACAACGACAACACCGTGGCAGGTTATATCTATTATCCTAAGGCGAAGCATCCGGCACCTATTCTGATTATAGGCTCTGTGTCTCATCAGAACGATGCCGACTACTATAACCTCAGTGAATATCAGTCCGATGGTCTTATCACAGGTGATATCTCGATAAAGCATCAGTTAATAGATGGATGGGATCATCAGGTAGAAGGCAAATGGACGAATCCCAAGACGCGGAAGGAGATGAAACTGACAGATGTTATCTTCAACAGGGAAGTGCCTCGGTGGTTTACCAAGTCACTCTTCGCTCCAGAGAATTCGGGGAAAATAGATCGATTTATTAAAAAGGAAACTATAAAGGAGAAATGAAAAAGGTTTTAATTTTCTTACTTGCTTCAATGGCCCTGAACCTCGTCGCCTGTGGCAATAAGATGTCGGGTGGCAGTGACCGTGATTCGGTGACTATTGACTCCATGGCTGATACAGTCATTGACAAACACTCCGAGACCTACATCCGCCAGCGTATCGATACCATTTATAAGACCGTAGGCCAAATCGCATACGATGAAGATAGTTTAATGACTGATTATAATCCAAGTGGCATAGATCGGGAAAAGACCTATTGTTCTGAACGCTACTATGCTCTGATGCAGGAAGCGTCAGAACTTTGTGAAGAGACTGGTGATATCCTCTATGACTATGATTACTGGGTGTGTGGACAAGATGTGTCGGATGATTGGAGTTACAAGGTGGCAAAGGTGTATCAGATCACGGACTCAACAGCCCTGGTAGACTTGAAAATCCACAACTTCAGTGAGCATGAGACTACTATCGCTCTCCGGTTCGAGCGTGGGGACTGGTTTATTGATGATTTCTCTCCTTCTGCTGATGGCGAGGATGACAAGAAATACCTTCGTCAAATGATCAAGCAAGGATTGGAAGCCCGTGAGAAAGCCAAAGCCTTGGTAGGCTATTGGGGCTGGGTGGGCGATGACTGTCCGGAGTTGTTGCTTCGTCTTGAGATGTCAGACCATGGGCTGAAGGTCACAGAGTGTGACATCTATCGGCTTTATGGTTTCGATAACACTACGGTCACGTTCAATGGAGAGCATCTTGATGTGACGGAGCAGGCGTATGATTCTGAAAAAATGGAGATGGTCAGGGACTTTAATCTTTTCCTTCATTTGGACGGGCATGGCGACCTGACAGGCAGTTGCAGAATCAAACATCCTCAGGCTAGTAAAGACTATGACGGTACTATTACATTACGTAAAGGCTACTTCAAATACAGAGATGGGGTGAAGCGAACGTTATCCGACTATGCAGAATAAAAAAGAATTTGACAATCGTAATGCTGTTAATGATATGAAAAAACTCATGTTTTATGCCATCTGCATGATGGTGGTAATGATCAGTTGCAAGCAGAAGGGACAGACTGCTTCTGCTGATAGTAAAGACTCTGTGACGGCGGTCGTCGACAGCATCATCGAGGAGAACGACACCACCCCGATGCCCATGTTCCTCATGGGTGAGGACGGACGGTATATGCAGATGCTCTACTGGGTGTGGGTCGAGGAACCCCAGAAGACCGATGATAACGCAGAGTGGTTTGACGAAATACACCTTAGTTGGGCGCAGCAGGATATGTTCCGGCGGAACAAGGCGCAATATACCAACATGCTGATGGATGATAAGATGGTGAAGATTAAATATGTCGATGAGGTGCTGAAGGATCCCGATGGTAATACACCAAGTGTCGGGGAACGCCATAGGAAAGAAATTCCATCGCTCTGCGCCCGCTTCGACTTTGTCGATCCGAAGGAGAAGAAAACCAACGAGTATGGCAATATTGAATATGGGACGGTCATTGTCACCGACAGTTATCTCAAGACGCGAAAGATGCAGTCCATTGTCTTTGACAAGTCAGAATGGGATAAACCAAAACCCTTGCCGGAAGCCGCAATAAAACAGTTGGAACAGAAGTATGGCATGAAGGTTGATCGTATGAGACTGGTTGCTACTATCGGCGGTCGCTATATCTGGGGCCTCCTTCAGTTCAAGGGCGAGTATAAGAATGCTCCTAAAGATGGTTTTTATAAGGACAGTAAGGTGGCCTTGGCTCTGGACGTGCTGATTGATGGTGATAAAGTGTATGCTCATGAAGAGTTGGGAATGTATGATGATGAATACGGCCCTGGCTGGAATGCTGACGATGGCGGGGAGTATGTGGGCTGTTATCCTATGGCTGTATTCGAAGGGCCGAAGGGGTTGGAAATCTGCTATGGACGTGATGCTCCAGAGAGTTCTGCTGTCGGTATGTTCTATCTTCGTGGAGGCCAACTCATACAGATTACCTACGAGACCTACCATAATATGATTGATGAACAGATTCCTGTCTGGAAGAAGGACTTCGCAGAGATGCTGCGTCTTTATCAAGAAAACGATCCTCATGCCCATAAGGATGTGCATCTCACCAAGTGGGCACATTGCTATATTGACTATGAGAACGAGTGGATATGGCTGCGCGACAAGGATGACAAGAATGGTGCCTTTTTTGTACGTAAAGATGGTAAGTTGACGCTCATAGACGTAGAAAACGCTCACCAGAAGCCATCGGCGTGTGAGAAAGACGGTGTCAAGTACCTTAAGTTCTCAGGCACAGCCGGTGGTCCATCCTGGCAGCAGATTATCTATGCCTTCAAGGACGGTAAACAACTCTGGAAACTGTTTGCCCTTGAAGTCTATGGCGAACTCAGTGAATGCATGCTCAATGGCAAGGAGATCTCCAAAGATGTGGGAAAGACTTATCTTGAGAAGGTGCCTGAAGGTAAGGAAATCACGGCATATTTTAATGATATAGAGAAGAAACAAGAATGAAAAAGATGATTACGATACTGGGGCCGACTGCTTCCGGGAAGACACCTGTGGCAGCGCATCTGGCAGCAGAGATTGGCGGGGAGATTATCTCTGCAGACTCTCGGCAGGTGTACCGTAGGATGGATATCGGCACAGGCAAGGATCTGGCTGACTACATCGTGGATGGCCGACAGATACCGTATCATCTGATTGATATCCGGGAACCAGGTACGAAGTATAATCTCTTTGAGTATCAACAGGATTTCCTGGATGCCTATGAGGATATCAGGAGTAGGGGAGCCGTCCCCATCCTCTGTGGTGGTACGGGACTCTATATAGAAGCCGTGCTAAAAGGTTATCATCTGTCGCCTGTGCCACAGAATCAGGAACTGCGCGACAGCCTTGAAGGAAAATCGTTGGCTGAACTGACGGAGATGCTCGCCGAACTGAAGGCCAAGACAGGATCGAACATGCATAACACGACTGATGTAGACTCCTGTCAGCGGGCTATACGGGCAATAGAAATAGAGACCTATAACCTCGAACATCCTACCCCCAGAAGGGAGTTGCCGCCAGTTGATAGTATCATAATTGGTTTAGATATCGACCGTGAACTGCGGAGGGAGAAGATTACCCGGCGACTGAAGGCTCGTCTGGAAGAAAGACAACAGGTAGGGGCGTCAGCGGGAATGACCATGGTGGATGAGGTGAAGGCCCTGCTCGATGAGGGAATCTCTGCCGACGATCTGATCTACTATGGTCTGGAGTATAAGTTCGTTACTGAATATCTGACGGGAAAGACGACATACGACGAAATGGTCACCCGGCTTGAGATCGCCATCCATCAGTTTGCCAAGCGGCAGATGACGTGGTTCCGCGGTATGGAGCGTCGGGGATTTCATATCAACTGGATTGACGCCACCCTCCCCATGGAGGATAAGGTGGCCAAAATCATTCAAATTGTAAATAGTAAATCGTAAATGATAAGATGGCAATGGAAACAGCAAAGTGGGGCATCTTATATTGCCCGAAGACAGGCATCAGCAATAAGCGTAAGCGTTGGGAAAAGATACAGAAGATTCTTGATGAGCGACAGGTAGACTATGATTTCGTGCAGAGCGAGACTTCAGACAGTGTTGAACGTCTCATGAAGATGATGATCTCCAATGGCTATAAGACCATTATCATTGTAGGTGGCGACTCTGCACTCAACGATGCCGTGAACTGTCTGATGATGGAAGAGGAGGAGGTGAGGGACAGCATCGCCTTGGGCGTCATCCCCAACGGGGTGATGAACGACTTCGCCCGCTTCTGGGATTTCGATGAGGACGATATTGCCCAGACCGTCGACTGGCTCCTGGCCCGTCGCATCCGTAAGGTAGACCTCGGCTGCATCCGCTATACGAATGCCAAGGGGGAAAAATGTCATCGCTACTTCCTGAACTGTGTTAATATCGGTATGACTGCCGATATTATGAACCTGCGTCGTCAGACCCGCCGACTTTTCGGTTCTCGTACCTTATCATTTATTTCATCGCTTTTCGTTATGCTCTTCCATCGGATGGAGTATAAGATGAAATTAAAGATCAACAACGAAGTGATAGACCGCAAGGTGATGACCGTATGCATAGGCAGCGGACCAGGCTACGGGCAGACGCCCAATGCTGTGCCTTATAATGGCATGCTCGACGTCAGCGTGGTCTATCATCCCGAGATGGTACAGCTTATCGAAGGCATTTGGTTGCTGGTGACAGGTCGTTTCCTGAATCATAAGAGTGTGCATCCCTTCCGTACCAAGGAGGTCACCGTCGACCATGCCAAGCATGCGATGGTTGGTATCGATGGCCGTCTGATGAAGACACCCGTTGGTCCTTATCGCATCAGTGTCGAACAAGAAGTCATCAATTTCCTGATTCCCGCTTAACTAGGGTCAACCTGTGGGTTGACTCTGTGTTAGGCACCGACAATGTCTCTTTCAGATGTATGTCTTATGAATATTTGTTAAATTATTCCTTATTTCCTTTGCTATATCATGAAAAATGCGTACTTTTGGAAATTCAAAGCTAAAACATCATTATTGATTATAAAAACCTATTAGGAACTATGAGCTATTTACGATTAGAGAAAGCCGTGATGACTAACTTGCAAGAGAGTCTCCGTCGTGAATTACTCCGGACCAATCGCTCGGGTGCTTATAGCAGTTCTACCCTTGTAGACTGTAACACCCGCAAGTATCATGGTCTGCTGGTTGTTCCTGTACCAGAACTCGATGATGAGAACCATGTGCTCTTGTCATCGCTCGACTGTACGGTCATCCAGCACGGAGCGGAATTCAACTTGGGACTCCACAAGTATCAGGGCAACAATTTCAGTCCTAACGGACACAAGTACATCCAAGAGTTTGATGCGAGCCTCGTGCCGACGACGACCTATCGTGTGGGCGGTGTGGTGCTGAAGAAGGAAGTGATCTTCCAACATTACGAGGATCGTATCCTGATCCGCTACACGCTGGTCGATGCCCATTCGGCCACGACGCTACGGTTCCGTCCGTTCCTCGCCTTCCGCAGTGTGAGGCAGTTTACGCATGAGAACGCTACCGCCAGCCGTGAGTACACACCAGTAGACGGCGGTATCAAGACCTGTATGTATGCCGGATACCCCGACCTGTACATGCAGTTCTCGAAGAAGAACGAGTTCATCTTCCAGCCCGACTGGTATCGTGGCGTGGAGTATCCCAAGGAGCAGGAGCGCGGCTATGCCTCGAACGAGGACCTCTACGTGCCTGGCTACTTCGAGATGCCCATCAAGAAGGGTGAGAGCATCGTGTTCTCGGGTTCGACATCGCTGATCAAGGCCTCGTCGCTGAAGAAGCTGTTCGAAGAGGAGGTGGCCGACCGTAAGCCGCGTGATAACTTCTATCACAGTCTGGTCTGTGCCGCCCACCAGTTCCACTTCCGCGACCGCCGTAGCGGCAGTTCTGCGAAACTCGACGACAACGACGACCGTTACCTGTTGGCCGGTTATCCTTGGTTTAAGGCCCGTGCCCGTGATACGTTCATCGCCCTGCCAGGTCTGACGCTGGCTATCGGTGAGCGCGACTATTTCGAGCATGTGATGAAGACATCGGAGAAGGGTCTGCGCGAGTTTATGGAAGGCAAGCCGCTGAGCGTGAAGATTTATGAGATCGAGCAGCCAGATGTTCCCCTTTGGGCTATCTGGGCTATCCAGCAGTATGTGAAGGATGCCGGACAGGATGAGGGATACAAGAGGTATGGCAAACTCGTGAGCGATATTGTCGACTATATTATAAAAGGTGGACATCCGAACCTCCGCCTCGACGAGAACGGACTGCTCTACTCCAATGGCCGCGACAAGGCCGTGACGTGGATGAACTCCACAGCCAACGGTCGTCCTGTTGTGCCACGTAGTGGCTATATCGTGGAGTTCAATGCCCTGTGGTACAACGCCCTGAAGTTCTGTGCAGCCATGAAGGCTAACCTTGGTAAGGCCAAGGATGCCGAGGCTCTGGAGAAACGGGCTGAACTCGCCAAGCAGTCATTTGTAGATACCTTCGTCAACGAGTATGGCTATCTGCTTGACTATGTTGACGGTAACATGATGGACTGGAGCGTTCGTCCGAACCAGATCTTCGCCGTGGCGCTCGACTACTCGCCGCTGAACCAGCAGCAGATGAAGAGTGTGGTGGATATCTGTACCCGTGAACTGCTGACCCCGAAGGGACTCCGCTCGCTCTCGCCGAAGAGTGGCGGCTACAACCCGATCTACGTGGGACCGCAGACCCAGCGCGACTATGCCTACCATCAGGGAACAGCCTGGCCTTGGCTCGGCGGATTCTACATGGAGGCTTGCCTGAAACTCTATAAGCGTTCTCGCCTCTCGTTCATCGAGCGCCAACTCGTGGGCTATGAGGACGAGATGGACTATCATGCCATCGGCACGATCTCGGAACTCTTCGACGGTAACCCGCCGTTCCACGGCCGTGGAGCCATGTCGTTTGCCATGAACGTGGCAGAGATCCTGCGTACACTCCAACTGATGGATAAGTATTCATATCAAAAATAAGGAGGAACGACGATGAAAGTATTAATGTTTGGATGGGAGTATCCTCCTCACGTATTCGGTGGACTGGCCACCGCCAACTATGGTATCTCTGAGGGTCTGAAGGCTCAGGGAGATATGGACATCACGCTTTGCCTGCCGCATCCCTTCGGTGATGAGAGTCAGCATGCCTGTCGTATCGTCGCTATGAACGCCGTGCCTATCGCCTGGCGCGATGTGGACTATGACTATGTGAAGCAGCGTGTGGGTAACATCATGGATCCCGACTATTATTTCAAACTCCGTGACCATATCTATGCCGACTTTAATTATATGAACGTGAACGACCTCGGTGCGATGGAGTTCGCTGGCGGCTATCCCGGCAACCTGCACGAGGAGATCAACAACTACTCGATCATCGCTGGTCAGGTGGCCCGCACCGAGGAGTTCGACATCATCCACGCTCACGACTGGCTGACCTTCCCTGCCGGCATCCACGCCAAGCAGGTGAGTGGCAAGCCTCTCTGTATCCATGTCCATGCTACCGACTTCGACCGCTCTCGTGGTAAGGTGAACCCCACCGTCTACTCGATTGAGAAGAACGGTATGGACTGGGCTGACTGTATCATGTGTGTATCGGAACTGACGCGCCAGACGGTCATCAACCAGTATCATCAGGATCCGCGTAAGTGCTTCACGGTACACAATGCCGTTTATCCCCTGCCACAGGAGTATCAGGACATCCCGCGTCCCGACCATACCGGCAAGGAGAAGGTGGTCACCTTCCTCGGACGTATCACGATGCAGAAGGGACCAGAGTACTTCGTTGAGGCTGCCACGATGGTGCTTCACCGTACCCGCAACGTCCGTTTCTGCATGGCAGGCTCGGGCGACATGATGGATGCCATGATCCAGCTCGCTGCTGAGCGCGGCATCGCAGACCGCTTCCACTTCCCCGGATTCATGCGCGGCAAGCAGGTATATGAGTGTCTTAAGGACTCTGATGTGTACGTCATGCCTTCTGTTTCCGAGCCGTTCGGCATCTCGCCCCTGGAGGCCATGCAGTGCGGCACGCCGTCGATCATCTCGAAGCAGTCGGGTTGTGCGGAGATCCTCGACAACTGCATCAAGGTAGACTACTGGGACATCCACGCCCTGGCCGATGCCATCTACTCGATCTGCCATAACGAGTCGCTCTTCCAGTACCTGAAGGAAGAGGGCAAGCGCGAGGTAGACCAGATTACATGGGAGAAGGTTGGCGCCTGGATCCGCACCCTCTATCGCCGCACGCTCGGATGGGAAGAGTAGTTTTCCGTTTACAGTTTACTGTTTACAGTGTTAACGGTTTACAGTTTAATGTTTATAGTTTAAAGTTTATAGAAATTATGAAAACGATTTGTTTATATTTCGAGATACATCAGATTATTCATCTGAAGCGCTACCGTTTCTTTGACATCGGTACCGACCATTACTATTACGATGACTACGAGAACGAGCGTAGCATCACCGACATCGCCGAGCGCAGTTACATGCCAGCGCTGAACACCCTCCATGACATGATCAAGGAGAACGGCAAGTACTTCAAGGTCGCCTTCTCGCTCTCAGGCACCGGCATCGAGCAACTGGAGATGCACGCCCCGCAGGTGATTGAGAAACTGCAGGCCATGAACGAGACTGGCTGCGTGGAGTTCCTCGCCGAGCCCTACAGCCACGGCCTCTCGTCGCTGGCAAATCCTGAGACCTTCGCCCTCGACGTGAAGAAGCAGGCTGCCAAGATCGAGGAACTCTTCGGCAAAAAGCCGACAGTAGCCCGTAACTCATCGCTCATCTACAGCGATGACATCGGTGCGCAGATTGCCGCCATGGGCTTCAAGGGCATGCTCACCGAGGGTGCCAAGCACGTGCTCGGATGGAAGTCGCCCCACTATGTCTACAACTGCAACCAGGCTCCTAACCTGAAACTGCTGCTCCGTGATATCGAACTCTCTGACGATATCTCGCTGCGCTTCAACAATTCCGAGTGGGACGGCTATCCCCTGTTCGCCGATGCCTATATCGACCGCATCTCCCGCTTCCCCGAAGAGGAGCAGATCATCAATATCTTCATGGAACTCTCTGCCCTGGGTATCGCCCAGCCGCTCAGCAGCAACATCCTCGACTTCATCCACGCCCTGCCGGCCTGTGCCAAGGAGAAGGGCATCAACTTCATGACGCCGACGGAGATCTGCAAGGCCTGCAAGAGCGTAGGACAGATCGACGTTCCCGACACCCTCTCTTGGGTTGATGAGGAGCGCGACGTCAGTTGCTGGCTGGGTAACGCCATGCAGCACGAGGCCTTCAACAAACTCTACTCGGTGGCCGACCGCCTGCGCATCGCCGATGATCCCCGCATCAATCAGGACTGGGACTATCTGCAGGCTTCGAACAACTTCCGCTTCATGACCACCAAGCCCTCGAACGTGGGTCTGGACCGTGGTATCTACAGCGGACCGTTTGATGCTTTCACCAACTACATGAACATCCTTGGCGACTTCATCAACAGAGTGAACGCCCTCTATCCGCTCGACATCGACAACGACGAACTCGAGAGCCTGCTCACCACCATCAAGAACCAGGGTGATGAGATTGAGATGAAGGATAAGGAGATCACCCGTCTGAAGGCCCGTCTGGAGAAGTTGGAGCCGGCAGAGAAACCTGCGAAGAAGCCTGCTGCCAAGAAGGCTGCCGCCAAGAAAACGGCAAGCAAGGCATAAGTCAAAAAGTAAAACAACTTGTTTTACTGTTGTGGAAGGCATCCCTAACGTGGTTAGAGATGCCTTCTTTCAAGGTAAAACAAGTTGTTTTACTTTATTAATGCCTTGGGGTATCTTTATTCGTAGTCGTCGATAACGGCGTTCATGAAGTCCATCATGGGTTTGGCCGCACGGAACATACGCTCTATCTCGTCAAGCCAGTCATCGCCTTCGTAGAACGTATCAGGCACAGCGTGCCAGGCACAATAGTCCTTCAGACGGAGATAGTGGACGTATGGCCAGTCTTTGGGGAATCCCGACGGACAGGTCTTCAGTTTCTCCAGTCCGAACCCCATTGGCTGATCCCAGGCACTGACGTCCGACGTTTCCTTGGTACTGCTTGTGTTCGGACTGCCGAAGTAGGTCTTAAATACCTTGTTCTCAACGCATTTCAGCCACTGGTCGGTGTTAGCCATGATCTCATTACGACAGGAGGTAAGGATGTTTGTGGGCAGCCAGTAGTTGCCTACAGCCGCTAAGCAGTGGCCCGGCTCCATGTGCAGATAGTATCCGCCTCGCAGGGCCTTCTTGCCCTTGGCGTTGATGTAGGCGCCGAAGTGGTTCTTGTAGGGCGACTTATCGGGTGAGAACCGTGTGTCGCGATAGAAACGGTAGGTACAGTCTTTCACCTTGAGGTGGGCTATCTCGGGGTCGAAGGTAACGATGCGCTCCAGTGCCTGGGCAATGCCTTGCTCGAACTCAGCCCTTACGGCGTCGTATTCAGCCTTATGTTCCTGGAACCAGGGACGGTTGTTGTTGGCCATCACCTGCCGCAGGAAGTTCAGTATTCTTTTTGCATCCATAGGTTTTGCTTCCTTATTTGATTTCAACTTGTATTTTCTTCAAGTCTTTGTCGGCGCTGCTGGTGCCATAGAGCAGTTCGTACCGCCCCGGCTTCGTACGCATCGTGTTGGTCTCGGGATCCCAGAACTCGAAACTCTGCGCCGTAAGATGGAGGTCGACGGTTTGTGTCTGCCCTGGATTGAGCGTGACGCACTGGAATGCCCGGAGGGTCTTCAGAGGCCCGTTGGGGTCCTGCAGGTTGCGGATATAGAGTTGGACGGTCTGGTCGCCCTTACGGCTGCCGGTGTTACAGACATCGATGGAGACCGTCCCGCCGCCATTGGCATGCTCCTGCCACCTTCCGCCATCCACCTTCCACGTCGTATAACTCAGTCCGTAGCCGAAGGGGAACAGCGGTTCTCCATCGAAATAGCGGTAGGTGCGTCCCTTCATCGTATAGTCGAGGAAGTCGGGCAGTTGGTTCACGTTCTTATAAAAGGTGATGGGCAGTTTGCCTGAGGGGTTGAAGTCGCCGAAGAGTACTTCTGCTACGGCTTTGCCCCCTTGCTCGCCGCCATACCATGCCTGTAGGATGGCATCGCAGGACTCTAATTCCGGTGTCAGTGCCAAGGCTGACCCTGAGCAGTTCACGAAGACCACCTGTTTGCCGGCACGTTTCAGGTCGGCCAGCCATTGGCGCTGCACCAGTGGCAGTTCGATGTCCGTACGGTCGCCTCCTTTGAAGCCTGGGGCATCGACTTTCATCTCCTCACCCTCCAGGCGGGGTGAGATGCCACCTACGAAGATGACAACGTCGGCATCTCTCACTTGTGCCAGCCGCTCCTCGTGTGAAAGGTTGTCGTTCATGCTGAGGTCGAACTGCAGCATGGCGTGGCCCGTCATCTGGACATAGATCAGTTCGATGGGATAGTCTTGTCCTGCCTTTACCTGATACTTGGCATGAGAGTCACGTACGCCGTGGCCGTTCAGGCGCCGAATGAGTGTGTCGCCATTGAACACCAGTTGGACGAAGTCATCGTTGAGTATGTCGATGGACACCTCCCCGTCTTGCTGGGGGCGAAATATACCTTGATAGCGTGCAGAGAAGTGCTCCAGATTCACACCAGGAGCAAAGACAGTGTTGCCGCCGTTATCCAGATGTATCGGTTCCGTGATACGAACGGCGAAGGCGGGGAAGCCCTGCATGTGTTCGTTGTTCCAGTAGTTGGCCTGCAGGCCAGGGCGTCCGTCGTCGGTGACAATCTGTCCGAACATGCTGGTGGGCACCTCGTCGAGGGTCCATGTGCAACCCTGCACAAACTTAGCCTGGGGCAGATACTGGCGGATGCCTTGCAGGATGGTGGTGGTATGGGTGTGCTGTCCGTTGTAGTTCCCCCAGAGCATGGTAGAGTCGTTGGCGTTAGGTCCCATCACCGCTATTCTGCCATTTGCCGATTTCCGGTTCTCCAATGGTAGGATGCCGTCGTTCTTCAGCAGGACGATGCTCTTGCGTGCGGCATCGAGAGCCAGTTGCTTATGGGCTTCGGAGGCCACTACGCTCATGGGTATCTTTGTCCATTCCACCAGCGTGTCTGGGTCGAAGTCGCCGAGTTCGAAGCGGGCTTGTAGCAGTCTTCTAAGCGAGGTGTTGATCTGTTCCTCAGTAATCTTGCCTTCCTTGACAGCCTCAGGCAGTGACTTATAGATGCTGCCGCATTCCACGTCGGTTCCGGCGATGACGGCATGGGCAGACGCCTCTGTCGATGTCTTTACGAAGTTGTGGCGGTTGGGCTTGAAGAAGTCATCAATGGCTCCGCAGTCGCTGGTGACGATGCCCTGGAATCCCCAGTCGTCGCGCAGTATATGCTGTAGGTAGCGGGTGTTGCCGCAGCAGGGTTCTCCGTCGATGCTTTGGTAGGCACACATCACCTCCTTTACGTCGCCCTCTTGCACCAGGGCCTTGAAAGCAGGCAGATAGGTCTCCCACAGGTCCCGCTCGGGCAGTGCCTCGATATTGAAGGAGTGGCGGTTCCACTCTGGTCCGCTATGCACGGCATAGTGCTTGGCACAAGCGAGGAGCTTTTTATAGTTTACAGTGGACAGTTTACGGTTTACAGCGGACAGTTTACGGTTTACAGTTGATTTGCTGGCAAGCCCTTCTGATCCTTTAGTGTAATCATCTGTAAACTGAAAACCGTCAACTGTAAACAAGATATCTTTCCCGTCATAGGTCATTCCTTGCAAGCCCCGTACCACGGCCAGTCCCATCTTTGCCGTCAGATAGGGGTCCTCGCCGTAGGTCTCCTGTCCTCGACCCCAGCGGGGATCGCGGAAGATATTGATGTTCGGCGTCCAGAATGAGAGACCTCTGTAGCGCGCCATCTCACCTTTTCGTCGTGCCTCCGTATTCTTGGCGCGGGCCTCGTCGCTGGCGGCTGTGAAGATTCTGTAGACTAAAGTGTCATCCCATGTGGCTGCCAAGCCCATGGTGATGGGGAATACCGTGGCAATACCATTTCGCCCTACGCCGTGGAGTGTCTCGTTCCACCACTCGAACTGGGGAATGCCTAATCGTGGGATGGCTGGTGAACGGTCCATCATTAGGCTGGCTTTCTCTTCGAGGGTCAGACGGCCGAGCAGGTCGTCAGCCCGCTGGGCTGCTGAGAGGTTGGGATTCTGATAAGGGAGTGTCTGTGCGCAGAGGCTCATAGTGACCAGTGCTGTGCTGATGATGGTCAGTAATCTTTTGTTCATCTTTGTTTGGTTTTTATGTTAATAATCGTACATTCTACGTCTTCTTTATTGGTGGCATAGGCCACATAGAGTTTGCCGTTGTAAACCATCGACTTGGGATAGTTGTAGCCAAGGGTCTTGGCCTTCCCGGGATAGCGCTGGGGCTGGAGGTCTGTACCGCCGCTGCGCAGTAGTATAGCCTTGTCGAAGCATACGCCGTCTTCACTGAACAAGACTGCCAAAGGATATCGGCGCTTGGTTCCCGTAGGACTGCCAGCGAGATAGGCAGTGCCGTCGGGCAGGATGCCTGCACTCTGCTTCACTCGGGCATCAGGGATATTGGTAACGGCGGGCTCTGTCCATGTCTCGCCTCGGTCATTGCTCAGTGAGGCCATCTTCCGATAGGTGCTGTTTTGGTCACGGAAGACCATCACCAGTGTGCCGTCCTTTTGCTGGTAGATGCTCGGCTCCAGTTCTCGCGACTGTTTGCCTCTGTCGTGACTATTGATATCTGCCCTTTGCCAGCCACTCACCCCAGTCTTGTCATCAGTATAGACAGGAGAGACATGAAGACCTGGCTGGAAGTGGACTGCACCAATAATTCTGCCATCGGGCATAGGGTAGGGGTCTTGTTCGATAACACCTGTCATGGGTAGTCCGTCTGCCATTCTGACTGGTTCGGGAGCACTCCATGCTACGCCATCCTTACTTTTTATATAATAGGTGTAGCCGCCAACGGGCTGCAGATTCCTGGGCCATATGTTGATATAGGCCGTCAGTGTATCCTCCGTGCTGATCCATCCGCCAGAGGTACAGTAACTGCTGTCATTGGCTGCTGCCAACAGGGCGGGCTGCGACCATGTGAGGCCTTCGTCACGACTCAGACTATACATCACGCAGGTCTCCGGAGCATCCTCGTCAGTTTCCGAACTCTGCCACATGCAGTAGAGCCTGCCCTTAAAGGCCGTCATCACCACACCATTGGCGTAGTGGTTGCCCTCTTCAGATGGCGAGAAGATGGTCACTGTCTGAGTGTCCTCCGTCATCGTCAGTCCCAATGATGCGATGTCGGTCGTATCTATCACCCCGTTGGCAAGGTAGGGCAGGATGGATATGAGTGCAGTTAGTATCATGTTGCAAAGTTACACATTATTTCCGATATGGCAAAGGCTTTTCGATATAAAGTCGCAAGGACACGATACGTTTTCTATGTTTTGTATTAAAAAAGAAGGGGAGCATCGTTTGAGCGATACTCCCCTGAGATTACTTACTTATGTATAAGTAGCGGATTACTTCTGGATGTACTTCTTGCCGTTCTTGATAACCAGACCCTTGTAAGAAGCATTCACCTTCTGACCAGCGATGTTGTAGATAGCACCGTCAGCATTAGCAGCCTTCTTCACAGAGTTGATAGCAGAACCACCTGCTTTAGCAGCCTCGAAGTCAGCCTCTGATCCAAGGTAGATACCCTTGATATTGATCTTAGAAGCCTTACCCTTATCCTGGGTGAATACCTGACGAGCGTGCTTTGCATAGATGTCGCCCTTGTACTCGCTTTCAACACCACCAATACCTGTCTCGATGATCTTTGTCTTCTCAATCTTGATGCCAACAACGCCAGCAGCGTCAGTCAGGTCAACCTGATCAGTGTACCATACTTCACCCCAAGACTCAGTCTTCTGCCACTCTGAGTAGAAGATACCGAACTGAATAGCACCCTCAAATCCATCGTAGTCAATCCAAAGGTAATCATAACCGGAGATATCTGCATTCATGTCTTCGTTCAGGTTCCACCAGTTGCCTGCCCATGTTCCACCATATTCCATAGCACCTTCAGCGCCCTCAATCTTCAGAGGCTCAGCACCATGCTGGGGCTCGATAACCTCATACTTCAACTCCTCAGTAGCAGGATTGAAGGAAATTGTAACGGTTGAACCATCATTCTCCACAGTGAATACGGTGTTGCCGTCGGCATCATCGCCATGACCCCAGTTGATAGCCCAGTCGTGGTCTTGACGAACTTTGAACTTGTACTCACCGGCTGCAACATTCTCGAATACGAATGTATAGATGCCATCTTCACCCTTAACCATATCATCGTCAGTGTCCCAGTTGCCATTGAGGGTGCCGATTACGCTGTAAACCTTCTTAACAGGCTCTGCAGCACCTTCACCCTTGTAGATAACAACATCGTCAGACTGAATAAGAACGTTGTCCTCTGTGCTGAATGCGAAGCCAGCAGCAGTAATTTTAGAACCATTAGCGTTCACGATGTACTTGCAGTCCTTGTAAACGGGGAACTTAATTACACCAAGACCGTTGATCTTAATAGCGGGATCCCAGGTCTGCTTTGTTGTGCCATCGTCAGCAGTCTCCTCTTTCCAGTTTGCTGCATAAGCGTCGGGATTGGTGCTTTTCAGGAACTCCTGCTCAGCCCACTCGACAGGATTCTTCACGACGAACTGCTCGTTCTCAACCTCGTAGGGAAGAGTAAATGAGTAAACACCTCCGAGAAGTGAAGATGCATCGCCAATAGCTGCAAAGGTGTAACTGATAGCTGTTCCTTCCTCAAACACGGTGTAAGCCTTGTTCGAAGAAGCCTTGTGCATCACATAGAGGAAACCGTCAGCCTTTGCCTCGAACTGGAGGAATGCACCACTGGCAGGCTGTAACAACGTGGAAGCAGGTGTACCGCCGTCAGCATCCTTTGGGTTTGTCGCACCCTGCAGACCACCAGAAATGATTTCACCATTTGCGGTGAATGTAGCAGACTGAGGCTTGTAGGTGTCGTCGGCACCGATCTTGGCTACGATACTAGTAGTTTCACCAATAACAGTTCCTGCAGTCAGTGCAGTACCGTTTTCAGCATCCAGATTCAGAGCGTTGTCTGGATTGAAAGAGCAGAATTCCTGCGCATTCAAACTCATTGCTGCAAAGATAGCAGCAGCGCTAAGTAAAATTTTCTTCATAAATTTAAAATTTTAGTTTATAATTAGTATAAAAGGGTTTAATCCGTTGCAAAGTTAAATCTTTATTTTTGAATATGCAAAGATTTATAGTTTTTTTTGCTTAAAAGATTATAAAAGGAGGGGTAGCAAGTGTATTGCTTCCCTCCTTTTGTAAATAAACTCTATTTCTTTCCTATGAACTCATACTTAAATTCATAGTTCTTTCGGCCAACCTTCTGACTCAAGGTGAATGATGAAATGAGGTTGCCTGATTCATCGATTCTTCCTGAGAACGCTACTCCAAGCCCATTGGCACTGCTTACAGTCTGGTTATAGAATTGGAAACCATAGTTGGAATGCCAGACATTGGCTAAAGATGTGGCATTCAGATCAGCCTCGGGACAAGAGAACGTGACGTTGGTTGCATTCGCATCACTGGCAGCGGCTAATGTGATGGTGCCACTGTATGATGTAGTACCATCGTCGCCGGTGCGTGTCCAAGTTCCACTGTAGGTTCCGGCAGAGCCTTGGGCTGCCGTCGTGTCGTAGCTGATGTTGGGATCATCATTGTCGTCGCCACAGGCTACAAAAGTGCAGCTGAGTGCAAGGGCAGCAAATGCTGATAAAATATATTTCTTCATTTTCTTCTTTCTTTTAGTTGTTAAACCTTAATGAGATTAATAGCCAGGATTCTGATCATCATTGGTTATGCCAGTGTTGGCACTAATCTCGTTGGTGGGAATAGGACGATACCACCTGATATTGCCGTCGCTGCCTTTCATGGCCGACTCGTCGCTGATGTACTCGCTGAACTGTACGTTGTAGCGGACAAGTTGCTTTGTGCGGCGGAGGTCCATCCAACGGTGTCCCTCTGCATAGAGTTCACGGGCACGCTCATCAAGGATAAGATCAATTTCCTTGATATTGAAACTGCCAGTGGTGGAATACTCAGGCTGGTATGCACTGAAGGATGCAAGGGCGGGAAGACCGGCGCGACCGCGGACGGCATTGATCTTCTCCAGGGCCTGAGCGCTCTGGCCTGCCATCAGATAAGCCTCGGCAGCAACCAGATACATATCGCTGACGTGGAAGAGCACAATGTCACGGTAGTCGTTGTCCTGATTGGTGAAGTCGGCAGCTGCATCGTCGAATTTTTTCACACAGGCACCGTTGCTGGTCTGGGCGTTGTAGTCGGCAATGGCAACTTTGGTCTTTGTCCACTTGGCTACGCCCTTGTCGTCCTGCACGTATACCCAGTTAGTAACCTGTGGCAAAGTCAGCAGAGAAACGCGGACGTCGGCATTGGCATATTTGACCTTGTCGGCAATGAGCTGGCTCTCATGAGCATCAATCCAAGCCTGAACTTCTGCTTCTGTGTAGTAGTAGGGGAAGTATACCTTACAGATGGCCATTTTGGAGAGTTCTGCATCCGAGCAATTGTAATAGGCGTAGTAACCCTCATTGCCCCAAGCGGGTTTGTTGCTGGCATCCTTCGTAGCGTTGTACATCACCATCATATAGGTAGCAGCATAGCGATTGTCACCCTTCTCGAAGAGATACATGCTCTTCTGAGACTGGCAGTCTTCAGAACTGGCACCCTTGATACCGCTGGCATCGTAGGCTCCGTAATAGCCGCCGAAGGCTCCGCTCATGGCGTGTCCTCCATCGATGATGTCACCAGGATAGCCGTTGCGCTCATACTGGATGGAGAAGATCTCCTCCTCGTTACCCTCATTGAAGGGTGACCACTTATCCTCGAAAGACATGGTCAGGCTTATGCCGTTAATGGCTTTCTCTGCCCAAGAGGCAGCCTGACTGAAATTAGAGGTGCTGTTGACATTATAAGATCCATCGATGGCGTTGCCTAATGATGTGTCGATGTCCCAGCCTGCTGCCAGATAAACCTTGGCGAGCAAGGCTGCTACAGCCTGCTTGCTGGCCTTGCCAGAATGATTCTGAGCAGGTAATGAAGAACTGTTATACAGGTTCGTCAGATCTTCAATCATGGCGTTATAGACATCATTCAGCGGTGTGCGGGGATAGTTTTTCTCTGCACTGTTGATATACTCTGTAATGTAGGGTACATCACCAAACTGCTGAGTCAGTATATAATAGCCGTAGTTGCGAAGGAAACGTGCTTCCTGTCCTAACTCTGAGTCGGCTCCAGCGTAAGAGATGACACCATTTGACAAGTTGATGGTCTTATACAGATCTGCATAAAGGCTGGTGATGGTGCTATTCTCCGTGTTAAAGGTATAGGTGTCGAAATCTGACACGGCCTTACCACGAGTGTGTATATAGAGGTCGGTACCTCTTGAGAATAGATCTGTATTGAATCCGTATGACTTCAGGCTGCTGTATGCAGCGGTCAGCAGTGTGGATGCATCCTTACTGAAGACATCATCCGCCGTCTGTCCGCCAGCCGACTTGTTCTCGGCTTCCAGGAAGTCGCTGCAGGCTGTAAGCGTGAAACCTGCAAAGAGGGCGGCAATCACTGATAAATATATATTCTTTTTCATATCTTTCTTTAACTTCATTAACTTCATTAACTTCTTAACTTCAATCTCTTAGAACTTAATGCTTGCACCAATCTGGTAGTTGATGGTGCTGGGACCATCCTGCTTCACACCTGCACCGGCCCACTCAGGATCAAAGCCTTTATAGCTCGTAAAGACGAACGGATTGGTAATCGTTGCATAGAGACGGAGATGTTTGCAGCCAAACTTGTTGAGGATGCTCTTGTCGAAGGTATAGCCTAAAGTGATGTTCTTCACCTTTAGGAAAGAGGCGCCGGTAACACCTTTGGCAACGTTCCACTCTGAGGCCTGACGACCTACACCGCTACTGCTACCACCGTTGTTGGGGAAAGGATACTCACCGTAGTGTGTGGTCTCCTGATACTTCGGGTTGATATAGGTACCGTCCTCATTCACACCGTCGCAGTCAATCAACGTACCAGCGGGGATGTACCAGTCCATGTTCAGCTTCTGACGGCCACGGTCACCCAAATCGAGGATGTTGCTGGTCAGGAAGGAAGAATAAACCTTATAGCCTACCTTGGCATAGAGAGAGAATGAGAGGTCCCAGTTCTTCCAACTGAGGTTAGAGGTGAAGCTACCAGTAAAGTCAGGATCCATGCTCTGGATAGTACGGTCCTCAGGATCGATGTTGCCATCGCCATTCTGATCGACTACCCAAGGCTGGCCTTCCGTCAGACCGTAAACTTTGTAGTAATAGTCGTACTCCTTCATGGTAGAACCAGGTGTCAGACCTGCGTTCTTGGCAGCCGCGTTATCGGGAACAGTCATGTCGCGGTCAGAGACGATGCCGCCCCATTCGTATGCATAGACGTTGTTAGCAGAATAGCCAACGAATAAATTATCCGTTTGGCCTTTACCAAGCACTCTATCACCTGTACCGTTGATCTCGCGTACCTTATTTTTATTATGGGCGAAAGTGAAGGTTGTTTCCCAATGCCAATCCTTATTCTCTACATTGATAGTCGTCAAGGCAATCTCAATACCGGTATTGCGGACAGAACCGACATTGGTCACCATGGTGCCACCACCGGAAACGAGCGGAAGCTGGACTCCAAAGAGCAGATCCTTAGATGTCTTCTGGTAGACATCGATGCTACCGTTGATGCGGCCACCAATGAAACCGAAGTCGATACCGGCATTATACTCAGTAGAGGTCTCCCACTTCAGATCCTTATTCACAATGCTGGAGGCAGTATAGCCTGTGCTGTACTTGTCGCCGAAAGGATAGAAGATAGAACTGGAAAGGGTTTGCTGAGTATCGTAATCCTTGATACCTGTATTGTTACCTGTCACACCAAAAGACAGACGGAGCTTCAGGTTGCTGAGCCAATTGCTTGTTTTCTGCATGAATGGCTCCTCTGAGATACGCCATGCAGCGGCGGCTGATGGGAAAGTACCCCAACGGTTATCCTTGGTAAACTTTGAACTGCCATCACGACGAATTGTTGCAGTCAGCAGATAGCGGCTCTTATAGCTATAGTTCAGACGCAGGGCGTAGGAAGTCATACTATTTTCTGAATAAGAGGTATATGACTTGTCGCTTCCATCTGCTACAATTGTTCCAGAACCAAGATTCCACCAGTCCGTGTTTTCCAAGACATCTGTTGCATTCCAATAAACCTTCTCAGAGTTTGAAGCTTCTTGTGAGAACAGAAGCATGGCACCAATGCTGTGATCATTGGCGATGGTGGTATTGTAGTTAAGGATGTTGTCCCAAGTCCAAGAGAAACCACGATTGGTAGTCATACTTGCACCGTTATGTTCCAAACTGGAATCATAGAAATTACCATTTTCATCCTTGTATCCCTCAAAGTAGCCCTCACGGTAGTTCGTGTAGTTGGGAGAGAACGTGGTCTTGAAATCCAGACCCTTGATGATATCAAACTTAACGTAGAAGTTACCTAAAACTTTCCAAGTCTCGCGCTCCTTGCTGGTACTCTGCATCTTGAGCAGGGGATTGGGCTCGTCAGAGAACTGGTATGAACTGGTGTGTAAGGCGGCATTGTTTCCGGGCTTGGCGTTCAGTTTGCCATTGGCATCGTACGGTGTCATATAGGGATTCATACGGTAAGCGCTCTGAATGGCTGCGTCGTTGGCATATTCGTTCTCAATACGGGCAGCATTAAAGCTGAATCCGGCACTTACAACCTTATTGATTTTGGCATCAAGACTTCCCTTGAAGTTGATATGGTTCGACTTATCGCCTTTGTAGACACCTTCTTCACCGTTGTAACCAACACCAATATGATAGTTGATGCTTTCACTGCCACCGCTGACGGCCAAATAGTGGTTCTGCTGACTACCGTTCTGGGTTACCATGTCAGGCCAGTCGTAAGTATTGCCGCTGGCAAGCATTTCCTTCATACGGAAAGCTCCTGATCCTTCAGCCTCACGAAGCAGACACTGCTCCAGGATGGTGCCGCCAATCTGGTAGACGGGATGTGAAGACAAATTAGAAGTTGCTGTAGCACCATTACCAGCATAGGTCAGGAACTTCATGAAACGGAAATTGTAGAACTGCTGTCCGTTCATGAACTCAGGCATACGGGCAGTCTTAGACCAGCCGTAGTATCCGTCATAGCTGATAGTGGGCTTCTGTTCGCCCTTCTTCACGGTGGTTCCTCCCTTGGTGGTCACCATGACGACACCTGCCGTAGCACGAGAACCATAGATGGCAGTTGATGAAGCATCCTTCAATACGTCGATGCGCTCGATGTCCTGGGGGTTCAGCCAGTCGATATCATCACACATCACACCGTCAACCACGTAGAGAGGAGTGGTTTTAGAGTTGATTGACGACTTACCGCGGATTTCGATGCTATAGCTGCCGCCACGACCAGAGGTCTGGGTGATGTTTACACCAGGGTTGCTACCCTGCAGGTTACCCAGCACAGAGGGAGCACCTTTGGCATTCAACTGTTCGGTGTTCACGGATGATACAGAACCCGTCAGATCCTGCTTCTTCATGGTTCCGTAACCCACGACCACTACGTCCTGAAGGGTTGTGGCATCTTCCTTTAAAACGACGTTGACGTTTGTCTTACCTGCGACATTAACATCCTGCGACTGCATACCGATGTATGAAATCGTCAGCACTTTGCCGCCGTCCATCTTAATGGTGAAGTTACCGTCGAAGTCAGTCACAGTGGCATTCTTGGTACCTTTCTCCATTACAGTAGCGCCGATGACGGCCTCGCCCGTTTCATCGACCACATTTCCTGTCACCGTCTGAGCAGATACTGTGCCAACGAAAAGGCTTAGTACCAGCATCAGCGCGATGCGGAACGCTTTAAAATTACCTTGCATAATTAGTTATGAATTAGTTATTATTATAAATTTGTTTTATTTCGTTAGTCGCTATTTCTTTGCAAATATACTAATAAATGGGCAAATATGCAATGATAAATTGCTATTATAAGTAATTTTAACACATCCATAGCACATATCTGATGCAAAATTACTTGGTTTTGAGCAATAAATGCACAATATTTGCTAAAATCTACACGTAAACGTTTGCAAAATTGTTAAAACGTGTAACCATGAAATAAGGTGTAGACTATGCGCCTACACCTTATTTATAATAATAAAGAATGGGTATTATTTCACGATGGTCTTTTTGCCGTTGATGATATAAATACCCTTACCAGGTTTCTTGACTCTTACACCCTGGAGGTTGTAAATGATATCGTTGTCTGCATTCCTCTTGACTGTCTGAATGCCGGTCGTTCCTGCAACATGGGCTTTTGGACCGAATCCTCCCATCGCATTGGCAGAACGGATAGACAACCGATCAAGATCGGGATTGACTTCAACGTTGTATGATGTTTCATTCGTCATTGTGAGGAATGTATTGTTCATAAACAAAGCGTATATTGCCGCTCCGTCTACAGCCGTCCATGTGATGACGCCATTGTCGTATCGGGCATCTTCTGGCGCTCCTATCTGTGCTGTGAACTTAGCAGGATCCCATTTTTTTTCAGCATTGTCCGTGAACATTTTTTCATATGTGAAGGCGGAAGCCATACTGGCATTAAGGATGGTCTGGAAACTCGATTTGACTTTGATGGTATTCGTTTCAGGTGTTATGTCTACACCGTTGATATCCATCGTGTTGTATTCACCAAACACTTCCGGATCTGTGTTCGTTCTACCTTCTTCTGTCCAACGGGTGTCTACAAGAGTGTTCTCGGCGTTTTCGTCGAGTTGGGTGTTCAAATAGACGGCGATAGGCTGGTTGCTCCAGGTACGTCCAAAACTCCACGCACCTTTACCTTCGGAGAGGTCTACTACTTTACAGTTGTCAAATACATAACCGAACTGTGTCAGAGTGCGAGGTGCGACAATCATGCGGGTGCCGCCTCCATTAGTGAAGCGTGGCTCCAAAGAGAGAGTAGAGTTGAAGATACGTATGTCTCCTCCACCGCAGATGAAGTCTGTGGTACCATGGAAATCGCATTCGTCCCAATATGACTGTAACCTGTTGTTCATGCTGTAATATGTACCTTCGTAAGACAGCATCCTGACATTCTTTCCGATGGTATAGTTGCCTAAGTCATTAAACGATGCTGCAGCACCTTGTGAATCAGATTCGTAATACTCAAACGCATTCTTCAGAGTCAGATCTTGTAGATAGAGATTGGTCGAGGTATTCTTTAATAAGTCAGCAGTGCCTAACCCTTCATTATCATAATTTGGGGCGGTGACAATGATGGTACTGTCTGGAGACTCGCCAATAATGGAAATATTGTGTCCGCTGATTGTTGTTTCCACAGTATCCCCAAGGTCATATGTTCCTTTTGGCAGGAAAATATAAAGGCGCTCGGTATTCTTGGTAGAATTGAGCGTGTTGGCTAAGTCGACAACTTCTAAAAAACTCTTGGCATCACCAGGGCTGACAATAAACCAATTACCTATATTGGTGTAGTTTGTTTCAGCCGTGTTAATAATCCTGATACCATGAATCTTTACTTCGGTAGACGTCTTAATAAACAGTGATATGGTCCCCCTTTCACCATTATACATATAGTTGACGATATCTCCATCATCTTTAACATCTGTTTTGAGGATGGATAGCGTATCGCCCGCTTCGGATTTGATGAGGATAGTGTCGTTGTCGTTTTCCTGACATAACTTGATGCTTATAGTGGCTTTTGGCCCCACGAGTAAGTCAATCTGGTTCCCGTCTTTAAAAGCCCATCCATGTACATCGTCGAACCAATGAAACCCATCACCTTTAGGATTAAATGCCTCATGGTTGGCAGGGTCAAAATAGATGTCGGTCAGGTTAAAATCATAAATGGCTGATGTGCTGGCTTCTTCTATGGCTGTCGTAATGGCGTAGAGACTGATATTTGTGTTGACAGTTTCGCCAATGGTGTATCTTAATCCACCGTCTGGTTCATGATACCATCCGCGCATTTTATAACCTTCTTCCACTGTGACAGCATCGAAGTTGACATCAAAATGGTCGATAATCGCACCTAACTCACGGCGTGACTCACCTAACACAGTGATACCGTCGCTGTCATAATAGGTCAGTTTAGCACTGGGCTTCTGTTTAATGTTCAATTTATATTGTACTGTCTGCATGTCTTCGGAACTCATGGTAATGATGACTGTACATTTTGTGTCGTCACCATCATAGGTGATAGACTCTATCGCTCCCGTCTTAGCAATAGCAGTGACAGGGTTGCTGGCGCTGACCATTACATCGTCAAAGTCGATTACTAATTCTGCTTCATAAGTTTGGCCGAATAGTGTCTCAACTGCGTATTTCGTACCATTGATGGTCAGAGCATCGAGAGCGGGTGGATCTAAAGGTTTTGGCTTCTCTTTCTGAACTGCGCTGATGCTTAACAGGCTTCCACCATTATTGACAATCATCACATAGCCGTTATTTACGTCAGTTTCTGTTGGCGAATAATTCGTATTAGCCTCGACAGCAGCCATGTCTCCAATAGTATAGGCGAAATCCTCTCCGCCATTGACAGTAACGATATCGAGATTGCTCTCGACCTGAACCTTAAAAGTCACACCGTCATCCGTTTTAATTCCGCTTTGGGCAGCCTCAATCTTATTCCCGTTAGCCTCGATAATAAAATCAATACCATTGATCTTAATCGTGTCTGACTCGGTACTTTCAGATGCTGCGATTAATTGCGAAATGGTTTCTTCGTCTTGGAAATTCCAGGTAGCAGTCACATCCTGGGCCTTGACGAAACCTGTGAGCAGGCATAACAGCCACAAACAAGCAGTTCTTTGTAATGATAGTTTTAACATGTTTTCTTAGAATTTATGTGATTATGTTATTTAATTCTTGGATAATATTCATCTACCCGACTATCTGCATTATCATTTTCAGCCTTCATGATTTCCTCCACAAGGCTGTTGCAATATACCTCCACGTTGGTATAGAAACCATGTTTGTCAAGTGTATATTCTGCAGCATCGTTGGATAGGGGATCAAGACCGTTGGCCATTTCCCATGCATCGGGCATACCGTCGCTGTCGGTATCGAAATTGTCAGGACGGCCATTGCTCTCTAGCGTGTATTCACCCTGATCTTTCACAAAGTCGATGATACCAGGGCGGTGGGCGATGGCTTTACCGTCACCGGTTTTCTCTGCAGAGCCTGTATAGGTAGTCGTGCCGTCTGCAGCCTCTTTCATGTAACGAGCATCGACATCGTCACGATAGAGGGAGGCACCTGCATAGGTTAAGACTTGTTGGTAAGCATTTTGGGCAGAGTGGGTGGTCACCTTACCAGTCTCTACTTCATTGTCGAGTTTGATAATTACGCAGTCTTCATCCTTGGAGTTCTTGCGGTATTTTATACTTTCGCCGTACATGTGCTTGGTGTCAGGGATATAGTGTTCACCATCGATGATGGATGTGCCTGCATCATAGATAACGCCCTGCCAATCATAGTTTTCTGCCTTGTTGCCAGCAGCAGTCACATAGTTCCCGTTGATATAATACCGAGAACAATACCCCATGAAGTCTGAACCAGACGCATTACTGGATGTCGCCACGGAAATCTGTGTGACACGAGTCTTGTTGTTTGTAGCAGGACCGGCCTTGTAGTAGTTGTTTACAATATTGATGTTACCGCCACCAGTACCGCCATAACAGCCATTTCCTCCGCCCCAGTTGTACATCACACAGTTACGGAAGTCTACAATCTCAGCCTGAATACTATTGGCATATTTCTCTGTGTCGTACTTGTCCCAGTTGTAGCGTGCACCACAGAAACGGGGCACACGGTTCTGCATGTGACAGAGGAAAATGTGGTGGAAGGATGCACCCTTACCGCCCCAGATTCCACCATAACTGTGTTCGCCCTTGCTATGTCCAGGATTGGCAAGGGCCTCACCGAGCGTACACCACTGCATGGTGAAGTGCTGGTTGTCGTAGAACGAGGCAATCTCGTCGATGCTCCAACTGAAGGAACAGTGGTCTAGCACGATACCGTCTTTCTGTCGCTGCCAAATGGCGTCAGCGCCATCGTTTACATCTTTTTCCTCGCCACGACGGATACGGAGGAAGCGGATGATATTGTTGTCGCCGGGTCTGACAGTACGGTATCTTACTGTAATGCCTGGTGCAGGCGCTGTCTGACCTTCTATCGTGGTGTTGGCACCGATGACCAGGTCGGATTTCAACGCGATGATGCCAGACACGTCGAAGACAACAATCTTCTTTTTGCTTCCGTTGACGGCAGCACGCAGCGACCCTTCTCCTGCATCGTTAAGGTTTGTGACATGGCGCACTTCTCCGCCACGTCCGCCAGTGATGTAGCGTCCGTGTCCCTCTGCACCGGGGAAGGCCGGGGCGGTGATCTCAGTTATCTCTTCTTCCGGTTCCGGTGTTGGCGTCGGATCAGGATCGATGATGGCAACAGGGTTGTCGACACTGCTGCAAGCAGAGAATGGTATCGGGCAGATAGCGATCAGCATCGCCCAAAGGAAATTACTCTTCTTTCTCATTTGTCTATTGTTTATTGTCTTTTATTGCATTCTTTGAAGTCCTTCCCAACGTACATCCCATTGCCCGTCTTTCGGGAAACCGGGATTGTGCGGCTCCTGACAGCCATCCCAGCCTGCACACATCATGGCGACGGCAGAGAGCAGAGCCCCGTTGCCGGGGAGATAGCATCGCAGACAATCTGCGGTCTGGAAGTTATAGCCGTTCTTAAGATAGGTATTCTTCTGGGTGTCGATGAGCAGGGCATTAAGGGCGGTCTCCGGCTCTCCGAGACGTGCGGCAGCCATGGCCATCATACCGTAGTCCCAGCCCCAGGTGCTCTGCCAGTTCCAGTTCTGTATCACCCAGTTGAGGGTTTGATTCATCTTCTCTTTATTATATAATAAGGTGTAAGGCATTTTTCCGCTTGGTAGCATGCCACAGGCTCCGAGGACTGCAGGATGGTCACTGCGACTTTTCTCGGCAAATGTCTCTGTGGAGGCAGTGGGCATCGGCATACCAGCGGTATAGATGCCGTTCTGTTCGGGGAGGGGAGAAAGGTTGCTGAGGATGTGATCCCACTGGGCATGACGCTCCTGGCCATGTCGTTCGCGCCATAGATTGGCGATGCTGAGGCCATATTGCCAAAATGCCAGTTCGAAGGGGTGATTATAACTGAAGTCCTTTGACATGCTCTCCTGCATGGCGGTGGCTCCCTTGAGATTGTAACGACCCGTATTCTTGTCGTAACGGGCGAAATCGGCCATGAACGTTGCTGTTGATTCAACCATCTCTCCGTATCTCTGAAGTGTCTCGACAGAGGGATTGGCACGATACATCTCTTCGGCAAAGTAGATGTAATGCGGCTGTTGCCAGATAAGGAAAGAGCCGATATTCGAGGGAGCCTCGCCAGCCCAAGGGTCGGTCATCTTCATCCAACGCACGCCCTTGAATCCTTGTCGCTCTGCTATCTGACGGGCCACGGGGTAGGCTGTCTCGTTATACCACTTGAGCATCTGCTCTAACACCTCAGGCCGATTCCATAGAACGAAGTCAACGGCATGCCACCACGTCATCTCAAGATGCGGACGGCCGAACCAGGAATTATAGGTAAGGCCTGTCTCCTGTGGGGGAATGCTGTTGGCGCAGTTGACCTGCGTGAGGTATTGGGAAAGCACGACGCGACGCTCCAGTTCCTGGGCTCGTGGGTCTTTACACTGTGAGAAGTCTGTGAAGGCCCCTTTTTCCCACCACTGATGCCAGTGGCGTTGGGTGGCCTTGTGATATTGATCGTATTCGAAAGATGAGTATGGGGCTTGAGGACTCTCTGGGAAATACTCGGCAGAGAAGGTCAGCACGTTATCTGCTGTGCTGAGTTCGAAGTGATGACGGTCGCATTCTTGAAGATTTGCTTGGCCTTCCCATTGCAACAAGACAAAGTATTTGGTGCTGTCAAGTATTCGCTCGATGACGGCCGAATGCTCGTCTTGGGCGATGATGACTGACTGATGTCTCTCAGGCTTTCTCCAGTCGTTGGCGTCGTCTGAGTGCTTTCCTGTAGGATATGAAAACCGAAGGGACACTGTTGCCCTACGGTCTCTGAACAGATTACTTTGGATTCTGGCATAGAGCGCATCCTTCGAAGGATGAACCCCCGTCGTGACATCTACCGCTACGCCGTCGGCTTTGAAAGAGGAATTAATCTCGCCATCCCAGAGATGGAGAGATTGTTTAGGGCCAGTTAGGGAAGATAGGGGGAGTCGGGTGCCGTTGGCATCCTTGAGATCGAGGCCTATGGTGCCAAGGTTCAGACGGTGGGGATTCGCACGAAAATACTCCGTGGCCTGCTGGTTGCGACCGCCTTGTTTGTATTCTACGGCGTACACCTCGGGGTGGCCGTGACCCAGATCGAAACTCTTCTCGCTTTCGGCAGGTGTCAGGCCGTTGGTGTTTTCGAACTTATGCCATCCCCAATCGGACATGGCTGTCAGGGGCACACCTGCCCCGTATTCAAAAGGGAACGACTGCAGTCCTGTGATGTCGACGGTTGTGGCGAAGTGGCCGTTGCCGACAGTCAGTGAAGCGAGGGGATCGGCCTCGGTGATGACTGGATTGTTACGAGTGACGACGGCCTGCCTGTCGATGGCAGCCGTCGTATTCTCTGTGTCGTAGCCTAATGCCTCCATTTCGAGCGAAGCCCAGATGAACGGGCCGACACCTTTGGCGTCATTGTCTCGGATCGGTTCGGAGAGATAATAGTCATAACCTCCGTCGCGCCTTCTGTTCTCGTTGACGCTGCCTTTGGGATTCACCTTCTTCATGGCAGCGATAACTTCTGGTGTTGCAGCCGGGCCAAGGCCTGCAACTGCACAACAGTTGGTGAGTGAGATTGTCTTATCGGCATTTACACGGATAAAGTTGTTGATGATGCCTTTGTATGCCTTTATGCCGGCATCGCGGTATTTAGCACCTACATAACCTTTTCGGTAAGCCTTCAAAAGGGCGTAAGTAAACATCGCAGAACAGGTAGATTCAAGATAATTGCCTTCACGGCCAGGACTATCCATTACCTGATACCATACTCCTGTCTCCTTGTCCTGCCATTTGAGGATTGCGTCGAAATCTTTCACCAAGAGTTCGATGACTTCAGAACGGCGGCCATAGTCCTCTGGCAGTGCATCGAGCACTTCGATGAGTGCCATCGTGTACCATCCCTGAGCACGACCCCAACAGTGCTGTGAGAGACCAGATTCCTTATCAGCCCAGAATGCGTTACGTGTTTCGTCATAGGCATGACGATTCAGATTGGTGTTCGGGTCGAGTGTCCGCTGATAGGTAATCTTCAGTTGGTTTACGGCATCGTCGTAGATTCTGGTGATGGCACCCTTTTTGGCATCTTTAGCCGAAGTGGTAATAGGAGCGGTAAGAACTCGATAGGGCAACCCCATGAAGATACCGTCTAACCATACTTGATAGGCATAGATGGCCTTATGCCAGAATACCTTGTCGGCAATAGTGCGCGGCTGGTTCTCCAACTGCTTCATCATCGTCTTCATAGCCATTAGATTCTTGGCCTCAGGCCACTTCTGATACATACGAGTCACGAAATGGCCTGTTCGGATATTGTCGAGGTTATAATCCAGGATGTCATAGCCACGGATGTCACCCATGGCATTGATCATCGTGTCGGTGTACTCCTGGCAGTACTGACGGATGTCCTCACCCCCATATCTAAAATAGGTGTCGAGCATTCCTTCCAGTTCAATGCCCATCACATAACTCCATTTGGGTTTTGTAGAGAAGTCAAGAAGATAACTCTTCGGCACACGCTTCATCTCCGAGTAGGTGAGCCACTCGCTATAGTGCTTGTATGGCATCTCCTGTAATACCAAACTGCCGTTTAGGAAGAGATTCTCGAAAGTGATGTTGCGAGTCTTGCCCGAAGAAAAGTTGCCTGACTTTACACCATTGAACTTGCAATTCTTCACCTTTACGTCATAAACGTAGGTGTCCTCATCCAGTCCAATGATTTGTACACCATACTTCGAATTCTCGCTGGTGACGTTCTCCATATAGACATTGCGCACAGTAGGGTAGTTGCCACGACAGCACACCTCATTATGCTCGTAGTCGAGGTTGATCTTCAGTACGCTCTCTTTGCAAACACCTACCTTGATATCCTTCATGTTGATGTTCTCGATGATACCCCCACGACAGGAGTTTGTCTTGATACGTAGTACACGTTCCAGTTCGGGAGAATCCATTACGCAGTCGTGAGCAAACACATTCTGGCAGCCGCCTGATATCTCTGAGCCGATGACTACGCCGCCATGTCCGTTCTTCATCTCGCAGTTGCGGATGATGATGTTTTTCGACGGCATGTTGCGCTCACGACCGTCACGGTTTCTTCCGCTCTTGATGGCGATACAGTCATCACCGGTATTGAAGAAGCAGTTCTCGATGAGTACACGGTCACAGCACTCAGGGTCACAGCCGTCACCATTGGGACCGTCGTTAATCATCTTTACCCTACGGACGGTGATATCGGTAGAGTGCAGGGGATGAATCACCCAGAATGGCGAACGCAGCAGCGTGACATCCTCCAACAGAATACCTTCGCACTTATTAAAACTGACAAGTTGAGGGCGCAAACCGTCTTTCGGACCGAATACTCGCTCGGGCGAACGTTCACCTTTCTCATTATACATAGGGATTCCGTCCTCACCGTTCTTCAGTAGACGGGGGCGAGCCTCCTTGCGCTGACTGATCATACCCTCCTTCCAACCAAAACGGGGATTGCCATTCCAGGGCCACCAGGTTTCATTGGAGCCTCCGCCGTCGATGGTACCCTTTCCTGTAATGGCGATGTCCTTTGCCTTGAAGGCATAGACACAGGGTGAGAGATTGAAACACTCCAGTCCCTCCCATGAGGTTTCCACGATGGGATATAAGTCTGGCTCAAAAACAAACTCCAGTACTGCGTCCTCTTGCACTTCGAGGTTGACGCCGCTTTTAAGTGTAATGGCTCCTGTGAGGAACTTGCAACCCGCAGGCACTACCACGCGACCACCCCCCTTTTTTGAACACAAATCGATAGCCTTCTGGATGGCCTTCTGGTTCTTGATGGCTTTCTCTTTGGCCGGTAGTTTAGAACTGGCCAGATTGTCGGGCGTTGCCCCAAACTTGGTGATTAAGTACACTTTGTCCGCGAACTGTGGTTCTCGGATGCTCTTCTCAATCTGCTCGTACATCGCCTCGTCCCAGCCTTGAGCGGCTGCCAACGTGGAGAATAACAGACAAAGTACGAGCCACAGGGATTTTTTCTTCATTTTGTTATGCTTTTAGTTCGTAGTCTCACTTTTTGCGCACAAAGTTACGTAAAAATTGCGAAACTACGAACTAAATTGTTGGAAAAATAACGTAAACGTTATCTTTAATCGTTATTTACTGGATCTCCCAACCGATAGCCGAAGCGCCGAGTACGGCAGCCGAGGCACCGTCGAGACCGCTCACAAGGAACTGAGCCTTGTTCTTGAAGATGTTCATGACGTGGGCATTGTAGGCTTCGCGAATTGGCTTCATAATCAGTTCGCCGGCCTTCACCATACCGCCGAAGAAGATGAATGCCTCAGGCGAAGAGAAGGCTGCGAAGTCAGCGCAAGCCTCACCGAGCATCTTACCTGTGAACTCATAAATCTCCTTGGCCAGTTCGTCGCCCTTGCCTGCGGCGATAGACACGTCGAGAGAGGTGATCTTCTCCGGGTCCATATTACGGAGCAGTGACGGACGGTCTGTCTTGGCCAGCAGTTCACGGGCCGTACGGGCCACACCTGTTGCGGAGCAATAAGCCTCCAGACAGCCTGTACGTCCGCAGCCACAACTGCGTCCCTCAGCCCCACGAACCATCGTGACGTGACCCAGTTCTCCGGCGAAGCCGTCGTGGCCATAGAGTAACTGGCCGTTTACCACGATACCAGAGCCGACACCCGTACCGAGGGTGATGACGATGAAATTCTTCATGCCGCGGGCCACACCGTACACCATCTCACCAATAGCAGCGGCATTGGCGTCGTTGGTCAGGGCGACGGGAATGTTGTTCAAACGCTCGCTGAACAGTTTGGCCAAAGGCACTACGCCATTCTTTGCCCAAGAGAGATTCGGGGCGAACTCAATCGTACCATTATAATAATTACCGTTGGGAGCGCCTATACCCATGGCTTTGATTTTCTCGATGCCGCCTACCTGGTCGATGATTACCTGCAGTGCCTCAACACAGGCGTCCACATAGTCTTCCACTTTTTCGTAGGTCCCGGTCTTGATGGCTGTCGTTGCCTTGATCTCACCACGGGCATCCACGATGCCGAAAACGGAGTTCGTTCCTCCTAAGTCCAAGCCGATGACGTATGGCTTGATTGCTGCATTTTGTTCGTTCATTTTGATGGTTTTTATGTTTATAATTCATTATTTGGGTACAAAGTTACAAATTATCTTTGAATTGAGCAAAACAATATATGAGATTTAACATTTAAACTTTTCCCCAATATTAGAATGCTTTCCGATAACCAAAAGAACGACCTCTGATATCATAGTTAGCGGAAACTAAATGTTAAATGTTAATTGTTAATTGTTATTTTGGTTGGACGTTTCGATATATTTTTGTACCTTTGCACTCGATATGCCGATACATATACCTATTAATATATTGGATTTCATCTTCAAGGGGATGATGATCGGGATGATTGCCAGTGCTCCGATGGGACCCGTCGGCATCCTTTGTGTGCAGCGAACGCTGAACAAGGGACGTTGGTATGGTATGGCCACCGGTGTGGGGGCTGCCGTCAGCGACATCCTTTATGCGGGCTTCGCAGGCTTCGGTATGTCGTTCGTGATGGACTTGATCAACAACGACCAGAACCGTTTCTATCTGCAGATGGGCGGTAGTATCATGCTGTTGTGCTTTGGCCTGTACACTTATAAGTCTGACCCGACGAGGAAGATGCACCAATCAGGACAACAGAAGGGAACGTTGTGGTATAACACGTGGACGGCATTCCTCGTGACGTTCTCCAATCCGCTGATTATCTTTCTCTTCCTGGCCCTTTATGCCCAGTTCGCCTTCGTGTTGCCCGACCATCCGTTCGAGATGCTCGTGGGCTTTGCCAGCATCGTGGGCGGCGCCTTGTTATGGTGGTGGGGACTGACGTGGCTGGTGGACCGCATCCGTACGAAGTTCGACACGGCAGGAATCCGCATCATCAATCAGATTATCGGTGGGGCTGTGGTCATCGGTTCCGTCTTGATGCTCTTGGGCCTGACGACCAACCTAATTCGCTTTTTCTGACGACAACTATGACAACATAGACAACTCGAAATATGTTTGTAGCACAGGAATTAAGAAAGAAGAATATCGCAGAATATCTGTTGTATATGTGGCAGGTGGAGGACACAATACGGGCGTTCGACTGCTCGCTGAGAAGAATCCGCGACGAGTATGTCAGCCGCTTTGAATATACGGAAGAACAGAAAGAGGAAGAGGTCGACTGGTTCGGGAATCTTATCAGAATGATGAACCAGGAAGGCTGCCGGGAAAGGGGACACCTGCAGATCAACAAGGTGACGATGCAGATGCTGATTGAGTTGCATGAACAGTTGCTGCAGTCGCCGAAGTTCCCGTTTTACAACACGGCGTACTACAAGGTTCTGCCGTTCATTGTGGAACTGCGCAACCATGGGGCAAACAAGGAAGAGAATGAGATTGAGACGTGTTTCAACTCGCTTTACGGTGTGATGCTGTTGCGTCTGCAAAAGAAGAATGTCTCGCCTGAGACAGCCCACGCCGTGAAAGAGATTTCCACTTTCATCGGCATGCTCAGCGACTATTATCACAAAGATAAGGCAGAAGGATTGAAGTTTGAATAAGAAAACAAGATAATGCTAATGATAACGACAACCGGGACAACTATGACAACTTTGGCCTACGACGGCAACTGCCGTCTGCGGAGTTGGAAAGGTTCTGGAAGTTGTCTTAGTTGTCATAGTTGTCGTTAAAATAAATAGTTGTTGTATGAAGATATTGATTACGGGCTGTAATGGCCAATTGGGAAATGAGATGCAGTTGCTGGAGAAGGTGAATCCCCAGCATACCTATTTTAATACGGACGTGGCAGAACTGGACATCACCAACCAAGAGGCCGTTGAGGCGTTCGTGAGCGAGAATGATATTGACGGCATCGTGAACTGTGCTGCCTATACCGCTGTGGACAAGGCGGAAGAGAATCAAGAGTTGTGCCATCTGCTGAATGCTGTGGCGCCAGGTTACTTGGCTGAAGCCGTCGGCAAGCGTGGTGGATGGATGATACAGATTTCGACGGACTACGTGTTCGACGGCACGAACCATACACCGTATGTCGAGACCGATCCCGTGTGTCCGAACAGCGTCTATGGTTCGACGAAACTCGACGGAGAAAAGGCTGTGATGGCTGCCTGTGAGCAGTCGGTGATTATCCGTACAGCGTGGCTGTACTCCACTTTCGGCAACAACTTTGTGAAGACGATGATCCGTCTGGGCAAGGAGAAGCCAGAGTTGGGTGTAATCTTCGATCAGATAGGTACGCCGACTTATGCCCGTGACCTTGCTGTGGCTATCTTTGCCGCCATCAATCAGGGCGTGAAACCCGGACTCTATCACTTCTCGAACGAGGGCGTCATCTCGTGGTACGATTTCACAAAGGCCATCCATCGCATCGCCGGTATCACGACCTGTCACGTTCGTCCTCTTCACACCGAAGAGTATCCGACGCCCGCCGCCCGTCCGCACTATTCCGTGCTCGACAAGACAAAAATCAAACAGACCTATGGTATTGAGGTGCCCTATTGGGAAGAAAGCCTCTCTGAGTGTATTGCAAAATTATGAATCAAGAGATAGATAGAAGAAGGACATTTGCGATCATTAGTCACCCGGATGCTGGTAAGACGACGCTGACAGAGAAGTTCCTGCTGTTCGGTGGTCAGATACAGGTGGCCGGTGCCGTCAAGAACAATAAGATCAAGAAGACGGCTACCTCTGACTGGATGGACATCGAGAAACAGCGTGGTATCTCGGTGTCAACCTCTGTGATGGAGTTCGACTACCAGCCCGAGGGCTCAGACATTGAATACAAAGTGAATATCCTCGACACCCCGGGTCACCAGGACTTTGCTGAGGATACCTTCCGCACGCTGACGGCTGTCGATTCAGCGATCATCGTCGTGGATGGCGCGAAGGGTGTGGAGACACAGACCAGGAAACTGATGACCGTCTGCCGCATGAGGAAGACACCCGTCATCATCTTCATCAACAAGATGGACCGTGAGGGGCGTGATCCCTTTGACCTGCTTGACGAACTCGAACAGGAACTGGAGATCAGCGTGCGTCCCCTGTCTTGGCCCATCAATCAGGGTGCGAAGTTCAAGGGCGTGTATAATATCTATGAGCAGAAACTTGACCTCTTCACTCCCGATAAGCAGCGCGTGACGGAGAAGGTGGAGGTGGATATCGACAGCGCGGAACTCGACGAGCGGGTAGGGGAGCAGGATGCTCAGAAACTGCGTGAGGACTTGGAACTCGTCGATGGCGTCTATCCCGAATTCGACGTTGAGACATATAGAAACGCTGAAGTGGCACCCGTGTTCTTTGGTTCTGCTTTGAACAATTTCGGTGTACAGGAACTGCTGAACTGCTTTGTGGAGATCGCCCCATCGCCTCGTCCGACGAAGGCCGAGGAGCGCGACGTGCAGCCCGAAGAACCGAAGTTTACGGGCTTTATCTTCAAGATTACAGCCAATATCGATCCCAACCATCGTTCGTGTATCGCCTTCTGTAAGGTGTGTAGTGGTCAGTTTCGCCGTAACCAGCCCTATCTGCATGTGCGGCAGGGGAAGACAATGCGCTTCACCTCACCCACGCAGTTTATGGCCCAGCGCAAGTCGACCATCGATGAGGCATGGCCGGGAGATATCGTAGGACTGCCTGATACGGGTGGTATATTTAAGATAGGTGATACCCTGACGGAAGGGGAACAACTGCATTTCCGTGGATTACCTTCGTTCTCACCAGAGTTGTTCAAGTATATCGAGAACGATGACCCGATGAAGTCGAAGCAGTTGCAGAAGGGTATCGACCAACTGATGGACGAGGGTGTGGCCCAGTTGTTCGTCAACCAGTTCAACAACCGTAAGATTATTGGCACTGTAGGCCAGTTGCAGTTTGAGGTGATCCAGTATCGTTTAGAGAATGAGTACAATGCCAAGTGCCGCTGGGAACCCGTTCATCTGTATAAGGCCTGTTGGATCGAGAGTGACGATGACGCCGAGTTGGAGAACTTCAAGAAGCGCAAGTACCAGTATATGGCCAAGGACAAGGAGGGTCGTGATGTGTTCCTCGCAGACTCTGGTTATGTATTGTCAATGGCTCAGGAGGACTTCAAGCATATCAAGTTCCACTTTACGAGTGAATTCTGATGACGAGAGAAGAAGATATCAAGAAGGCAGTTGAGACGATGCGGAAGGGTGGGGTCATCCTCTATCCGACGGATACAGTCTGGGGCATCGGCTGTGATGCCACGAATGTAGATGCTGTGAAACGGGTATATGCCATCAAGCAGCGTGATGACTCGAAGGCGCTTATCTGTCTGGTGGACAGTGATGCAAGGATGCAACGCTATTTCAGAACTGTTCCTGAAGTTGCATGGCAGCTTGTCGACAGCCTGAAAGAAAGCGATGCCAAGCCGACAACACTCATCCTCGATGGAGCCATCAATCTGGCAGAGAATCTGATCGCCGACGACGGCAGTGTGGGAATCAGAATCACCAACGAGTCCTTCTCGAAGGAGTTGTGTTATCGGTTCCAGAAGGCCATCGTCTCCACCTCGGCGAATATCAGCGGAGAACCTGCAGCGCAGAACTACTGCGACATCGACCCTCGGATTATCGAGGCTGTCGATTATGTATGTTGGTCGCGTCGTCAGGAGCATAAGCCCCACACCCCGTCGAGCATCATCAAACTCAAAGAAAACGGAGAAGTTACTGTGATTAGGAAATAAAATATTAGGCACGGATGACAAGGCTTTAAATAAAGACACGGCAGGCTGCGCATAGGAAAGCAGCGTTTCTCATAAGAGAGCCGTGTAATCTGTGCCAACAAAAAAATGGAAGCGGCAATAAACGATAGACAACTCAATTGGCTCCAACGCCTGCATGAGTGGCGGGTGGAGCATGTCAGCGAGAAGATGTTTATGATCATCCTCGCGCTGATTGTCGGCTTTTTCGCTGCTGTGGCGGCTTTCGTGCTCCACTGGATCATCAACCAGATCGTTTATCTGCTTACCAGTTCTTTCGACCGTACGGGAGCTAACTGGCTCTATCTGGTCTATCCTGTCGTGGGTATCTATCTGACGTCATTGTTCGTCCGATATATCGTCAAGGACAATATCTCTCACGGTATCACCCGTATCCTTTATGCCATCTCATCTAATAAGTCGAGATTGAAGTCCCACAACTGCTGGTCATCGGTTATTGCCTCGGCCATCACCATCGGCTTCGGTGGTTCTGTGGGAGCTGAGGCTCCTATCGTGCTGACAGGTTCGGCCATTGGTTCGAACCTCGGCAAACTGTTCCACATGGATCGGAAGATGCTGATGACGCTCGTGGGTTGTGGTGCGGCTGGTGCTATCGCCGGCATCTTTAAGGCTCCGATAGCCGGACTGGTGTTTACGCTGGAGGTGCTGATGATTGATATGACGATGTCGGCCCTGTTGCCGATCCTCGTCTCTTGTGTGACAGCCACTTGCTTTACCTATATCTTCAGTGGCGATGCGGCGCTGTTTACGTTCCACCTCGACAGCATGTGGTCGGTACAGCGCATTCCTGCTTGTGTGCTCTTAGGCATCACCTGCGGTCTGGTGTCGCTCTATTTCATCCGGATGATGGGTGCCTGTGAGGATGTGTTTGCCCGTTTCAAGGATAAACCGTATGTTCGTCTGGCTATCGGCGGTACGGTGCTGAGTCTGCTCATCTTCCTGTTCCCTGCTCTCTATGGTGAGGGCTATAGCAGCATCAACCTTCTGCTGAACGGGCGGACGGAAGCAGATTGGAACCAGATTCTGGACAATTCTTTGTTTGCTGGTCAGGGGGTTATGCTGATACCCTTTATAGCGTTGGTATTGCTGACAAAGGTGATTGCCGCTTCGGCCACGAATGGTGGTGGTGGTTGTGGTGGTACGTTCGCACCTTCGCTGTTCATCGGGTGCTTTGCAGGCTTCCTCTTCTCCCGTCTGTGGAATATCAACCAGATTGGTGTTTATGTGCCGGAGAAGAATTTCGCCCTGCTGGGGATGGCTGGTGTGATGTCGGGTGTGATGCACGCCCCGTTGACAGGTGTCTTCCTGATTGCAGAACTGACAGGTGGTTATACGATGTTCATGCCGCTGATGATTGTCAGCGTCTGTGCCTATCTCACCATCATCATTTTCGAACCTCACAGCATCTATGGCTCTCGTCTGGCCCGTCAGGGGAAACTGCTGACGCATCATACTGACCATGCTGTACTGACACTGATGAATCTGGATTCTGTCATCGAGCGTGATTATCTGAGTGTAACCCCTGATATGGAATTGGGACAGATTGTACATAAGATTAGCCGCAGCCACTCTACGGTGCTGCCTGTGCTCGATGCAGCAGGTATGCTGTTGGGTGAGATAGACATTATGAAAATTCGCAATGTCGTTTTCCGCATCGAACTCTATCATCATTTTAAGGCTGCCCAATTGATGACAGAGCCCAAGGCTCGTCTGAGTGATGCAACGCCGATGGCTGATGTGATGCGTGCTTTTGATGATACTGGTGCCAATTGGTTGCCGGTATTTGATGTCGATAACCGTCTGATGGGCTATGTCTCCCGCCAACGTATCTATACGATGTATCGTAAGATGGTGGCAGATATGTCAGAAGATTAGCCACAGATTACAGTCACAGATTACAGCCACAGATTACAGCCACAGATTACAGCCACAGATTACACAGATTATCACAGAAGAGTTGATTGACACAGATGATTATTGAAGAAAAGATTCACACAGATAATTACAGAATAGATGATGACTGATAAGAGAGATGATAGAACATATGAGATAATAGGAGCAGCTATGGAGGTGCATAAGCATCTTGGTGGCGGTTTCTTGGAAGTTGTCTATGGAGATGCCTTGGAAATGGAATTTCAAGAGCGAGGAATACCATATCAACGTGAGAAGGAATTGCAGATATACTATAAGGATAGAGTGTTGCCGCATTTCTATAAAGCAGACTTCATTTGTTATGACAGTATTGTAGTAGAGTTAAAGGCTGTTGAGAATCTTACCGTTGAATGTCAGGCACAGGTCATCAACTATCTGGCTGCTACAGGATGTAAAGTGGGTTTGTTGCTCAATTTTGGGCGTCGTAGTTTAGAAAAGAAACGTTTCGTCTTTTAGTCTGTCTCCAATAATCTGTGTTAATCCAGTCTTCTGTGATAATCTGTGTCATCTGTGGCTATTTCTTTCATCTGTGTCAATCTCTTCATCAGTGATAATCTGTGTAATCTGTGGCTAATAAATTCATCTGTGTAATCTGTGGCTTAAAATAATTAATTATGGAGAAAAAAGATTTACGTATCGTATTTATGGGAACGCCGGAGTTTGCGGTGGAGACATTGAAAGCGCTGGTGGAGAATGAGTATAACGTGGTGGCTGTCGTGACGCAGCCAGACAAGGCCGTAGGCCGCCATCAGACGGAGGTGCAGGCCCCAGCCGTCAAGCAGTATGCCTTGGAGCAAGGACTGCCTGTGCTGCAGCCAGAGAAGATGAAAGACCCCGCTTTCGTCGAGGAACTCCGTAGTTATAAGGCTAACCTTCAGGTGGTAGTGGCTTTCCGGATGTTGCCCGAAGTGGTCTGGGATATGCCTGAATACGGTACATTCAACGTCCACGCCGCCTTACTGCCTCAGTATCGTGGTGCAGCCCCCATCAACTGGGCTGTCATCAACGGTGAGACGCAGACGGGTGTCACAACATTCTTCCTTGATAAGGAGATTGACACCGGTCGCATCATCATGCAGAAGCCTTTCGATATTCCCGATGAGGCGGATGTGGAATATGTCTACGACGGTCTGATGCACCTCGGGGCAGACATCTGTCTGGAGACGCTCGAGAAGATGATCGCCACTGATGGTCATCCTGAGAGTATTCCGCAGGAAGAACTTGAGACCAGGTTCAGCCGTCTCTATGGCGCCCCAAAAATTTTCAAGAATACATGCGAGATCAACTGGGACCGTCCCTGCAAACGTATCTATGACTTCATCCGAGGTCTGAGTCCTTATCCTGGTGCTTGGACATCGCTGATGGGACCTGACGGAAAAGCCATAGATCTGAAGATCTTCAAGACCACCAAGACGCAGAAGAACGTTGGTATGCGTCCGGGTATGATCGTCATCTATAAGGGCATGCTCTATATCACGACAGCCGACTTCCTGCTCCAGATAGATGAACTTCAACTGGCAGGTAAGAAGCGGATGGCAGCCCGGGATTTCTTGAATGGAAATAAAAATTTTGAGAATTATATAATAAAGTAGTAGGTGTTTGCGTTTCTAAGGTATAAACATTTAAAAAGTTTTGCCTATGAAGCATTTTACTCCCGAATCGTTTAAACCCCGTGAGCGGACGCTCGACATTATCAGGCAGTATGCCTACACCTTCTCTGTAACAAACAACAAACAGGCTCTATGCCTGAATTGAAAAGATTATGGTAAAGGTTTCACCATCATTACTCGCTGCCGACTTTCTCCATCTCGACCGCGACATCGACATGATCAACCGCAGTGAGGCTGACTGGCTTCACCTTGACGTGATGGACGGCTCTTTCGTCCCCAACATCTCCTTCGGCTTCCCCGTCCTCGAGGCGGTAGCGAAGGCCTGTAAGAAACCCCTCGACGTGCATTACATGATTGAGCGTCCCGAACGTTACATCCAGCAGACCGCCAAACTTGGTGCGATGATGATGAACGTTCACTATGAGGCTTCGGTCCATCTGCACCGTACCGTCCAGGAGATCCACAATGCAGGTATGAAGGCCGGTGTCACACTCAATCCTTCAACACCTGTCTCTGTGCTTGAGGATATCCTCGGTGACGTGGAGATGGTGCTGCTGATGAGTGTCAATCCCGGTTTTGGCGGACAGAAGTTTATCGAGAACACCATCGACAAGGTGAAGCGCCTTCGTCGGATGATTACCGAGAAGGGGTGTCACACTCTGATCGAGGTGGATGGTGGTGTACAGGGCGAGACGGCTCCTCGACTTGTTGCAGCAGGTGTTGACGTGCTCGTCAGTGGCAGTTATGTTTTCAATGCCCCCAATCCAGAGCAAATCATCCACGGTCTAAGGACTCTTTAAGCCACAGATGACACAGATTCTCACAGAAATTGGGATGACCATAGAAGAGAATTTTGGCACGGATTACACGGCTTTTATCAAAGACACGAATTCTTTAGAGAGTAGATAGATAGTCGTGTCCTTAAATTTTTTAAGGCCGTGTAATCCGTGCCTATCTATTCTTCTGTGCCAATCTCAAAATCTGTGAGAATCTGTGTCATCTGTGGCTGTCATCTGTGGCTTACTCCAGCACCAGATTCACTCCATACTGGTGGCTTAGTTTCCTCAGGTTGATGAGGGCGTAGCGCATGCGTCCCAGCGAGGTGTTGATACTCACACCCGTGATCTTCGCAATCTCCTTGAATGACAACTCCTGATAGTACCGCATAAAGACCACCTCGCGCTGCTGTTCGGGCAGAGCCTCCATCAGTCTCTTCACGTCGCACAGCACCTGAATGTTGGCCATCTCGCTTTCACGGCAACTGTCCAACACGGAGTTGCTGTTCAGGTTTGAGAGGTCATTATCCTTGGTGGGTTCTACGACATGACGGTTCTTCAGGGCACGATAATGGTCGATGATGACGTTGTGGGCTACACGTGTCAGCCACCAGAAGAACTTTCCGGAATCAGTATACCTCCCGCTCTGCATCTTGGTGATTGCTTTCAGGAAGGTCTCTTGAAACAAGTCATTGGCCAAGTCCTCATCTTTCACTATATACATGATATAGTTGAAAATCTTGTCTTGACTCCTTGAAAGTAATTCATCGAATGCTCGGTTATTGCCATTGATGTAAGATAATGCCAACTCTTCGTCGGTCATACTTTCTAAAGTACTCATATACTATTTTTATCTAATCGTATTGAGTAAAGTCTGTTTCGATAGGCAATAATCTTTTAAGTTGTTATTAATACGGCGCAAAAGTAGACATTTTAGTTGAAATAGCCAAACAAAATTGAAAAAAATCATCAAAAACGGAGCATTTTCGGTCTTTTCACGCATAATATGGTGTTATTTGTGGCTTTTTTGCTAACTTTGCACTGTTAAACTTATTATTTATGATGAAGTTATTTGTTCCAGGGCGTTTGTGCCTCTTTGGTGAGCATACAGACTGGGCCGGTCATTATCGTACGATGAATGCAGACATCGCTCCTGGTGCTGCTATTGTTACAGGCATAGAACAAGGTATCTATGCCGAAGTCGAGAAATCCAGCATCTTTGAACTCTACAGTGAAGCATCCGAGATCGAGGGTGTATGGCAGGATTTCTCCTGCCGTATGGACGAGATGGAACTGAAGCGTATCGCCAAGTCGGGATCGTTTTTCTGCTATTGTGCTGGTGTGGCTTCTTATATGTTAGAATGGTATAAGGTGGGTGGTGTACGTATTCGCATCACGTCGATGACACTTCCTATGAAGAGCGGTCTTTCCAGTTCTGCTGCTATTTGTGTCCTTGTTGCTCGCGCGTTCAATCTTTTATATAATCTGAACCTGAACACCCTTGGTGAGATGAACATTGCCTATCTGGGCGAACTTCGTACCAGCAGCCGCTGTGGTCGTCTGGATCAGGCTTGTGCTTTTGGCGTCAAGCCGAACCTCATGACCTTCGATGGCGATGAGATTGAGGTCCGTTCTCTCAATGTGAAGAAACATCTCTACTGGGTCTTTGCCGACCTCTGTGCCGAGAAAGATACTATTAAGATCCTTTCTGATCTTAACAAGGCCTATCCCTTCCCCACGACAGATGCAGACCGTGCGGAACATGAGGCCCTTGGACAGGAGAATTTGGACATCGTTGACCGTGCCATCCGGTATATGGCTGAAGGTGAGGTAGAGGCTTTAGGACGTTTGATGACTGAGGCTGAAGCGCTTTTCGACGAGAAGGTTGCTCCGATGTCTTCGGCTCTTTTCTCGCCCAAACTCCATAAGGTTCTTCAGGATCCAAATATCCAACCACTTGTCTGGGGTGGAAAAGGTGTAGGATCCCATGGTGACGGTTCTGTCCAGTTCCTTGCCCGTAGTGCTGAGGCTCAGCATCAGTTGACCGCCTATCTCAACGACCATGGGATGAAGGCCTATGAACTTACACTGAAGCCTGTCCATACCGTTCGTCGTGCCATCATCCCTGTGGCTGGCTTTGGAACCAGACTCTATCCTGCCACCCGTGCATTGAAGAAGGACTTCTTTCCCATTCCTTGCCCTGATGGGATGGTGCGTCCCGTTATCCTCATCCTCCTGGAGGAATTAGTGAAGAGTGGTATAGAGGAAATCTGTCTCGTACTGGGTTCTGAGGAGGAGCGTCAACAATATGCCGACTATTTCGAGCGCCCTCTTTCTGAAGAGCATCTCAGTAAACTGAATGCAGAAGCGCAAGAATATGAGAATCATATCATCGATATCGGCAAACGGCTTCATTATGTTTATCAACGTGAGAAGAGAGGTTTTGGGCATGCTGTCTACCAGGCCGCTCAGTTTGCTCGTAACGAACCGGTATTGCTCCTGTTGGGTGACACGATCTATAAGAGCGACTCTAATAAGCCCTGCGCGCTGCAACTTATCGAAGAGTATGAACGTTATAACTCCCTGATGGTCAGCATTCACAGTATCCCATTGTCTACCGTGAGCCATTATGGCATTCTTCACGGCGTATGGGAGAATAAGGAGCATACCATCCTTAATGTGGATGTTATGCAAGAGAAGCCCAAGTCGAGTTATGCTGAGGATTTCTTAGGCGTGAGGAATAAAGAAGGGGAGAAGGAATACTACAGCGTGTTTGGTCAGTATATCCTTACACCGGAAGTGTTCACCCAGTTACACAAGGACATCATGCAGAAGGAAATCGATGGTGACCACGTCAGCGAGATAGAACTGACCTCTGCTCTCGAGGCTGTCCGTCAGCGGAGTGGTATGATGGGTATCAAATTAAAGGGCCGCATGTTCGACATGGGAAATCCTGCAGCCCTCACCCGTTGTGTGGAGGAATACGCTATCTGACGTAATCCTCTGCACGACGCAGCAGGTACTGGCCGTAGTCGTTCTTGGCCATCGGCTCGGCCAGTTTTTTCAGTTGCTCTTTCGTGATCCAGCCACGCTTGTAGGCTATCTCCTCCAGACAGGCGACCTTCAGTCCCTGACGCTTCTCGATGACTTCGATGAAGGTCGAGGCCTCTGAGAGTGAGTCGTGGGTACCGGTGTCGAGCCAGGCGAAACCGCGCTGCAGGGTCTGAACCAACAGGTTCTTCTGCTCCAGATACTTCTGGTTCACCGTCGTAATCTCCAGTTCTCCACGAGCACTGGGCTTGATGTTCTTGGCAATCTCCACCACACTGTTCGGGTAGAAGTACAGACCGACGACGGCATAGTTTGACTTTGGCTTGGCGGGCTTCTCCTCGATGCTGAGACAGTTGCCTTCCTTGTCGAACTCTGCCACACCGTAACGCTCTGGGTCGTTCACCCAGTAGCCGAAGACGGTGGCATGATTGTGTTTCTCGGCACTGATGACGGCCTGCTTCAGCATGCCCGTGAATCCGCTGCCGTAGAAGATGTTGTCACCTAAGACGAGACAGACGCAGTCCTGACCGATGAACTCTTCACCGATGATGAACGCCTGGGCAAGACCGTCTGGCGAGGGCTGCTCGGCATACTCGAAACGTACGCCCAGTTCACTGCCGTCGCCAAGCAGACGTTTGAAGCCTGGCAGATCATAGGGGGTTGAGATAATCAGAATCTCACGGATGCCGGCGAGCATCAGTGTCGAGATGGGATAATAGATCATCGGTTTGTCAAAGATAGGGATCAACTGTTTGCTGACACCTTTTGTGATGGGGTAGAGGCGTGTTCCTGAGCCTCCTGCTAATACGATACCTTTCATAATAAATGTAATTTGTTGGGTGCAAAGTTACGAATTTTTAGCCACAGATTACACAGATTAACACGGATTAATAATCTTTTTCTGAAAAATCTGTGTAATCTGTGGCTTTTTTCATAACTTTGCACGCGATTTCTAACAATTAGTGACAAATATGGGATTTTGGAATAAAATTTTTGGAAAGAAAGACGAACAGAAGGTGGGTGGCATGGAAGATTTCATGACCCTCATCCGCGTCTATTTCCAGGCAGCCCTCGCTGCCGACCTCGGCATCACGAACCTCGCAGCACTCCCTGACCTCAGGGTCTTCAAGTCCACACTTAAGGTGCCTACTGTTAATAATAAATTAGGTGTCGGCGAGCGTAGCCGCTGCAAGAATATGCTTAAGTCGATGTATTCGATGGACGATGCCTTCTTCAAGGAGATAGACCAGAGCCTCCATCGTCGGTGCAAGAAGGTACAGGATGCACAGACCTACCTCCTGCAGTTCCAGGGCTTCACCCAGGACATCATGATGCTGACGGGCAACTTGATGAAGTTCAAACTCCGTCTGCCGGGTTTCATGAAGAAAGCGCTTTATACGATGACGGAGAAGACAGTCAGCGACATCTTCAACAAGAATGATTTCAAGGAGCCGGATGTGCTCAAGACTGTTGCCTCTGTCCGTGAGTACAACCGTCGCCTTGGCTTCTCCCAGAAATGGGTGACAGACTTTGTCTATCGTGTGGTGATGCTCGCCAAGAAAGAACCGAGGAAGAAGACTGAAGATTAAAGAAGAGTGTAAAAGCCACAGATTACACAGATATTCACAGAAAAAATGATTATCACAGATGAAGGAAATAGCCACAGATTACACAGATTTCCACTGATGAAGAGATTTGCACAGAAACAATTCTGCGACAATCATTTCTTCTGTGAGAATCTCTGTGATCATCATTTCTTCTGTGAATATCTGTGTAATCTGTGGCTATTGCTTTCATCTGTGTTAATCTCTTTATCAGTGTGAATCTGTGTAATCTGTGGCTAAAGTGTTAAAAAATGAGAAATAATAGGGAGTTTTCACTTTTCATTTTTCACTTTTCACTTTTTTGGCTTAACTTTGTACGCCAAATAGTTACGTATGAATCCAAACGAGAAGACTTTGGCAGATTTCGAAGCCCGTGTGCGGCAGATGATTCTCCAATTTCAGGAACTGAAGGAGGAGAATGGCCGTTTGCAGACGCTCATTGTAGAACAGGCCACGGAGATAGAGGAACTCAAGGCCCGGGTCACTCAGGCGGACAACGACTATAACTCACTGAAGATGGCGCGTATGCTCGAGATTACCGACGGCAACCTCGTAGATGCCAAAGAGCATCTTGCACGGATGATTCGGCAGGTTAACAAGTGTATCGCCATTCTGAGTGACGAACAGTAATCATGCTATCCCAATGGCAGAAGTAAACGACAAAGAGAGACTACATATACGGTTGCACGTCTACGACGAGGAGATCGAAGTGACGGTCAATCGCGCCGATGAGGAATACTACCGTAAGGCCGCCAAACTCATCACTAACCGTTATAACGCCTATTCGCAGGCTTATAAGGGTAAGAAGGGTGAGCACACCATCGCGCTGATGACGCTGATAGACATCGCGCTGATGTTGGAGCGGGAACGCGGGAAGAACGATACGGCGCCCTATGATGGTATTCTTGCTAAGTTGACTTCTGAGATTGAGGAAGCCCTGAAGTGAGAATAACATTTTTAATATAGTTTTTTTTATGGATTTAATTTTTGTGCTATTGATTGCTGCCGGCGCACTCGTACTGGGTGGAGTTGGCGGATATCTGATTTTCCGCTTCGTGCTGAAGGGGAAATACAATGAGATGGTCGATGCCGCCAATAAGGAAGCCGAGGTCATCAAGGAGAAGAAACTGCTGGAAGTCAAGGAGAAGTTCCTCAACAAGAAGAGCGAACTTGAGAAGGAGATCCAACAGCGTAACCAACAGGCTCAGCAGACTGAGAACAAACTGAAGCAGCGCGAGCTCTCGCTCAACCAGCGTCAGGAGGAACTCAACCGCAAGAGTGGTGACCTCAACTCCCAGCAGCAGCGTCTTGATAATGAGAAGCGCCTGCTTTCTGTCAAGGCCGAGGAACTGGAGAAGATGCAACTCAAGGAGCGCGAGATGCTCGAAGAGGTATCTGGCCTGAGTGCCGAGGAAGCCAAGAACCGTCTCGTTGAGTCTATGAAAGATGAGGCCAAGACCGCTGCCGCGAGTTACATCAATGAGATTATGGACGAGGCCAAACTCAATGCCGACCAGGAGGCTAAGAAGATTGTTATCAAGACCATCCAGCGTGTGGCCACGGAGACTGCTATAGAGAACTCTGTCAGCGTGTTCCATATCGATAACGACGAGGTGAAAGGTCGCATCATCGGCCGTGAGGGACGTAACATCCGTGCCCTCGAGGCTGCGGCTGGCGTGGAGATTGTGGTCGACGACACCCCCGAGGCCATCGTTATCTCTGGCTTCGACCCCGTTCGCCGTGAGGTGTGCCGCCTGGCACTCCATCAGTTGGTCAGCGACGGTCGTATCCATCCTGCTCGTATCGAAGAGGTGGTTGCCAAAGTGAAGAAACAACTCGACAACGAGATCATCGAGACTGGTAAGCGCACCGCCATCGACCTCGGTATCCATGGTCTGCACCCCGAACTCATCCGCATCATCGGTAAGATGAAATACCGTTCTTCTTACGGACAGAACTTGTTGCAGCATGCTCGTGAGACCGCAAACCTCTGTGCTGTGATGGCTGCAGAACTCGGTCTCAATCCGAAGAAAGCCAAGCGTGCTGGTCTGTTGCACGATATCGGTAAGGTGCCCGACGAGGAGAGCGAGATGCCCCACGCACTCTATGGTGCCAAGATTGCTGAGCAGTTCAAGGAGAAGCCCGACATCTGCAATGCCATCGGTGCTCACCACGACGAGATGGAGATGCAGACGCTGCTCGCCCCAATCGTTCAGGTGTGTGATGCCATCAGTGGTGCACGTCCTGGTGCCCGTCGTGAGATTGTCGAGGCTTACATCAAGCGTCTGAACGACCTGGAGGCCATCGCGATGAGTTATCCTGGTGTCACGAAGACCTACGCCATCCAGGCTGGTCGTGAACTGCGTGTGATCGTCGGTGCCGACAAGATGAACGATGCCGAGGCTGAGGCACTCAGCTCTGACATCGCCACGAAGATCCAGAATGAGATGACTTATCCGGGTCAGGTGAAGATCACCGTCATCCGGGAAACGCGCTCTGTCGCCTACGCAAAATAAAAAAGAATCCCTCACCCAATTGGGTGAGGGATTTTTTAGCCACCGATTATTATTAGCCACAGATTACACAGATTTCACAGATTAATTTTGATTATTGCGGCTTGTGCCGCTGATTGCTGCGCTCAGAAGGACGCTTGCGTCCAAATCTGTGATAATCAATTTGATTATATCTAATCAGCATCTATAATAATCTAAAAAAATCTGTGCAATCTGTGAACTCGGCTTTGCCGCTTGCTACCATCGGGACGCAAGAATCTGTGGCTAAAATTAATCTTTGTAATCTGTGTAATCTGTGGCTAAAAATATACTTTGTAATCTGTGGCTAAAAATATACTGTTCAATCTGTGGCTGAATTACTTGAATTTCACTCCCATGTTATACAGGATGAAGCCGTAGATATCGGCTTGCTCCTCCAGCACCTTCGCCAGTGGCTTACCACCGCCGTGGCCAGCCTTCGTGTCAATACGGATGAGCACCGGATTATCACCCTGGTGACACTCCTGCAACGTGGCGGCAAACTTGAACGAGTGAGCAGGTACCACACGGTCATCGTGGTCGGCTGTTGTCACCAGCGTGGCGGGATAGGCTGTACCGGCCTTCAGGTTGTGGAGGGGAGAGTAGCCACGCAGGTACTCGAACATCTCCTTCGAATCCTCGCTGGTACCGTAGTCACTGGCCCAGTTCCAGCCGATGGTGAACTTATGATAGCGCAGCATGTCCATCACACCCACCTCTGGGATGGCGACGCCAAACAGGTCCGGACGCTGAGTCATGCAGGCTCCCACCAGCAGTCCGCCGTTAGAACCGCCCACGATGGCCAGCCTGTCCTTACAGGTATAGCCCTCGCTGATCAGCCATTCTGCAGCACCGATGAAGTCGTCGAACACGTTCTGCTTCTGCATCTTCGTACCTGCCAGATGCCATTCCTCACCATACTCACCACCGCCTCTGAGCGTCACCTGAGCATAGATGCCGCCATGCTCGAGGAAAGGAATACGCGTGGCCGAGAAACTCGGACCCAGCGAGATGTTGAAACCACCGTAGCCATAGAGATAGACGGGGTTCTTGCCGTTCTTCTTCAATCCCTTCTTATAAGTCAGGAACATGGGTATGCGTGTACCGTCCTTGCTCAGGAAGAACACCTGTTCCGAAGTGTAGTCTTCCTGTCGGAAGTTCACCTTCGGCGCTGAGTAGAGCGTGCGTTCGTTTTTCTCCATGTCATACTGGTAGACAGTACCAGGCACAGTGAATGAGGTGAAGGTGAAGAAGCACTCTGGCTCCTTCTCGTCGCCTGTGAAGCCCACGCTGCCCACCGATGGCAGACGGATCTCGTGGCGCAGTTTCCCGTCGATGCCATAGAGATAGGCGTGGTCTGAGGCATCCTTCTGGTAGGTGAGGATCAGTTGGCGGTTGATCACGCCGGCATCAGAGAGCACGTTCTCCTGCTCTGCCACCAACTCCTGCCAGTTGTCAACGCCTGGCTGGCGGATGTCGGCGGTCATGATACGGGCCTTCGGGGCTCCGTAGTTGGTGAAGAGCCAGATCTTGTCACCCTCGTCATAGAGGGGCATATACTGGTAGTCCATGTTCGAGGTCATCTGTATGAACTGCGACTCCGGCTTGGTCAGGTCACGCACGAAGAGGTTGTTACCTGCGCCTGCTCCGCTTTCGTAGAGATACATCTTCGTCTCCTGCTCATTGACATCGACAGAATAGAAGCGCATGGGGTAGGCGGCGTTCTGATAGAACAGCACATCCTCGCTCTGGGGCGTGCCGATCTGATGATAGTAGATCTTGTGCCCGGAGTTCACGTTCGAGTACTCCTTGCCCTTCACCGGAGCGTCATAGGCGCTGTAGTAGAATCCGTCACCCTTCCAGGCTGCACTCGTAAACTTCGCCCATTCGATGTGGTCTTCTGTCAACAGGCCTGTCTTCAGGTCGATCACGAAGATCTCCTCCCAGTCGCTGCCACTGCGTGAGATGGTATAGGCGGCATACTTGCCGTTGTGTGAGAAATAGACGCCCTTCAGGGCCACTGTACCGTCGGTGCTCAGCTGGTTGGGATCGAGAAACACGCGCGACTCACCGCCCAGTTTGTCCATCACGTACATCACGCTCTGGTTCTGCAGACCGTCGTTCTTGAAGAAATACCACTTGCCGTGATGCTTCCGGGGGGCAGAGAGCTTCTCATAGTTCGACAGTTCCGTCAGTCGCTTCAGCAGCTTCCCTCGGAAGGGGATCTTCGCCAGATAGGCGTTGGTCACCTTGTTCTCTGCCTCCACCCACGCAGCCGTCTGGGCACTTGTGTCGTTCTCCAGCCAGCGGTAGGGGTCGGCCACCTTCGTACCGAAATACTCATCAACGGTACCGTCTTTTGCGGCCTTCGGGTACTGTAGTCCCTGTGCGGTCACTGCTGTCGTGGCGATGGTTGCCATCATCATAAAAAACAGTCTTTTCATACGTCAAAATTCTATTTATTTGTGGCTTTGGTAGTAGTCGAGCGCAAGACGGACATTCTCAATGACAGCCTCAGAAGAATAGGTGGCACCGGTGACAACGTCAACCTGCTTCTCACGCGCCTCCTTGACCTTCAGACCATCCCACTTCGACTGCAGGAATTTCTTCACCCGGTTATAATACTTCGGCGACTCTGTCGATTGTAGAAACTCAATCTTCTCCACCTTGTTATTCTTGATATACACCTTCAGTGGTGTAGGCCCCTGATAACCCTCCACATTCTTGCCTAATTCTGTGGTGTTAATCACAATCGCACCATTCTCCTTAGTCATTGTCCCGTCAGCCACGAAACTCATCAGGAGAAATGAAAACATGAAAAACAAATATACCTTTTTCATACAGCCCTCTGTCTAAAATTATGTTCTTATGTTCTTATGTCTAAAAAAAGATATTATGTTACTATGTCTATTACTCTGTTACTCTGTCTAAAAATCTGGATACTCTGTCTTTTTCTGTGCCTTGACCGCCATGCACTCCATCTCTACCAGCCATCCTGGTCTGCACACAGCCGCATGTACAATGACACACGGCTTGCCCGGGAAACGCTCCTCATACAGTCCCCTTACTATGTCATAGTCCGCTATGTCCCGCAGATAGACCACCATCTCAGTGACATCATCGAAGGAGCACTCTGCCTCCTTCAACAGCGCCTCGACATTCTCCCACATACGGCGTGTCTGCTGCTCGATGTCCTTGGGATACATGATCTCGCCCTTGTTGTTGATGCTGGCGGTACCAGAGATAAACACATGCCGACGGTCGCCATAGTCCACATACGTGCCACGCTCAAACGACACACCATAGTCGCTGGTGCGGTTGAGATGGGTGGAGGCGTAGAGATAGTGGATCTGCTCCTGACGGATGCCTGCGATGGCGTAGTTGTCCATCTGGGAGAGCACATTGGGATCCTGCTGACGGCCTCCGATACCTGTGGAGGCGATGAAATGGGTGTGGACGGTCAGTCCCTGGGTGAAGAACACCTGGTTGCGTGCCCTGACGACCCCACCGTAGTTCAGGTCGATGTCGTTGACGAAGAGCCACGTGCGGATGCAGTTCTCCGAGAGCTTACAACCCTCCTCGGCCAGTTGCATGACGTACTCGTTGAACAGCAGTCGCATCTGGTATTCAGAGTTGGCGGCGAGGTTGTAGGCAGAGGCATTGAAGAGATGGCGGAACGCACCGTGACGCACTTCATACAGGCCGCTCTTGTTAAACTGCGTCTCAACCCCTGACATCAGATACACCCAGAGTGCTACTTTCGTGCCGTCGAGGGGGGCCTGCTGGATGATGCTCTTCGCACAGAGGGAGAGGTCGGCAGCGATGACGTCGTCTGCCTGATTGGCTGCATCGCTGAGGAAATAGCGTTTGAAGACGGCCTGAGTGCCGGCAAACTGCGAGCGCAGCGCGTCGTAGGCATTCATGACGGCCTCGAGCTGCTGGGCATAGGCCAGTCGCGGGTTGGCGACGTGGATAATAGCCTGATACTCTCTGACCTCCGTGCCATTATCAAAACACACCACCTCCCCAACCGCATTCTCAAACTCTATTCGTAAAATATTGTGATCCATTCTTGTAATCAACTGTAAACCGTAAACCGTAAACCGTAAACTGTAAACTGTAAACCGTAAACTGTAAACTGTAAACCGTAAACTGTAAACTGTAAACCGTAAACTGTAAACTATAAACTCTTATATCTTATTAATATCCACATACCCATGCATAACCGCATAGATTGTCAGCGCAGAGACACTCCGGAATCCCAGTTTGTCCATGATATTCTTCCGATGGGTGATGACCGTGGCGAGACCGATGTTCAGTTGCTCGGCAATCTCCTTGTTGATATACCCCTGCACGATGAGCGCCATGACCTCTATCTCTCTGTCGGAGAGGATCTTGCGGTTGATGATGTCTGGCATGGGCGGCATGTTCTTCCCGTTGGCGTGGGCGCCCTGCTGGAGAACCAGGATAGAGCGCACCAACTGCTGCTCAGGGACATTGACGCACAGACTGTGGAAGTCGGAGAGTGGCGACATCGTGTTGAGACTGAGGGTGAGCACAATCGTCTTGCGACGACGGGCCAGAAAGAACTCCTTATGCTCCAGCACGATGCTCATCGCCACAAAGTAGTGGAAATAGGCATCGGGCTGACTCGACTCTAACTCGCTAAAGGAGCCGAAGTTATCGACCGTCATGATGGGCATGACGTTCTGAAGGATCTGCTTCAGACCTATCGAGGCTAATGTATTCGTATCGACGATTGCAATCTTTGGCCGTTCGATCATCCTTTAAATCTGTGTAATCTGTGGCTTACGAGAGGAATCCTAACAACGCACCTGCAGCGACGGCCGATCCGATGACACCGGCGACGTTTGGACCCATGGCGTGCATGAGCAGGAAGTTGTGGCGGTCGTACTCGAGGCCGAGGTTGTTGGAGATACGTGCGGCCATCGGCACGGCACTCACACCGGCATTACCGATCAGTGGGTTCAACTTCTTCCCTTCGGGCAGGAAGAGGTTCATGAACTTCACGAAGCACACACCCGAGGCCGTGGCAATCATAAAGGCCATCGCACCGAGGGCGAAGATCTTGATGGTGTTGAACGTCAAGAACTCCGAAGCCTGTGTCGAACAGCCGACGGTGAGACCCAGCAGCATCACGACGATGTCATTCAGGGCTGCACCGGCAGTCTTCGCCAGACGGGTGGTCTTGCCACTCTCCTTCAGCAGGTTGCCGAAAAACAGCATACCCAGCAGAGGCAGACCGGAGGGCACGATGAACGTGGTGAGCAACAGGCCGATGATGGGGAAGAGGATGCGCTCTGTCTGACTGACCTCACGACCGGGCTTCATCTTGATGACGCGCTCCTTCTTCGTGGTGAGCAGACGCATGATGAATGGCTGGATCACTGGCACAAGGGCCATGTAGGAGTAAGCACAGACAGCGATGGCACCCATGAGGTTCGGTGAGAGTTTGGAACTCAGGAAGATGGCCGTAGGACCGTCAGCACCACCGATGATGGCGATACCTGCAGCCTGTGAGGGCTCAAAGCCCATCGCCAGCGCCACCATATAGGCACCGAAGATACCAAACTGGGCGGCGGCGCCGATGAGCATCAGTTTCGGGTTGGCCAGCAGTGCCGAGAAGTCGGTCATCGCACCGATACCGAGGAAGATGAGCGGCGGATACCACCCTTGTCGCACACCCTGATAGAAGATGTTGAGCACGGAGTTGTCTTCGTAGAGACCGATCTCGAGTCCTGCGTCGGCACGGAAAGGGATGTTGCCGAGGATGATGCCCAGTCCGATGGGCACGAGCAGCAGCGGCTCGAAGTCTTTCTTGATGGCGAGCCAGATGAAGAAGGCTCCCACCACAATCATGATCAGGTTCCCGACCGTCGCATTGGCAAAAGCCGTATACGTCAGGAATTCATGAAAGTTCTGTATGATAAATTGTCCTAAATCCATTTCTTTTATTATTTTTGTTTTGTTTACAGTTTACAGTTTACTGTTTACAGATGATATGCTAGCAAGCCATTGTGCCAATCTGCCAATCTGCCAATGTACATATCAGCCTATCTGCCTATCTGCCTATAGAAGTAATCATCTGTAAACTGTAAACCGTAAACTGTAAACTAAAAAAACTCATCCTATCGTCATCATCACAGCGCCTTCCATGACCGTCTCGCCCTGCTTGACAGTGATGGACGTGACAGTACCGGAGAACTCAGACTCGATGTTGTTCTGCATCTTCATAGCCTCGAGCACGAGCACGATGTCACCCGTGTTCACCTTGTCGCCGACGTTCACCTTCAACTCAGTGACTGTGCCGGGCAGGGGGGCCTTCACTGCAGAACCTGTGCCGGGAGCCATAGGCTTGTCGGCAGCAGGTGCCTTCTCGGGGGTGACCACAGGACGGGCCACTGGCTTCGGGGCCTCCACGCGTACCTTCTTCAGCGTGCTGGCGGGGTTGATGGGCTGCTTCAGCTCAACATCGAAACGGACACCGTTGACGTTGACCTTGGCAACGTTGCCCTCCACTTCTTCAATCTCTACGTCGTAATCGACACCTTGTACTTTATATTGATACTTATTCATTTCTCTAAACTATAAACCGTAAACTAAAATCTGTAAACTGTAAACTATAAACTGTAAACTATCGTATCTCTGGGGTCTTGGGAATATTGGGCGCTTTGTGCGAGGTGGGGATGACAGGAGTGGAGAAGTGGGTCATCTGGGGACCTTCATCCGACCAGCCTGTGCGCTGCGACTTGATGGTGATGATACCGCTCTCCACGTCGTGGACGTCGTCCTGATACTGTTTCAGGGCCATCGCAATGACGGCGATATACACCTCCTTGTCGATGCCCTTCTTGTCGAAGCCGTCCTGCAGGATGTTACCTGTGGCGTGGGCGATGTCGTGCGTCACCTCCACCGTCTTCGTGATGGGCTTGATGGGCTGGGTGTTGACCACCTTCTTGGCCGTCTCAAGGTGCTCCATGATCAGTCCGAAGATCCAGAAGAACACGAAGAGCAGGGCCAGGCAGAAGAACACGATGCCCATGGCCAACAGCGTGATGCCGATTCCGTATGGGTCTTCGCGCTTCAACTTGGCGTCCTTCGTCTCGTCGGTCTTGATGAAGTTCTCAATGCCGGCGGTGACGTTCTCGGGCGATTTCACGCTCCATTGGTTACCATGGCGGGCATAACTCTGGTCGGCTGCCAGCGCAGGGACTGTCACAGAGTCGATGAGTTCCTCGGCGTTACCGTTATAGAATCCGATCCAAACGGGTTCTGACAGGGGAACCTTCAGTGAGAGGTGCAACTTGCCCTGGGCGGGATTCGAGTTGCAGTAGAATACCAAGTGCTGCCTGCCGCCCATCTGCGTACGGGTATCACCACTGGGGATGACGCTCATGCGCTTGATGCGTTCAGGAACACTCATGTGCGGGTCGAGCACGCTGCGGTCGGTCGTGAAATACATGCCACGGATGTTGTAGGTGGTGAACGAGGTGTTCTCCAACTCTATCCATGCCTCCCGCTGCCCGTACTCGTCCTGGATGTTGGCGGTGTTGTTGGTCAGCACCTCGTTGATGCGGATGTTCTTGGCGCCTTGGCCGAACACCCCCATAGCACTGATCATCAGCACACCGCTGAGCAGAAGTCTGAAACTATACATCTTGTTTTTATATTTTGTATTATTATCTTTTTGTTTACCGAACACGAAGAAACGAAGGAACGAAGATTTTTTCTGATGCGCAGCCCTTTGTATCTTCGTGTTCCATATATATATATCTGTGTAATCTGTGAAATCTGTGTGAGATGATTATCCGCAGAAGAACAGCACAATAATCTGTGCGGTGAAGATCCTCAAGAACATCGACAGCGGATACACCGTCGAGTACCCCACGGCAGGCGCCTCCTTCGAGCAGATGCTGTTCGAATACGCCAGGGCAGGCGGATCCGTATACGTTCCCGCGATCATACCCGCAATGGTGAAGTAATTAAACTGATACCTGATCCTGGCGATCGGGCCCACGATGAGGATCGGGATGATCGTGATCAGGAAGCCCGTGAGGACGTAGAGCAGCCCGTCACCATCCACCACAGTCTCAAAGAACCCGGCCCCCGCCTTGATACCCACCGAGGCGAGGAAGAGCACAAGGCCGATCTCACGCAGCATCATATTCGCCGACGTGGTGGTATAGGTCACGAGGTGGATCTTATAGCCATAGCGCCCGATGAGGATGGCGATGATTAGCGGGCCGCCGGCCAGACCTAACTTCACAGGCACAGGCATGCCGGGGATGACCAGCGGGAACGAGCCGAAGATCAGTCCGAGGAAGATACCCACGAAGATGGTGGCAATGTTCGGCGCATTCAGACGACTCTGGGAGTTGCCCATCTGGTTCGCCACGCGGTTGACGGCATCCTCAGGACCGACGACCATGATCTTGTCACCCACCTGCAGAGGCAGGCTAGCAGAGGCGAAGAGGTCTATGCCATGACGCGTCAGACGGGTGACGTTCACACCGTGTACACTTGAAAAGTGCATGGATGCCAGCGTCTTGCCGTTGATCTTCGGGTTGGTGATGAGGATGCGCTTCGACACCAGCGGCTGGTCCTGCTGCTCGAAGTCGATGTCGAGTTTCGGGCCGATGAAGGCCATGATCGCCTCCTGGTCTGCCTCGGCACAGACGATGAGCATCTGGTCACCCACATGGAACACGGTGTCGCGGTTGGGAATACAGAGTTCACCCTGATGGACCAGGCGTGACACCACGAAGTCGCGGTTCAGGAAGTCATGCACCTGCAACAGCGTCTTGCCCTCCAGATATTTGTTCGTCACCTCCAGGTGCATCTTGTAGGGCTTCTTGTTGGTCTTGGTGCCCTCCTGCTCTTTCAACTGCTCCTCTTCCTTTTCCAACTTGACGTTGCATATATACCTTATTAATATAATAGCGCCGATGATGCCGAGCACGCCGAGAGGGTAGGCACAGGCGTAGGCAGAGGCGATCTGTGGGGCTCCGCCGTTGGGGAACACCGTGTTCAGCGCCTCGTTGGCAGCACCAAGTCCGGGGGTGTTCGTCACAGCACCATAGAGCGTACCGACCATCATGGGCAGGTTGGCAGAGTTGCTGGTGTCGAAGAAGATGTAGTAGCAGGCGAACATCACGAGGATATTCAGCAGGATGGCCGTCGCAGCCAGACCGTTGAGTTTGATGCCGGCGGTGCCGAAACTCTCAAAGAAACCGGGACCCACCTGCAGACCAATCATAAACACAAACAGGATAAGTCCGAAGTCCTGCATGAACGTCAGGATCGGGGTAGGGGCGGTGAAGCCGATATGACCGGCCAGAATACCCGTGAAGAGCACGAAGGTCACACCCAGTGAGACACCCAGGATCTTGATCTTACCCAGATACACACCGATAGCGATGACGATGGCATAAAGCAGTACAATATGCGCCACCGAGTCTGTGGCCATAAACAAGTCCCTCAGCCAATGAAATGATTCCATATCTCTAAACTCTAAACTTTCAATCTATAGAAGTAATCATCTATAAACTATAAACTTTAAACTATAAACAAAACCTCTAAACTCAATTTTGCTGCAAAATTACAAAAATAATGTGCAACAGCCGCATGTTTACACAATAAATCCTAATATTTTTACTATTTTTTTGAAATCAGGCTTGCGAATTCAAAAAAAATTCGTACCTTTGCGCCGCAAAATGTCAGAGAAGGACCAAAAGTTCGAAACTGAGACGCCAGCGATTGTCGCTGACGGCGCCGTAGGCGTACCTCGCTGGTACGTTGCTTACGTGGGGACAAGGGCGGAAAAGGCCGTGCGCGACCGCCTCATCTCCTTAGGCTACGAGGCCTACGCCGCCACCCAGTGGGAGGTCCATGTCTGGCGGAATGGCCGCAAGAAGAAAATCGAGCGTCCTGTCATCACCCAGTATGTCTTCATCCGTCTCACCGAGCAACAGCGCGCCGTGGTCGTGACCATGCCTGAGATCCACTACTTCCTGGTCAACAAGGCGGGAGCCACCAACGACTACGGACGTCATCTCCCTGCGGTCATACCCGACGCTCAGATGCAGATGCTCCAGCGCATGCTCGGCCAGTCCGACAGTGCCGTCCGCTTCGCCACCTCCGGCTTTGCCATCGGCGACACCGTCTGTGTCCTTGGCTGGGGTGACAACCTCCAGGGCCATGTCGTCCGCATCCCCGGCGACCATGCCCGTTACGTTGGCATCCGCATCGACCAGCTTGGCTGTGCCTACATGGAAATCTCCCCCGACCTCCTCCTCAAAACCAAAAAAAGAAAGAAATATTAAAGTTATATAAGTATGGAAGAAAAGAAAATCAGCCTCGATGAACTCGAGGAGTTACTCGAAGAATCCCCTTCAGAGGGTAAGAGCCGCCTCAATTTCCAGACCATCTATGCGGCCCTGGTACTTAACTGGCAGTGGTTCCTCCTGTCGTTGATCATCTGTTTGTGTGGAGCCCTCATCTACCTCCGCTATGCAGAACCTGTCTACAAGGTCACTGCCCGCATGCTCATCAAGGACGAGAACAAGAAACGCAACGCCAACCAGATGCTGGCCGGTGTCGAAGACCTTGGCTTCCTGACCAACTCCACGGGTATCGACAACGAGGTGGAGGTGCTCCAGTCGCGTGTCCTCCTCCGTGATGTGGTCAAGGACCTGAAGCTCTACGTCTCCTACCGTCGTGAAGGCCGTGTCAAGGACGCTATCGTCTACCAGACGCAGCCGTTCAGCATCGACCTCGATCCCCAGCACCTCGACTCTCTCGACTTCAACCTCCTGGAGAAGACCCAGTGGCTCAAGATAAAGGTCTGGCTTGAAGACGGCAAGTATATGTTGGAAGGTTCAGCCATGGAAGGTAAAGAGGAACTCAAGAACTTCAGCTGCAAGAGAGACTCTCTTCCCGCCACCGTCAAGACCCCCCTTGGTACCATCACCATGACGAAGAACGCTGGTCGTGTGTTCGATCCCGACAGGGCCTATTTTGTGACCATCCGTCCCCCGATGGAGGTTGCCACGGACTATCTCTCGCGTCTCACCATCGAACCCACCTCCAAGCTCACCTCTATTGCTGAGCTCACGCTCACAGACAAGAACTACCGTCGGGCTATGGATGTGCTGCGCCAGCTCACCATCTGCTACAACCGCCAGGCCAATGCCGACAAGAACGAGGTCGCCCTGCGCACCGAGGAGTTCATCAACGACCGTATGACGAAGATCAACGAGGAACTGGGCTCCACTGAGAGCGAGATCCAGAAGTTCAAGCAGCAGAATGCCGTGACCTCCCTCTCCGATGCCTCTCAGGCCGTTCAGATGTCCAACGAGTTCTCCGCGCGTCTCTCTGAGGCCAACTCTCAGGTGCAGATGCTCGACTATCTGCGTGAATACGTCAACAATCCCAGGAACCAGTATCAGATCATTCCCTCGAATGTCGGCCTCTCCGATGGGGCATCCACCCGTCTTATTAACGACTATAACCAGGCTGTCCAGGATCGTAACCGCCTGTTGAAGGCGGCCAGTGAGGAGGCCCCGCAGGTCAAGACGCTTACCGCCACCATCGAGGAACTCCAGAGTTCCATCAGGACCGCCCTTATTCAGGCGCGCAGTTCGGCCGACATCAAGCGCCAGGGCATCCAGAACCAGTATGCCATGTTCCAGGGCCGCATCTCGGCAGCCCCGCTTCAGGAGCGTGTCCTCAATCAGGTAGGGCGTCAGCAGGATGTCAAGTCCACCCTCTATATGCTCCTGCTCCAGAAACGTGAGGAGAACAGCATTGCCCTCGCCGCTACGGCCGACAATGGTAAGCTCATTGACGAACCCCTCTTCGAAGGGAAGGTTAGACCTAAGAAACTCCTGGTGATCGCCGGCGCCTTCTTCCTCGCTTTCCTCATCCCCGGTCTCTGCCTCTGGATCATCTCCTTCTTCCGCTACAAGGTCGAGGGCCATGAGGATGTGGCGCGTCTCACCGATCTGCCCATCATTGCCGACGTGGCAGTGGCATCCGAGAATGTCAAGCAGAAGGCCGGTATTGTGGTCCAGGCGAACAAGAACAACCAGATCGACGAGATATTCCGCGCCATGCGTACCAACATCCAGTTCATGCTGCAGGGCGACCAGAAGGTCATCCTCTTCACCTCCAGCACCTCTGGTGAGGGTAAGACCTTCAACGCCGCCAACCTCGCGGTGTCTTTTGCCCTCCTCGGCAAGAAGGTCATCCTCTGTGGTCTCGACATCCGTAAGCCCGCCTTGGGCCGACTCTTCGGTGTCCACGACCGCTTCGAGGGCGTCACCTCCCTGCTCACCCTCGACAAGGTCACTAAGAGTGCCCTCGTCAACCAGATCAAGCCGTCGGGTGTCAACGACCACCTCGACCTCCTGCTGGCAGGCCCGACGCCCCCGAACCCCACGGAGCTGCTCGCTCGCGACAATTTCGCTGAGATTGTCAAGATGCTGCGCGACATCTACGACTATGTCATCTTCGACACAGCCCCTGTAGGCCTTGTCACCGACACCCTGCAGATTGGCCAGCATGCCGACATCACCGTCTTCGTCTGCCGCGCCGACTACACCCCGAAGTCATCCTTCGGCCTGATCAACTCCCTCGCCAAGGAGAAGAAACTGCCCAACCCCTGTATTGTCATCAACGGTATCGACATGTCCCAGCGTAAGTATGGCTACTACTATGGCTACGGCCGTTATGGCAAGTACGGTCGTTACGGCTATGGCCGTTATGGTTACGGCAAATACGGCTACGGCAACTACGGCAACTACGGCTCCTACGGCCAGTACGCCGAGTCCCACTACGGCAACAAAGACGACGACTCGATTAAGAAGTAGTTTTTTATAGCCGAGATGGATTGTTTATAGTTTAAAGTTTATAGTTTATAGATGATTACTTCTATAGGTTGATATTTTGCTTATAGTTTAGAGTTTAAATTGAAAATAGGGGAACCTATGTTGAATGGCTTGCTAGGTATTCATCTATAAACTATAAACTCTAAACTATAAACTCTAAACTATAAACTATAAACTCTAAACTATAAACTCTAAACTCTAAACTATAAACTATAAACTATAAACTCTAAACTCTAAACTATAAACTCTAAACAAAAAAAAATGGTAATAGCAGTAGATTTTGACGGTACAATCGTTGAGAACCGCTACCCCGAGATCGGTGCAGAGATCCCCTTCGCCATTGAGACGCTGAAGATGCTCATTGCCGACCGCCATCGTCTGGTTCTCTGGTCCTGTCGCGAGGGCGAGCTACTGGAGCAGGCCCTCCAGTGGTGTCGTGAGCGTGGCGTGGAGTTCTACGCTGCCAACCGCGACTATCCCGAGGAGACCACTGAAAACAATCCCCATTTCAGTCGCAAACTCAAGGCCGACCTCTTCATCGACGACCGCAACATCGGTGGTCTCCCTGACTGGGGCACCATCTACCGGATGGTATCCCATGGCAAGAAGTGGCGTCATCTCCTCGACGAAGCCTATTCCGGTGCCATGGACTACGGTGATCGCTCTACCCATTCCTCCAAGCACCGCTCCCATCACCACAAATCCTGGTGGCCCTTCTGACTATATAATAGCCACAGATTAATTATTAGCCACAGATTACACAGATAACACAGACTGTTCGGCTATAAATTAATCTGTGTGAATCTCTTCATCAGTGCGAATCTGTGTAATCTGTGGCTAATAATATTTTTCTTTGCGTCTTAGTGTAATTAATGTAATTCGTGGTATTTAATAATAATTAGTATAATTTTAGTATGAAAAAGTATTCCAATTTAATTTTAGTACTCCTTGTAGCGCTTATCACCTCCTGTAGCGCTCCCAAGAACGTCGCCTACCTCTGGAACAGCGACGACGTAGACCTCTCCCAGTCCCAGTACCTCTACGATGCCAAGATCATGCCCAAGGACGTCTTGACCATCACCGTCAACACGGTCAACCCCGAGGCTGCCGCCCCCTTCAACCTGACTGTTCCCACCTCTTTCAACAACCAGTCGCGTAGCACCTATTCCCAGCCTATTCTGCAAACCTATCTGGTTGATAATGAAGGTACCATCGACTATCCCGTCTTAGGTCGTATCAAGGTCGGTGGCCTCACTAAGAGAGAGTGCGAGACCATGATCCACGACAAGATCAAGCCCTACCTCAATGCCAATGAGAAACCCGTTGTCACCGTCCGCATGTCCAGCTACTCCATCTCTGTGCTTGGCGAAGTGGCACGTCCCGGCAGCTATCAGGTGTCGCGTGAGAAGATCAACATCCTCGAAGCTCTCGCCCAGGCTGGCGATCTCACCATCTACGGTGTCCGTGAGAACGTAAAGCTCATCCGTGAGGACGCCAAGGGCAAGAAGCAGATCTACCACATCAACCTCAATGATGCCAACCTCCTCACCTCGCCCTACTACTATCTCCAGCAGAACGACATCGTCTACGTCGAGCCCAACAAGGTCAAGGCCCGCAACTCCACCGTTGGCCAGACGACCACCCTCTGGTTCTCTGCCACCTCGATCCTCATCTCCATGGCCTCCCTCCTCTATAACATCCTCAAATAAATATGGAACAACATCATCATCACCATCACCATCGCAAAGACGGCGCCTCCCGTTTCAAGGAGCGCAGTCTCAACGCCATCTACCTCCGTCGTCAGCTCGAGAAATACCTCAAGATCTTTCTCATCGTCCTCGCCGCCCTCTCCGTCCTCGCCGTCCTCCTCGTCTACACCATCGGCTAACTTTACCCTCGAAATAAGTTCATGACTCAACTATCCGACAAAGACCACAAGGCCCAGATGGCTGATATGAAATCCTTCGACGAGCAGATGCCCTGCGTAGGCATTTTCTGGTACGATATGGAAACTAAATCCTTTTTCGGGGTACGAAAAAAAGAAATCACGCCTAAGATGGTAGAGGAAGCCGCTGAAAAAGGTGTCCCTTTCATCAACTATCCGAAGTTGCACCGGCAGATATGGGCCAAGGAGTATTTCAAGGCGCAGGCCAAGAACGAGGAAACCAAGTTTACTGGCGACTATACACAAGTCCCCCGTGGTCGTGTCGCATGGAACGTCAACAAGTTCATAGTCCTCGTAGGCCGTTGGGCAGAACCTATTCAGGAAGAACTCGCAGCACTCCTTGAGCAAGAATTCTCCCTTCCATATTTCGAATTCGTCTACGACCACCATTGGGATCTCGGTCACGGTTGGTCCGGCGACATGCCTAAATAATTAGGGTTAAGGTCCCTTCTTCGCTCGGCTCTGCCGCTTGCTACCGCAGGGACGCAAGAAAATGGATAAGATTAAAATTACGAAGTTATGAATATAGCAATAGTAGGAACAGGCTACGTAGGCCTGGTGAGTGGCACGTGCTTCGCTGAGATGGGAGCACATGTGACGTGTGTCGATGTCGATGCACATAAGATAGAGAAACTGAAGAACGGCATCATGCCCATCTATGAGCCTGGACTCGAAGAACTTGTGAAACGTAATGTAGGATTCGAGCGACTTAAGTTCACGACCGACCTGACTGAGGTGCTCGACGATGTGGAGGTGGTGTTTTCTGCCGTAGGCACGCCTCCCGATGAGGATGGCTCTGCTGATCTGAAATATGTGCTGGCAGTGGCCCGACAGTTCGGACAGCATATCAATAAGTACACCATCCTTGTCACAAAGTCCACAGTTCCTGTAGGCACTGCCAAGAAGGTAAAGGCAGCTATCCAGGATGAGCTGGATAAACGAGGCGTACAAATTCCCTTCGATGTGGCCAGTAACCCTGAGTTCCTGAAAGAGGGCGCTGCCATCAAAGACTTTATGAGTCCTGACCGCGTAGTGGTGGGAACTGAGACAGAAAAGGCCAAGGAAGTGATGACCCGCCTCTATCGCCCCCTGATGCTTCAGAACTTCCGCGTCATCTTCATGGACATCCCCAGTGCCGAGATGACCAAATACGCAGCTAATGCCATGCTCGCCACGCGCATCTCGTTTATGAACGATATTGCCAACCTCTGCGAGCGCGTAGGTGCCAATGTCGATAGTGTTCGTAAGGGCATCGGCACTGATACCCGCATCGGCACAAAGTTTCTCTATGCCGGCTGTGGCTATGGCGGCAGCTGCTTCCCCAAAGATGTCAAAGCTTTGGTGCATACCGGCCTTGACAACGACTATCACATGGAAGTCATTGAGGCCGTGGAGCGTGTTAACGAAAAACAGAAGTCCATCGTCTATGACAAGATTATCAAGGCCGTAGGCAATGTTCAGGGTAAAACAATAGCCATTCTAGGTTTGGCCTTCAAGCCCGAGACCGACGACATGCGCGAAGCCCCTGCTTTAGTCGTCATCGACCGACTTCTGAAAGATGGTGCCAAAGTCAGAGTCTTCGACCCCATTGCCATGGACGAATGCAAACGTCGCATTGGTGATGCGGTCACCTATTGCACAAACATGTATGACGCCGCCGATGGAGCCGATGTCTTCACCTTGATGACCGAGTGGCGCCAGTTCCGCATGCCTTCATGGAACGTCATCAAGAAGGTCATGACCGGTAACGTCGTTGTTGATGGTCGTAATATCTACGATAGGGCCGAGCTGGAAGAGTTGGGATTTGTTTATACAAGAATCGGAGAGAAATAACATCAGACTTCGGACATCCGACATCTCACGGCAAATCGCTGAGCTCATTGCGGAGGAGGTTCATGGCATCGCTGACGATGATGTTTTTGCAGTAAAGCTCGCGACCGTCGAGTTCTGATAAGCCAAGGATCTTGGCGTCGGGGAAGTGCCGGCGGAGCTTGACAAGGAGCTGAAGCAAAGCGGCTCGCTGGCCGAGGGCTGCGGAGCAGCTGGTTTCAGGTTCCATAATCCAAGTTTCAGGTCGGAGGGTGCCGCAGTAGCGGATGCAAATAGAACAGTTGTTGTACTTGTCGCGGTCATAGTTGGGACCGGTGATGAGGCTGACGGGATACTGGATGTCGGTGGCGTTGACGACGGCACCTTCGCGAGTGATTTGGTCAATAAATTTGGTATAGATGCGTTAATATTTGTATAAAGATGATTTGACGTATGACAAAGAAACAAAAGATACAGCTGTTTGAAGATAAGACAATCCGAACCGTTTGGGATGACGAACAGGAGAAGGGTTCTTCTCCATCGTAGACGTCTGTGGATTGCTGGCTGAGAGCAAGGACCCTCAGGCATATTGGCGTAAGTTGAAACAACGCTTGAAGGAAGAGGGAAATGAAACCGTGACAAATTGTCACGCTTTGAAAATGCTAGCGGCTGACGGCAAGATGTGCTCTACGGATGTGGCTGACATGGAACAGCTATTCCGACTTATCCAGTCCATCCCTTCTAAGAAGGCGGAACCTTTCAAGCAATGGATGGCGAATGTGGCTGCCCAACGCATCGACCAGATGCAAAACCCAGAGTTGAACTACGAACAGGCGTATGCGGACTATCGTCGTTTGGGCTATTCGGATAAGTGGATTACCCAGCGGTTACGTTCAATAGAAGTTCGTAAGGAACTAACCGACGAATGGGATAGGGCAGGCATGAAAGAAGGCCAGCAATATGCGTCATTGACGGACATCATCACCCGCCAAGGCAGCGGATTATCTGCCACCCGCAGAGGAAGTGCAGGCGTTGCCGGAAGATGAACAATGACGCTTCAAGTCTGAGCCAGTTAACGACATGGCCTATTTCACGGTGTTGCTGCGGTATATCCACCAGAACCCACTGAAGGTGGGAATTGTTGAGAAGGTAAAAGATTACGAATACAGCAGTTGGTGTGAGTATGAAGGTACGGTAGAACCGGCATTCCAGATATGTGATACGAGAACTGTGCTAAATCGAATTCCTTTTAAGGATTTGGCAGAATGGGTGAATGATCCACTGCCAGACGACGCCAATTATTTGGATAATGATAATGAAAAGCCGTGTTTGCGGCTGTCAGACGACCAGGTGTGGCAAGAGATAGTAAAACTTGCAGGAGTAACCTGCAGTAGTGATTTTCAACTCTTAGAAAGACAATTACAACGAAAGACGTTAGGGCGATTGCGAGAACTAGGAGCCTCAGTGCGCCAGTTGGAGCGACTGACTGGCATAAGCAGGGGAGTCATCCAGTTCATACTGACGTAGCTTGTCCCCATGACAGTATCTGTCCCTTGTCATGTGAAAGCAACCTTCACAGGCCTCACCTAAAAGTGTATATATTGCATATGCCTGATATCAAAAATAAAATAGCATACATCATTGCCGTGGTGAATGAGTTTGCTGCTCGATTTCCACTGAACTCCCAACAGGCAAACCGTTATCTTGATCGTTTCAAGGGTATAGACTTTATTGTTGAGTTCTATGGTGTAGAGCATACACAGTCGTTAGAGGACGTGTTGTCCAAAGCGGTTCTGTAAAGGGGGTGGCTTTCTTTACTCGAACACTTAAATTTTTATTTCTAATATAATAATATGTTCAAGCAAATATTTTATACAAAGACAAGGGTAATATTACTTTTTTTGTTCCTTGTCAATTTCTTTGACTTTCATTATCTCCCAGATAAATTTAGTGTAAAGAATAATAAAATTTTACTTATTTTCATCGTAACCCTTCTTGCTATCTGGTTTGTTGGAAATTCCAAAGTAAGAAATGTGAAAACAATATTCGATAAGAGGGTAAATATCTTATTGACATTACTCTTTTTTTCTGCATTGACAAATTGCCTGTCATCTTATATGTTTAGAGGACAGGATGTTTGGGTAACGTTCTATCAGTGGTCTCCTATTTTTTTACTTTTCTTATATTATCCTCTTAAATCTCTGAATTTTTCACTCAAATCTTGGGAAAAGATACTTTTTTTGTTATTTTGCATTGAAATGACAGCAGAGATTATTCAAAACCTGTTTCCCCATGCCATGTTGTTTGATATGACTTCAGGAAACGACAAATTTTTAAGAGATTTTCGATGTCGAATATATGGTAATGGTATAATATCAATAGGGAGCCTCTTCTGTTTGAACTGTGCGTTGAAACAAAAGTCAAATAATTATATCTATTGGGCTCTGTATTTTATTTCTATAGTCTTAATGTTCCTAAGTGGGTTTAGGGTTGTACTTTTGGGAATGGCAGTCTCTTCTATTTTTATGGCTTTACGTATAAAACAAGCAAGGTTGCGGACAATAATAGGGTCAGTTGTACTTGTCGTGGGGATATATGGATTTACCCAAACTCAGATTTCACAAGATCGTATTAATGAGATTGTAAATAGACAGGGAACTGATAACTTTGATAACGACGATTATGTCCGAATGATAACATTAAACTACTATCTTCATAATCATTTTAAAAGTCCTACAGAGGCGTTTTTAGGGTCAGGTTTGGTAAAAAGGCGTGTGGATCCTAAAACGAATGATGTCTCAAGGGTTAAATTTGAATCGACTTATAGTCATGAAATATCTTCATTGGCAGCTAGATACCATATTTATACAGTTGATTGGGGTTTGCTGGGTTTTTCTTGGGAAGGTGGTATCCCTGCGGCTCTAATACTAGTTTTGATAGCAGTCTTACTGGTATGTGTTAAAACAGACGAAAGATTTCTTTACATTTCTTCCTTTGGGGTATTTGCACTTATCAATTCACTAACAAATGCTAGATACCATGGATATAACAATCTCGTTTGGACAGTCTTACTGATGGTCATAGCAGATAAGCTATATCAACTTGATAAATTCAAAAAGATTATTTAGTAAGCACACGGACTTGCAAATTACTTAAATATAATGCAGCAAAATAATACTAATAATAACAAACGCATAGCCAAAAATACGCTATTTCTGTATTTTCGCATGTTGGTGACAATGGTTATATCATTGTATACCTCTCGTGTGATTTTGCAGGTACTTGGTATTGATGACTATGGAATATACCAGTCTGTAGGAGGAGTTGTAGGATTTCTGGCATTCCTAAACAACGCTCTTAGCACAGGCACCTCTCGCTTTATCACTTTCGGACTCGGTGAAGGTAATATGGAAAAATTGAAGAGTATTTTCAATACTACTCTTTCTGGCCATATCATATTGGCCATATTAATAGTTATTTTCGCTGAAGCGATAGGTGGCTGGTTCCTTCATCACAAATTGGTTATTCCTCTCGAAAGAATGGCTGCAGCGGAAATGGTTTTACATTTCTCGATACTCACTATATTTTTCACATTGACCCAGGTACCATATAATGCTTGTATCATTGCTCATGAAAAAATGGGAGTATTTGCTTATGTGAGCATTGTAGATGCTGTTTGCAAGTTGCTAATAGTTTATGCATTGCTCGTTGGTCATATGGATAAACTTATTCTATATGCCATATTGCATTTTTTACTGCAAGTCTCTATACTGCTCTTTTACCGCATTTACTGCACTAGACATTTTGAGGAATCCAAATTCCATTTTAGGCTTGACAAGAACATACTTAAGGAAATAGTTGGTTTTTCAGGATGGAGTTTATTCGCAAATTCAGCGATTGCCCTTAACAATCAGGGTATTCTAGTCCTACTTAATATGTTCTTCACACCAGCTGTCGTCACAGCCAGAAGTCTTTCTATTCAAGTCGAAATGGCTGCATACCAATTCATGACAAACTTTCAGACGGCAACAGTACCACAGATAGTAAAGCGTTATGCTCAGGGTGACTTTAATGGCTCAAAGATCCTGCTTCTCAACATGACGAAGTATAGTTTTTACTTAATGTTGTTATTGGCACTCCCTATTTTCTTTGCATCAGAGCAGTTATTGTCGTTATGGCTGGTAGAAGTTCCTCCATATACTGTAGTCTTTTTGCAAATTGTTATTATTCAGAGTCTGTTTCAGGTGTTTGACACTTCTTTCTATAAGGCTTTATATGCCAAAGGACGACTGAGAGAAAATGCTTTGCTGTCTCCAACTTGTCTTTTCATTAATTTTATAGTTGTTTATATACTATTTAAGATAGGTTTTTCACCTGTAGCGTTGTCTTGGTCAATGGCTATTAGTTATGCGTTTATGGGATTGGTGATAAAGCCCATATTAATTAGGATAATTGTTAATTATACATGGGAGGATGTCTTTAGCGTGATCTGGCCTTGTCTGAAGGTTCTTGTATTATCATTACCTGTTCCAACATTGGTGAGTTGTTATATATATAATGTAGACATTTCCCTGTTTAGTTCTTTCATTATCATGGTTACTGCCAGTGTTATTTCTGTAGCCTGCGTAATATGGCTCGTAGGCTTGACACCTGATGTGCGACATAAATTGGTAGTTACCGTAAAAGCAAAATTGAAAAATGATAGAAACATCTGATAAGAGAAACTGTACAGGCTGCGGAGCATGTATCAATGCTTGCCCTAAACAGATTATAACTTTCTTGGAGGATGAGGAGGGTTTTATTTATCCACATATTGAAGCAGACAAATGTATTAACTGCCATCTCTGTGAAAAGAGTTGCCCAATGCTTCTAGATAGGACAGCATTATGTAAAAAGAAAGAGGGTTTCCCCTTATTTTACGCAGGCCAACTTTTTAATAAAGAAGATCTGCTTCAAGTTTCATCAGGAGGCGCTTTCTGGGCTTTTTCACAGTCCGTCATTGATAAAGGTGGTATCGTCTATGGTGCTATTCAGGAGAGTGTAGATGTAATATTCCATTTCCGTGCAGACAATACAGAGAATATAAAGCGAATAAGACGATCTAAGTATTTTCAGAGCGATACTAAATTTACAATGCGTGAGGTTAGAGAAGACCTAAGAAGAGGCCTATTTGTCTTATATAGCGGAACTGGTTGTCAGATTGCAGGTTTGAAAGCTTTTTTAGCAAAAGAGTACGACAACCTTGTAACCTGTGACGTTGTATGTCATGGAGTCCCTTCTAGAAAAGTATGGAAGAAATATCGGGAAGAGAAAGAACAACATGAAGGCAAGAAAATACAGAGTTTGATCTTTAGAGATAAATCTGCAGGATGGAGTAAGAATCAGTACAAAATAACTTATGAAGATGGCTCTATTGAAAAGGAGCCAAGCCCTATACAGATGTTTCATGCTGGCTATCTGAAAGGAATCTTTTATCGTCCTTCATGTGGTAGTTGCAGGTGGGCATCCTTGCCAAGAGTTGCTGATGTCACTTTAGCGGATTTCTGGAAATATCAGGGAGAATTTAGAAAGCCTGGAGCTGATCTTGGTGTTTCTCTTATAACTGTTAATACAGTGAAAGGATTTGAACTTCTGCAAGAGTCCTCAAAATACTTGAAATTTGAAGAAACAAGCCGCGAACTAGCTTTAAATAGTTGCAGACATCTCGATAACCATCCAAAGGAAAACCCTAATCGCACAGCATTTTTCAATTTTTTCTTTCAAGAAGGTTATTATGCTGCTGCCGAAAAATTTATCATAGAAAATAGAAACAAGAATCTCTTCGTAAGAGTTTTAAAAAAAATATTCAGACCTTTAAAAATATTGTTTGGAAAATAATTTGATGAATATGAATGATATAGATACAATAAAAAAATATTATGGTGAGATGAATTCGAAAGCTGTTTTTATTGGCAGTTTTATTGATATTTGGAAGTTATGCCAAGGATTTAATAAAGAGAATGTGATAGTCTCGAATTCGCGAGTCATTAGGAAAATTGCTGCACTTTTGAGGATGAGAAGGGCTCCCTTTAGTAAGGTAGAACTTTCATCATCTCAATATTTTGCGATGAAGGATGCCTTGCTGCTGCTCGCTAAGAAGAATGTGCCGGTCTATTACTACAATAGAATAGGAAAAGAGAAAAATGGTTTTGAATATTCTGTTTCTGCTCAGAACAGGATGAAGAAACATTTGAACTTTCCCACCTTATTAGAGCATATTGATGAGTACGAATCAGAACTCAAAGAACTGTTTGGCGAACTCTATAGCAAAGAATATATCACAGAGTTGGGAAAGATACCGCAGGTTATCGCAAAAGGTGATGTATTTAGACATGAGGACTTCACCAGCAAGTATGTCAACGTTATTGAAGGTCTGCGAGTAGTATGTTATCAGCCGGAAAAGTACGATAAAACTATTCATATATATGGTCGCTGCGGCGCTTTTGGTTATGCTGTAGAAGATAAGAACAGTTTGCCAAGCCAGATACAACTGCAACTCAAAGAAAACGGCGTTACAAATATTCGTGTGGTAAATCATGGCCTTTGGGGTGGCGAAGACGAATATCTTGAACACAATTTCCTAAATGATTGTATTGGCTATAAGGAAGGCGATATCATCCTGTTCTATATGATGCATATAGATAAGCGATTGCTTAAGCATTGGGAAGATGCTGGAGTGAAATACAAGGAAATTACGCATGAATGGCATCAATATCCTGAGGCAAAATGGTGTTTCTACGATAAACCAGGCCACATGAATCATATAGGCTATCAGCATGTCGCTGAAATTATTGTAAAGGATATGATTCAACAGTCCTTCTTGGGTAAAAAGGTGGATGAAACAATGTTTGATGACTTTAATTCTGAAAAGTTGAATGCCTACCTGAAGAAGAATAACAAATCTGATTTTTATAAGGAGATTGCCCAATACACAAACAGGATACTCAGCGATTACCCTCTGAATGATAATTTAAAAACAAATGGATCGATTGTAATGAACTGCAATCCTTTTACCAAAGGGCATCGTTATCTTATTGAATATGCTGCCAAACAAGTAGATCGTCTTTATATCTTTGTTGTGAAAGAGGACAAATCCTTCTTTAAGTATGAAGACCGTTTTGAAATGGTGAAGGCGGGAACGGCAGATCTGAAGAATGTTGTTGTTGTGTCAAGCGGGAAATTTATTATTTCTTCCTTGACATTCCCAGAGTATTTTATGAAAGATTATGTGAAGGAGAAGAATTTTGATGTATCTATGGACGTTGAAACTTTCTGTAAACATATAGCCCCTCCGCTTAGAATCAAAAAACGGTTTGCAGGAGAGGAACCATTCGACCCTGTAACGAAGAACTACAATGAGAATATGAGCAGAATCCTCCCCAAATACGGAATGGAATTTTGTGAGATTCCAAGAATGGCTTTGGATGAGAAGCGTGTGATAAATGCCACGGAGGTAAGACGACTTCTTAAGGAACGTGACTTTAATGCGATTAGAGAGTACGTTCCTCAGTCAACATTAGAAATATTGAAAGAAAGATATTAAGTATGAAACTCCTGATAATTGGTGGAACAGGTCTCTTAAGTGGTGCTGTGCTGAAAGAGGCTTTGCGTCAGAACATTGAAGTTACCGTAGTAAATAGAGGAAGGAAAAGCAAAAAACTCCCTGCAGGAACCAAATCTATAATTGCTGACTACAGGGATAAGGCTGTCATGACAGCCACACTTCAAGGTAAGCATTTTGACGCAGTCATTGACTTTATCTGTTATAGAAAAGAGCAAATTCAGTATAGTATAGAACTGCTTGCTCCATGCTGTAGCCAGTATATATTTATTTCTTCCGCTTGTGTTTATGATTACTCTGAACCTGGAATAAAAGATGAAGATAGCGCAAAGATATTCAAAGCATGGGAATATAGTGTTAATAAGTGGGAATGTGAGTGCTATTTAACTGAGATAGCCAACAAACGTTCCATCAATTATACGATTATAAGACCTTGTATAACGTTTGATGACAGCCGTATTCCATACGGTATGATGCCTCCTTATGGATACCATTGGACGTTTATCGAAAGAATACTTCATGATAAGCCCATTATCAGATGGAATGGAGGCACAACTCGATGGAGTATGATGAGGGTGGAAGATTTTGTCGTTGGTCTTGTCGGTCTTGTTGGTAATAAGAAGGCTTATAATCAAGCCTTCAATATTTGCGGGGATAGTAGTTATTCTTGGAATGATGTAATAGAATGTGTCGAAGAAGTTATCAATAAAAAGGTCATTTTTTATGATATGTCCACTGATGAATATGCTTCAATTATGCCAGCAAAGAAAAGCCGGATATTTGGAAGATCATCAGACCTGATTTGCAGCAACCAGAAAATTAAGAATCTAGTCCCTGATTTTAAGATTACCTATAACCTGAAGCAGGGAATTGAAAAGACAATACAAGCATATAAGGATAATAACTATCAAAGAGGAATAGATTATGCCTATGATGCATTTGAAGATAAAATTATCAGGGAATCATGCAAGAGACGCAACATAGACTCAAAGAAATATAATCTTAGTTTCGTTGATTATCTTGGAAATGCCACATTTATGGAGAAACTTCGCCATTATGCTATTGCACATAATATATTGAAAATGAACAATGGACGAGGAATTCCCATCATAGGGTTTGGTACTTTCCCTTATAAGGAGGTGATTGTGAGGAGTTTGCGAAAAGCCATAACCGGGGGAGATTGTCCGAGAACTCTGACATAGCAATCTAACGTTTTTATTTATAATCATTTGAATATCAAAAAGTTTAATGGTTTTTAACCTGAAATATTCGTTATTCTGCGATATTTTTTGTACCTTT
>Ga0256404_1000529_pt1 | contig 99371 bp, 73 predicted proteins | sample RumenRJG_01DNA_FD_185990 | JGI IMG/M metagenome (GOLD analysis project Ga0256404, IMG submission 185990) | Bovine rumen microbial communities from Lethbridge, Alberta, Canada - RJG_01 | ecosystem: Host-associated > Mammals > Digestive system > Stomach > Rumen | place: Canada: Alberta | collected... | reverse complement strand
GTGCCGGGGTTCCACCTCTTCCCATTCCGAACAGAGAAGTTAAGCCCGTCCGCGCCGATGGTACTGCAATGCAATGCGGGAGAGTAGGTAGCCGCCTTTTTTCAGTGTATGTCCTTCCGGAGAATGTCCTCTGGAAGGACATTTTTTTGTGTTTGTTGCTTGTATCAGACATGTTTGTGTGGATGTTCATAGATTATCACCCTAAAACGATGTCATTAGTAGCAAAGTAATGCAATTTAATGATTAACAAGTAAGTTCAGTTTTTCTTTGTTTTGATGATAATACTGGGTTACTTGAAAGATTTAGATGGAAAAACTTTGTAGATTGCAAAAAAAAGTGTTACTTTGCAGTCAGATTAGTTTCATTAAATAATTATTATTGATTATGAAGAAGTTTTTTGTATCCATGGTAGCATTGCTGACTTCAATGTCGAGTTTTGCGCAATTCAGCAGTGGTGGTTTTAATCTTGATGAAGAAAGTATTTACTGGGGTGTCCGTTTCGGTCTTACGGGTGCAACCCTTACAGGTGACCTTGATATGGGCATGAAGACAGGTATGACCTTGGCAGGTGTTGTAGGTCTGCGTGCTTCAGACAGCACACCAGTATTCTTGGAGAGTGGTCTTTATTACACCGAGCGTGGTGGTAAGGATGGTAAGGCTCGTGTTGGTTACAACAACTTAGAGATTCCTATCATTGTGAAGTATGGTATTAAGGCCACCGATGAAATTGCTTTGTTACCCTTTATCGGTCCGTATTTCTCTTACGCTTTCAGTGGTAAGACAAAGATAGAAGAGGGTGGCACTACCGTCTCTGTCGGAACATTTGATGAGAAGAAATGGACGGGTTTGAAGCGTGCTAACATGGGCTTCAAGATTGGTTGTGGTGCTGAGTATAACAAACTCTACTTAGAGGTAGGTTATCAGCTTGGCATAACGAATCTGAGCAAGAATGAAGATCTCTCAGGCCATAGCAATGCCCTGTTTGTGAACTTCGGTGTGAATTTCTAATAGCCGAATCCTTACAGACCGTATCAGATACAGTCGTCTTTTCCTGAACACGGGATCAGATAAGATTGAATCTGATACGGTCTTTCTTTTCCTTCAGACAATAACCGGGCGGAAGATGCGTTTATATAGTATGCATTGGACAGACCAGATCCGCAGGGTAAAGATTTTACTTGTGGTGGTTGCCGTGTTGATCGCGGTGGCCAGCTTGGTTGTATCGCATTTTCTTGTTCGCGATTTAGCCGTTGAAGAGCGGAACAAGATGGAGGTATGGGCAGAGGCCATGCGCACTCTGAATCAGCCCAATGAAGATGTTGACCTTAGTTTGGTATTGAAAGTGATTGAGGGAAACAACACCATTCCTGTTGTAGTTCTTGATAGAGAAGATCATGTACAGACCTTCCGCAATGTAAAGTTGAAAGGAGAGAACTATGCCGACAGCGTTGACATGGCGCTTCGCATGGCTCATCGGATGCGTCATGCCGGTCGTACCATCCGTATTGCGTTGGATGAGAGTAATGACTACATAGATGTCTGTTATGATGACTCCGTGATGATCAAGCGTCTGAATCTCTACCCTTGCGTTCAGTTAGGTGTTGTGATGATCTTTGTCGTTGTGGCCATCTTTGCTTTGCTCACCTCGAAGAAGGCAGAACAGAACAAAGTATGGGTGGGGTTATCGAAAGAGACCGCTCATCAGTTAGGTACCCCGATCAGCAGCCTGATGGCCTGGACAGAGATCCTCAAAGAGAATTATCCCGATGATGAACTCTTGCCAGAGATGGATAAGGATGTGAAACGCCTGCAGTTGATCGCCGAGCGTTTCTCCAAGATCGGTTCCTTGCCCGAGCCAGTTCCTTCAAGTTTGATTGAGGTGATGACCCATGTCATTGATTATATGGATCGTCGTACGTCGCGGAAAGTAAAGATGGAGAAGGTTTTCCCTCCGCAGGATATCATTGTCAAGATCAATGCTTCCCTTTTCGAATGGGTTATAGAGAACCTTTGTAAAAATGCCGTAGATGCCATGGAGGGATCCGGACGTATCACCCTCTTTATGCACGATGAGGGGGAGCGTGTGGTCATCGAGGTGAGCGATACGGGAAAAGGTATCCGGAAAAAAGACATCCGCAATGTCTTTAAGCCTGGTTTCACCACGAAGAAACGAGGTTGGGGCCTTGGCCTCTCTTTAGCAAAGCGCATTGTGGAGGAGTATCACAAAGGGAAGATCTTTGTGAAGAGTTCGGAAATGGGTAAGGGAACCACGTTCCGTATTGAGCTTAGGAAGTGATGACAGAAACATGACCTTGAAAAGCTGAGGATGTATATGAAAAGGTGCTGAAAGGGTAGATCTTCTTTACATGATTTGAGATTCTTCGTTGGTTCCTTCTGACAATATTGTCAAGATAATTCATGAATTTTTAAGGATCGTGAAAGAATGCTAATTGAAAGGAAGGGAATACCCGGAGTGTACAGAAGTATCCCAAAGTGCCTTTATGTGCAAGTAAAGTCTGTTTGGGATCCAAGTAGAGTCTCATTGAGATGCAAGTAAAGTCTGTTTTAAACCTAAGTAGAGTCTAAGTAATGTTTACGTAGGGTCTGTTTAGGGTCGTTCCAGACTTTACTTTCACCCTTTCCACCGTCATCTACGACTCATTCCGCCGTCACCATCCACTTGTAGATGCCGTCGGAACAGGTGAAGACGCCGTTTCGAACAAACCTTAGGTGACGTTTCTTCGAAAAACCATGGATTTTGCTTTTGAAGGTTTGTTGGGTGCCCGTGAGTGCTCCCCCAGAATGATCTTTTTGACCATTCGTCTCACGAAAACCATGTTTTCAGGTGATGAAAACGGTGTTTTCGGGTTGCAAAAACGGTGTTTTTGACCCCTAAATACTATGTTTTTGGACTCTAAAAACATGGTTTTTGCAAGTTGAAAAAGCCGAGTTTTACTAACGCATTCATTATCAGCACCTTACTAAACCTCGTCAGAATCGCTCATTTCCGACCGAGAGGGCGGTTGGTTCTCCTCGTGCCCGTATTTTGTGTTAAACGAAGTTAATTCGTTAAGATTATTCAAATTTTTAACAATTGGTACCATTTCCTTCGTAAAGATAATAAAACGAATTAAGATAAATGATTTCACAAATCATGTCTAAATGTTCTTGGTTAAAGATATTTTTTTTAATTTTGTCCCCTGTATAGTAGTAATGACGTATAGCTATGATCTATCTGAACGACGATATAGAAAGTTTTGACCTGCAAGCTGCACTGCCGATGCTCTCGGAGCAACGACGTCAGCAGCTGCAGAAATTCAAGCACGAACTGGGGCAGAAAACATGTGCCATGGCCTATCTGCTGCTTTGTCAGGGACTGCGGGAGGAATACGGACTGCAGGAGCTGCCCCTGTTTGGCTATAATGAGCACGGAAAGCCGCACATCGTGGGGCATCCCGACATCCACTTCAACCTGAGTCACTGCCGTGCCGGTGTGATATGCGTGTTGAGTCATTGTCCTGTGGGCATAGACATTGAGAGTGTTCGTCAATACAACGACAGTCTGGTGCGCTACACCATGAACGAGCGGGAGCAACAGCTCATCAGCGCTTCAGAACAGCCCGCCGTGGCCTTCACCCGTCTGTGGACGATGAAGGAGGCGGTGCTGAAATGTAAGGGAACCGGCATCACCGACAATATCAAACAAGCACTGGATGGCGTGACAGGCATAGAAACGTCGGTGAACGACAAAAAGGGATATGTCTATTCCGTCTATCCGGGATTATCTACAACATAGTGTCATATATTACACCGGGGCATGCTAATATAATAAGGTATAGTCTCATGACACTTTCCCTTTTCTTTTGTCTTACGATGCTCTCCCTTGCTGCCACGTGTTGCTTGCTGAAGGTTTACCGACATGTCTTCATCAGAACAACTCAGCATGACTGATCTGTTCTTGCACACTGCAGGAATGAGTGTGCAAGAAAAGGTTGACTTTGCAACGGATTTACGCGTAAAAGCATAAAAAAAGTAAATCTTTCTATTCTAAATCGAAAAAGTTTTGTACCTTTGCATCCCAAATAAGCTTTTAAATGTGTAGTTTAGAGTCTTTTAAGATCGATCTGAAAGCATTGAAAGAGGGCGAGAAGGCACTGGAATACATGCTGGATGACAGTTATTTTAAGGCAATAGGCGGTACGGAAGTGAACGGTGGAGCCGTGCATGTGTCGGTGTCTATACGCAAGGCATCCGGCTTTTTTGAGCTCCTCCTTCATTGTCGTGGCACAGTAACCGTTCCTTGTGATCTATGTCTGGATGACATGGATCAGCCGATAGAGACGAATAAACGTCTTGTGGTAAAATATGGAACGGAAGACTCAGAGGAGGATGAGGTATTGACAGTGAACGAGGATGAAGGAATACTCGACCTGTCGTGGCTTATCTATGAGTTCATAGCACTGGCTATCCCCATCAGGCATGTGCATGCACCCGGCAAGTGCAACGCAGCCATGATTTCCGCTCTGGAAGAGCACTCTACTGACCGAAGCAGTGATGAGGAGTCCACCCAGTCTATTGATCCCCGCTGGGCAAAATTGAAAGATTTAAAAATTTAAATTTTAAAAAGTTATAGAATTATGGCACATCCTAAAAGAAGACAGTCTAAGACTCGTACAGCGAAAAGAAGAACTCATGACAAGGCAGTAGCACCTACACTGGCTATCTGTCCTAACTGCGGTGCATATCATATCTATCACACCGTTTGTCCTACTTGCGGCTACTATCGCGGTAAGATCGCAATTGTTATGGACGAAGCTGCAGAGTAAGGTAAAACGTAAAAGCAAAACGTGGAAAATAAAATCAATGCAATTATCACTGGCGTGGGTGGCTACGTCCCCGACTATGTTCTCAACAACGAGGAACTGTCGCGGATGGTTGACACCAACGACGAGTGGATCATGTCGCGTGTCGGCATCAAAGAACGCCGGATACTCAACGAAGAGGGGCTGGGCACCAGCTACATGGCGCGTAAGGCAGCCAAACAGCTCTTGCAGAAAACCGGTGTGGATCCCGATACCATTGATGCGTTGATCGTTGCCACCTCCTCAGCTGATTACAAGTTCCCTTCCACGGCGAGCATTGTGTTAGGTAAGATTGGTCTGAAGAACGCATTCGCCTTTGATTTCTGGGGCGCTTGCTGCGGATTCCTGTATTCCCTTGATGTGGCCGCCACCATGATACAAAGCGGTCGTTACAAGCGGATCATCGTGATCGGCGCCGATAAGATGTCGTCTATGGTTGACTATCAGGATCGTCAGACCTGTGCGCTCTTTGGCGACGGTGCCGCTGCAGTGCTTCTGGAGGCTACAGAGGAACAGAACATCGGTGTCGTTGACAGCTATCTCCGTGCCGACGGGAAAGGACTTCCCTTCCTGCACATGAAGGCTGGCGGCAGCGTGTGTCCTCCTAACCATTTCACGGTGGATCATCGTCTGCACTACCTCTATCAAGAGGGGCGCACCGTGTTCCGTTATGCCGTTACCAATATGAGCGATGATTGCGCGTTGATAGCCGAACGAAACGGGCTCAACAAGGATAATATCCGTTTCGTGGTTCCTCATCAGGCCAATATCCGCATCATTGAGGCGGTGGCAAAGCGGCTGGATCTGCCCATGGAGAAGGTGATGGTGAACATCGAGCATTTTGGAAACACCAGTGCTGCTACCATTCCTCTGGCCCTTTGGGAGTATGAGAATCAGATGAAGAAAGGTGATAACTTGATACTCACCGCTTTTGGTGCTGGATTCGTTCATGGCGCCAGCTACCTGAAGTGGGCATACGATAGTAATAAGTAATTGACAATCCATCATTGACAATTCATGCATAAAGCAGGGTTCGTAAATATCGTTGGCAACCCAAATGTAGGAAAAAGTACGCTCATGAACCAATTGGTTGGTGAGCGTATTTCAATTGCCACCTTCAAGGCACAGACCACCCGTCACCGTATCATGGGCATCGTGAATACGGATGACACGCAAATCGTTTTCAGCGACACGCCGGGGGTGTTGAAGCCCAACTATAAACTGCAGGAGTCGATGCTTGCCTTCTCTGAGAGTGCACTGGCTGATGCCGATGTGCTGCTCTACGTGACTGATGTGGTGGAGAATCCTGAGAAGAACAAGGATTTCTTAGAGAAGGTACAGAAGATGACGATACCCGTCATCCTGCTGATCAATAAGATTGATTACCTTCAGAATACTCAGGGAAATCAGAAAGCTCAGAATTCTCAGAACATGCTGGGCGATATCGTGGAGAAATGGCATACGCTGTTACCTAATGCCGAGATTCTTCCCATCTCGGCAAAGAATAAGTTCGGAGTAGAAATGCTCCTGAAACGTATCAAGGAGCTGCTCCCTGAGAGTCCGGCATTCTTTGATAAAGACCAGCTGACTGATAAACCCGCCCGTTTCTTTGTTTCAGAGATTATCCGAGAGAAGATATTGCTCTACTACGATAAGGAAATCCCTTATTCTGTGGAAGTGAGTGTGGAGAGTTTTAAGGAGACGCCCAAGAATATTCGTATCAGTGCCGTCATCTTTGTGGAACGAGAATCTCAGAAGGGGATCATTATCGGTCATCAGGGTGTGGCCCTGAAGAAGGTGGGAAGTGAGGCACGGAAGGCATTGGAGCGCTTCTTCGGTAAAAGCATCTTCCTGGAGACCTTTGTGAAGGTTGACAAGGACTGGCGCTCATCGCAGAAAGAGCTCGATCACTTTGGCTATAATCCTGAATAACGCGAAGAGGAAGAAGAATCATTTTGAACGGATAGAGAAATAATTATGGCATTAGTAGCAATTGTAGGACGCCCGAATGTGGGTAAGTCAACCTTGTTTAACCGACTTACTAAGTCTCGTCGTGCTATCGTGAGCGATGAGGCAGGAACAACCCGCGACCGTCAGTATGGCAAGTGCGACTGGAACGGTAAGGAGTTCTCGGTGGTGGATACTGGTGGTTGGGTGGTGAACAGTGATGACATCTTCGAGGATGCCATCCGGAAGCAAGTGATTGTGGCTACCGAGGAGGCTGATCTTGTTTTGTTCTTGGTAGATGTGACCAATGGGCTTACCGACTGGGACGAAGATGTGGCAGCTATCCTGCGTCGTTCCAAGCTCCCCGTGATCCTTGTAGCGAACAAGGTAGATAACAACGATCAGTTTTATGATGCCTATGAGTTCTATAAGCTGGGATTAGGTGATCCCCAGCCTATCAGCAGTGCTACAGGCAGCGGAACAGGTGATCTCCTTGATCTGGTGATGGAGAAGCTTCAGGGTGTGAAGGAAGAGCAGGATGTCGAGGATGGAGTTCCCCGCTTTGCCGTGGTAGGTCGTCCGAATGCTGGTAAGAGCAGTCTTATCAATGCCTTCATCGGTGAGGAACGTCATATCGTGACGGATATCGCCGGTACGACCCGTGACAGTATCTACACCCGTTATGATAAGTTCGGCTTCGATTTCTATCTGGTGGATACCGCCGGTATCCGTCGTAAGAACAAAGTGACAGAGGATCTGGAGTTCTACAGTGTGATGCGTAGCATCCGTTCCATCGAGAGCAGTGATGTGTGTATCCTGATGATCGATGCCACCCGTGGTATTGAGGCACAGGACATGAATATCTTCCAACTGATACAGAAAAACCAGAAGTCGTTGGTGGTCGTGGTGAACAAGTGGGATCTTGTGGAGGACAAGAGTCAGAAGGCCATCAAGTTCTTCGAGGATGCTATCCGTGATCGTATGGCACCGTTCACCGACTTCCCTATCATCTTCGCGTCAGCCCTTACCAAACAGCGCATCTTCAAGGTTCTGGAGACGGCCAAGCAGGTTTATCTGAACCGGAAGGTGAAGATCGGCACGACAAAGCTCAATGAGGTGATGCTACCACTCATCGAGGCCACGCCGCCGCCCTCCATCAAGGGTAAGTATATCAAGATCAAGTATTGCTCCCAGCTGCCCAATACCCAGATTCCGTCGTTTGTGTTCTATGCGAATCTGCCACAGTATGTGAAAGAGCCATACAAACGTTTCTTGGAGAACAAGATCCGTGAAAACTGGGAGTTGACGGGTTCACCCATCAATATTTTCATCAGGCAGAAGTAATGTTGCGCAAGGTAGTGATACTTACGGTGTGTTTTGTCGCGGCAGCTGTCGTTTACAGTTGTCGCGGTGAAAAGGCCGTTGACTTTGCTGCTGCTCATCAAGCGAAGGCATATTACGACCTGCTGCTGAAAGAGAAGTATGCTGATTTTGTGGAAGGGATGGATTTCCCCGAGCCCATTCCCGACAGTTACCGTCAGCAGTTGGTTGATAATGCCCGCATGTTCGTGGGGGAGCAACAAGAAGAACACCACGGCATCCGAGAGGTGCGCGTGGTGAACTGTGTGAATGATAGTGTGAAGCCTGCGGCTAATGCGTTTCTGATGCTTTGTTATGGCGACAGCACCATCGAGGAGGTGGTGGTGCCGATGGTGAAACGTGATGGCCGCTGGCTGATGAAATAATCTTTTTCTTAATATTCCACGATCAGTGTTTGCCGTGAACGGAGCGTGACGGGCTTCGTCAGGTCGATGGTACGTCCCGTGATGATGTCGCGGGCTTGGGTGTTCGTGCCAATCACCTCTGCATAGCGTGTCACATCGAGAAGGTTGTTCTCTTTTCTGCCGTTGAGGATCGTGAGCACGGTGCGACCATGATACTGTCGTGCGATGACATACACACCTTTGTAGGGGATAAACTGCGTCATCTTGCCTTTGGTGATCACCTCGTTGCCCTGTCGCCAGTGCAACAGTTTCGATAGCCAGTTGAACATCGTATTCTCTCCTTGCGTGCGTCCTTCGGCGGTGAAGGCATTATGCTTGTCACCAGGGAAGCCGCCGGGGAAGTCTTTGCGCACATTCCCATCGGTCACCTCCTTCGTGCCGTTCATCAGGATCTCCGTCCCGTAGTAGATCTGTGGGATGCGGCGTACGGTAAGCAGCAGTGCCAGAGCCTGCTTCATAGCCACACTGTCTTTCCCGTTCTCCAAGAACCGGTCGGTGTCGTGGTTGTCGATGAAGGCCATCACGTGGTCGGGATCTTCATAGAGATAGTCATAGACAAACGAGTTATACAGTCTGTTCCATCCGTCCCACCAGTCGTCGGTCTCCTCTTTCTTCGCCCTCGACAGTTTGTCGAAGAACGAGAAGTCCATCACCGTCTTCAGGTAGCTGTTCTCCTTACTGAGCTTTGAGCCTTTCTGCCAGGCTGCAGTATAGGCGGGTTCGGTGACCCATGTCTCTCCCACCACATTGAAGTTCGGGTATTCGTCATCGAGCTGTTTCATCCAGCGTGCCATGCCCTTAGCATCAGCATAGGGGTAGGTGTCCATGCGGATCCCGTCGATGCCGATGGTCTCGATCCACCAGATAGAGTTCTGGATCAGATAGGTCATCACATGCTCGTTTTTCTGATTCAGGTCGGGCATGGTGGGCACGAACCATCCGTCAACGGTTTCGTGGAGGTCGATTTTCGAGGCGTAGGGATCTTTCACAGGAGTAAGCTTGTAACTGGTCTGTTGGAAATGGGTCCCCTTCGGGTTGCTGCTGCCTTTCGATTCTTCGAGCCACTCGGGAAGATTGAACCAGTCTTTTGTGGGCATATCCGATACCCACGGGTGTTCGAATCCGCAGTGGTTGAAGATCATGTCCATCACGATCTTCAGACCGTGTGCATGGGCATCATCCGTCAGCTTACGGTATTCCTCGTTGGTGCCGAAGCGCGGATCCACACGGTAGTAGTTGGTGGTGGCATAGCCGTGGTAGGTACTGAAGTCGTTGTCGCTGTCGGGAGAGTTGTTCTCCAGTACGGGTGTGAACCAGAGAGCGGTGACACCGAGCTCATTGAAGTAATCCAGGTGCTGACGGATACCTTCCAGGTCACCGCCATGGCGCAGACTGGGTTTCGAGCGGTCTTCCCGATAATTGTTCATGCCTTTGATCTGTTTGTTGTGGTTAGGACCTTGTGCGAAACGGTCGGGCATGAGCATGTAGAGTACATCGGCTTGGGTGAATCCCATGCGCTTGTCGCCGCTCATCTCACGTTGGCGCAGTTCATAGCTCACCTTTGTCTTATCGAAATGGAGTGTCATGTGACCAGGCTGAGCTCCCGTCAGGTTGAGATAAAGCAGCAGGTAGTTTGGTGAATCAAGGCGCACCACACGGTCGATGTGCACACCGGGATAGTCGGTGGTGACATCTTTTACGTTTTTGATGTCCTTGCCATAGACCATCAGCTGGAGCTGGGGGTTCTTCATTCCCACATACCAATGGGTGGGTTCTATCCGGTCAATCACTGGTTTCTTTGCTGCATTCATTGTCAAAACGTTTGCCATGAGTATGGCGGTAATCAATAGTATTCTATGCATGGTCGTTTTTAGTTATGATTCTGAGTGCAAAGATAATGATTTCCTTCCATACTTGCTGCATGCAGTTATTGATAAATTTGAAATCGATGGAAAATCGTTTGCACAAGTGCCATTAATCTTATTTTTTCATTGGCATAAAGAAAAGCTCTTTATTCATTCTTTTCTTTGGTATAAAGAAAACTTCTCTGTCACTCTTTTCTTTGGCGCAAAGAAAAGAGACAAAAGAAACATCCACCCTAACCCGTCCTTCCCCTATATGGGAAGGCTCAACCGCGCCTACTCGTCGCTCTTTCACTAAGGTAAGCTCGCCCCATCAAAGGGGCGGCTTGATTTTTTTGTCGGCTTACGCAATGTACGTTGATCATTGAATTATGAACTATGAATTATGAACTATGAACTATAAACAAAGGTAAGCTCGCCCCATCAAAGGGGCGGCTTGTTTTTTGTCGGCTTACGCCAGTGCCCTTGTATCTGTGTCTCTGCGCCAGTGTTCTTGTGCCAAACTTAATGGAATACTGTTCCCGTTTGATAATCATCATTGCGATGATTCATAGCGAATCAGAGATTCTTATACCTAATGCTGCAGAATTACAGATACGGTGGGGTGGAGCGAAGCGAGGGATCCCACTTCCCAACTTCCCACTTTAGCTTTTGAAGAAGGAAAAGGATATAAATATATAATATTTCTTTCTAACTATCGCCGATTTCTAAAGTGGAAAGTTGGGAAGATGTGTGTCAATGTAAAAATGTAAGAGTGGCCCCCGAACCCACAAAGTGAGTTGGGAGCCACTCAATTATGATATATGACACGATGAGTGGTATATCCTTTTGAGATATCTCCTACTCCACAAGTTTGAACTTCACCTTCGATGCAATCTGATCAGCAGCAGAGCCTATCCATGCCTCGAAGTCACCAGGCTCCGCCACCCACGCGCCAACCTTGTCATCGTAGAGGCTCAGGGCCGACTTGTCGAGGGTGATGCTCACCTGCTTGGTCTCTCCTGGCGACAAGTGAATCTTCTGGAATCCCTTCAGCTCCTTGACAGGACGGGGTAGTGATGATTGGAGATCACGGACATAGAGCTGCACGGTCTCGGCACCCGCCATACTGCCAGTATTGGTGACATCCACGGTAAAGGTGATCGTTTCGTCAGTCGTCAGCTGCTTCTTGTCGGCCTTTGCGTTGCCGATTTTGAATGAGGTGTAGCTAAGTCCATGTCCGAAAGCAAACAGCGGGCGCACTTTCTGCTTATCCGTCCAACGGTAGCCCACAAAAATGTCCTCCTTATACTCCTCGTCGATCACATCGTGGTTCTCACGCCATGTGCCGGGATAGGTGTTCAACGCATGGGCACCACACTGATTCAGGTTGGCATACCACGTGTAGGGCAGTTTTCCCGAAGGGTTGGCCTCACCGAAAAGGACGGAGGCGATGGCTTTCCCTGCCTCGGAGCCTAAGAACCAGCCCTGTACCACAGCAGGCACCTTTTGAATCCACGGCATAGCCACAGCATTACCGCTGATGTTCACATAGACCAGACGGGGGTTGACGGTCACAAGGGCTTCAATGAGTTCGTTCTGACCGTAAGGCAGCTCATACTGCTGTCGGTCGTGCCCCTCGCTATCCTGATAGCTGCTCTTGTTCAGACCACCGATGAAGATCACGACATCAGCCTTCTTGGCCTTCTCCAACGCCTCGGCTTTCAGGGCTGCCGCCGAACGTGTCTCATAGAGTGAGCGCCCTACGTTCACCCCGTCGAAGCTCTGAATCGTGTCACCGATGTAGCCACGGGCGTAATCGCTTTGAACGTTGAACTTTGAAATGAGATCTTTAATGCCGTCGAGAGGGAGGATTTCACGCTGTACCTTCAGAGAGGAGGAGCCACCGCCCACAGTCATCATCTTGATGGCATTCTCGCCCACCACGAGGACACGACTCAGTTTGGAAGGATCGAGGGGCAACAGCGGAGCCTTCGCTCCCCTTCCCGAGGGGTTGGCGATGGCATCGTTCTTCAGCAGCACAATCCCCTCCTGCGCAATCTTCAGCGCAGCATCATAGTGACTCTCGCTGCAGAGGAAGCCATGGGGCTTGGTGCGCTGCATGGTAGTGCGGAAGAACAGACGCAGCACACGGCGCACCTTCTCATCGAGCTCCTTTGTGGTGTATTTACCCGACAGGATGGCCTGCTTGTACGCATCAGCGAGATAATAGCTGTCGTAGGCATTGGTCTTACCCATCGTCAGACCATCTGTCCAAGTACCGAACTCGAGATCGAGACCGTTTTTCACCGCCTCATCGGTGTCATGACAGCCACCCCAGTCGGAGATGACGACACCATCGAAGCCCCAGTCGTGTTTCAGGATTTTGTTCAGCAGGGTGGCATTATGACAGTTGTGCTGGTTCTGATAGAGGTTGTAGGCACCCATGATGGCCCAGGCACCGCCCTTCTGCACTGCAGCCTTGAAGGCGGGGAGGTAGATCTCGTGCAAAGCACGGTCGGACACCTTGACATTCACCTGATGACGATATTCCTCATCGTTGTTCAACGCATAGTGTTTCACACAGGAGGCCACACCCAACGACTGCAGTCCTCGCACATAGGGAACCACCATCTGGGAGGCAAGGTAAGGATCCTCGCCCATATATTCGAAGTTGCGACCGCCAAAAGGTGTGCGATTGATGTTCACGCCAGGTCCCAGAATGACATTCTTCTTTCTGTAGAGAGCTTCCTCACCCAAGGAGGTGCCGTAGAGAGAGGCCATCTGGGGATTCCAAGTGGCAGCCAGACAGGTAAGGGCGGGGAAAGCCACACACGAGTCGTTGGTCTGTCCGGCTTGTACCCATTCATCCCACAGCACATCGGGGCGCACCCCGTGAGGACCGTCGTCTGTCCACAGATCGGGAAAACCCAGACGTTTCACACCAGGACTGGAGAACTTGCTCTGAGCATGGATCACGGCAATCTTCTCGTCGAGGGTCATGCGCCCAAGCGCGTCTTCCACACGCTGCTCGATGGGTTTGGTTTCATCAAGATAGACGGGTGTCTGTGCCACGATGTGACTCAATGATGAATGACCAATGATAAGTGATAAAGCTATTAGAATCCTTTTCATCTTGTTTTGTTGTTTGATCTTTTGGGGTAATCACAATCCCTCTCCTCATGGAGGGGTTAGGGACGGCTCATCCCCATACTTTGTATATACTCCGTCTGTGGCTGACAGCGTTCGAAACGACAGTTCTCGGCAAACTGCTGGAGTAACTGGCGGAACAGTGCCTGATTGGGACGTGCCTCACGCCACTCCTGATAGGTGTTACGGGAGGTCTCGGCGTATTTCACCACGATGCTGTCCCATCCTTCTGGGCGCCGGATCCCCATCATACACGATTCGTCAACTTTTTTGTAGGGCCAGAAGGTGTAACCGATATTGTTCTCCTTCAGTACCTTGACGAAATCACGCTGCCATTCCATGGTGTTATGACCGAATTCGCCCATGTACATCGGACGGTTGATGGAGTCTCGGAAATGGATGTAGTGGGTGATGGCCTCCTTGGTGGCAGGACCGCCATAGCGGTGACAGGTGTACATCAGCTTGTCATCGTAGGAGGCATCATCGAGCATCCAGAAGAAGCTGTTCCAATGGGCACCACCCAGGAGGATGATGTGGTTCTTGTCCACCTCGCGGATGGTCTGCACACAACGCTTGTAGAGGGGTTGGAGCAACTGGTAGAGGGAGTCCTTGTTTTCGAAATAATGGGCGATGGGCTCGTTCATCAGCTCGTAGCCGAGGATGGTGGTCTCACCCTTGTAGCGGTCGGCGATCTCACGCCAGATGTTACAGAAGAGCTGCTGGCTCTCCTCGCTCTCGAACAGCCAGGGGTATCCATGACCATCATCGATGTTATCGCCCGTCTGACCGCCAGGGCAGTCGTGCATGTCGAGGATGAGATAGAGGTTGTTGGTCTTGCACCAGCTCACCACGGAGTCGATGCGCTTGTAGCCGTCTTTCTTCCCTGTCAGTCCCATATAGTCCTCGTCGGTGAAGAGCTTGTAGTTAAACGGCAGACGGATGGTATTGGCTCCCTGCTGTGCGATGAAGTCGATATCAGCCTTGGTGATGTAGTTGTCCTTGAACTGTTGCCAGAACTTAGCCGTTTCATCGGGACCTACAGCCTCTTTGAAGAGGAGGTCGATCATCCAGGCGGAGTTGGTACGACTGAAACCGAACATATAACCTTCGGGATTCAGCCAGTTGCCGAGGTTCGTACCCTGGATGAAGAGTTTCTCTCCATTAGGCTGGATGAGGTCATGTCCTTGTATCGTCACAAAACCCGTCGCGCCCTTCTGCCCGCCACCTGTTGTACAGGCAGCGAGTAAAAGCACGATCAGGTATAAGAGACTTTTTCTCATCTTTCTCATTTCTTCTGGAACACGCGGACGTAATCAACTTCCATCGTGACGGGAAGAGCAGATTCGTCAACACCCTGCATACCACCCCAGTCACCACCCCAAGCGAGATTCAGAATGGGATAGAAAGCATAGTGGAAGGGCCACTGGTTGTGACCGCTACCCAATGCTGCCTTTGTCACATGGAGCTGTTCCTTACCATCTACATAGGTGGTGATCTCATCAGCCGTCCAAAGGAGGGCATAGGTATGGAAGGCGCCTTCGGCATCGGCAATCTTCATGGCATGAGTCTTCTGGGTGTTCTTGGTGTGGTTATAGTCCTGCGTATGGACACTTGATGACACTTCATTGGGGACGACACCCACCTCTTCCATGATATCGATCTCTCCACACATCGGCCAGGGATTGGTGTTCCAGTTGTTACCTACAGGCATCATCCAGAAGGCAGGCCATGTGCCCTTGCCCTTTGGCAGTTTGATGCTGGCTTCGAAGTAGCCATATTCCCATCCCTGATTCACATGCGCATAGACACGACCTGAATAGATCTTTCCATTCTCCTTAAAGCAGTTGATGCGGAGCTTACCGTTCTTGATCTCCGTCACCAGATTACCCTCAGGTGTGATATGGTTGACGTAGTTCTGCAACTCGTTGTTCACCCAGTGATCCTTTTGTACCTCATGTGTCCAGTCCTGACTGTTAAGTTCAGAACCGTTGTCGAACTCATCGTTCCACACCAGCGTATAGCCGGCAGGAGCATTGTAAGCAGCTTTCTCAGCGGCAGCCTGCGAGATGCTGACGGTTTTACGTGCTGCACCCGACATGAGGGTGATGGAGCCTGAGCGGGTTCCTGTATAGGGATTCTCAGGGATCGTCACCGTGATGGAACCCGTCTGACTGGTCGTGTTCTGGGTGGAGAAACTGAAGAAGTCACCTTCTGCATAGGCTCCCCACTCCTTACCCGTCGTATTGACATTGATGGTATAGGTACCACCGGCTGCAGGGGCATTGATGCTCTCGGGAGATGCCGTGAGCGTGACCGTTGCAGGGGGTGTGGGCTCGTCGTCGCTGCTCCCACCGCAGCCCCAGAGGGCTACAGTGAGAGTGAGCAGAAAAGTATGAAGCATGAATCTTTTCATTATTACAATTTTACAATCCTTCAATTCTTCAATCTTACAATCCTTCAATTTTTAATTTGCTTCCTTGAAGATGATCTTGCTGATTTTCACCTTTGTGCCAGCGGGCGAGCCTCCGAAGTCGAAGAACAGGCGGATGGCACTGGCGTCCTTGCCTTCTTTCAGGGTAGCACCCTTCAAGGTGTAGACATAGGGTTCGTCGGCTTTGATGTCGTGGCGACCCTCACAGAAGAAGTTCGTGTCGCCACTGTCTGTCAGTTTGATGGTCACGCCAGGACAGTCGTTGTCGGCCTCGAGCACCACCTGGAAGTTGTAGCTCTTCGCAGCCGAGGCTGTCAGCTTGGTGTCGATGTGGAACTGACCCTGCCACTGGCTACCGCCCATGCCCTCGGGGAGTTTCAGTTCGTAGCTGTTGCCACTGTGTACACAATCATCGTTGGGAATCTGCGACCAGCTGTCGTTGGCGAACCAATAGCCGAAGGTGTCGAACAGACTGCCGTCGTCAACGGCTTTCCACAGGTTGTCGGCATCGTCGTAGTTCATCGACACGACCTCCTCGAAATAGATCTTGCTGATCTTTACGTGGGTACCTGCTGGTGAACCTCCGAAGTCGAAGAACAGACGGATAGCTGTGGCATCCTTGCCTTCCTTCAGGGTGACGCCCTCGCGCTTCAGGATGAACGGCACATCGGCCTTCACGTCGTTGCGCTCCTCAATGAAGAAGTTGGTGTCACCGGCATCGGTGAGTTTGAAGGTAACCTGCGGACAGTCGTTGTCGGCCTCCATCACCAGGTAGAAGTTATAGGTTTTTGCTGCACTGGCCGTAAGCTTCGTGTCAATATGGAACTGTCCCTGCCACTGGCTGCCACCGATTCCATTAGGAATGGTGATCTCATAGGTGTCACCACTGTGTTTGGCTTCATCGTTAGGAATCTGGCTCCAACCATCATCAGCGAACCAGTATCCGAAGGTATCAAATAGGGTGCCGTCGTCAACGGCCTTCCACAGGTTACTGCCTGCTTCGTAGTTCCAGTCCATCTGGGCAGCAGGAGTATCACCAGGACCATCACCTGGCAGAACGGTACCGTCATCATTAGCATGGTCTTTCAGGACGATGTTACGTACATTCACCACTGTGGCACCCTTGGCACGACCGAAGTCGAGCACGAGTTTCACCTGTGAGAGATCCTTTCCTTCGAGATCGCTCTTCCAGAAGATGAATTCCTCACCACCCTTCAGACTGATGTTATCCACATCGATGATGGCATCGTTGTCGGCCTCGTTGGTCAGCTTCACGGTCACACCATCGATATCCACGTCGCTGTAGAAGATGGCGGAGAAATCGTAGTGGTTGGCAGCAGAGATGTTCAGATCGGTATGGAAATGAACCTGAGCCTGCCAGCGGTCGTAACATGCATCGGGTATTGTGATGGTATAGTCGTTGTTTCCACCCTGGAAGAGTGCCTCGAAGGCAGCTGTCTGATCGTTACCCCATCCTGGATCAGGATTATAGTAGAACGACATGTTCGGGGTGATACCCTTCCACATGTTGAAGTCACTGTTGGCATCGAAGCCTTCGAATGCCTTCTCTTCTGCTGCACTGGTGAAGATAAAACGCCAGGCGATGGAACGCTCGGGCGTCTCATAGATCAGCACGAGCTTGGAGGCTGTCAGCTGCTCCACACGGAACTTGGGGTTCTCATACTGCGCATCCGAGGAGATATAGGGGAAGGCAGTGTTGGGAGCCAGTTGGATATAGGTCTGCTTGGTGACGTTACCATCCTTGTCGGCCCAGTCATATACCTCGAAACTCCAAGTACTGGTCTGGTTACCAATGGTGGCGTCGAAGTCGGCATCAGAGGGTCCCCACTTCGTAGTTCCTGTATTCACGTAGGTCAGACCATCGGCACCTGCATTGTAGGTGAAGGTACCGCCCTTGCGGGTGTCGGCAGAGAAGATGATGCGGTCGTCGTACATACCGAAATCCTTCTTCTCATCGGCAGCGGCAGACCACCAGTTGGTACCATCGGTACCTGCCTCACCACAGGCGAGGTGTGCCACTTCCTTATTGGCAAAACGCCACTCCTTATCACAGATACGACGGAAGTCGGCAGAATAGTCAATCTTGGTCTCGTTGAAGGTGAACTCCTTTCTCAAGCCAGCCTGTGAGATACCGTTGCGGTTGCCGAGTTTCAGCTCTACAGAATAGGTACCTGCCTCAGGGTTGTTGTAACCAATCTCCTGTAAGGTGGAGTACTGGGTGCCGTTAAGGATCCAGATAGGATAGGTGCCGGGAGCCGGTGTGTAGTTGACGACCATCTGGTTCGTCTCCTGATCCACGTTCACCTGATAGTCAACACCACTGACGGTGGGGAGCCCGTTGGGATCTGCACCCTCGAAGCTGTCTGGCGAGCAGGCGGTCATCATCACACCTGCGAACAGAGCTCCCATTGAATATTTAATCAGATTCTTCATAATCTTCAATTTTCCAATTTTTGAATTTTCAATTTTTGAATTCTTCAATTCTTCAATTCTTAATAGTTGTTCTGTACCAGTGTGGGATCAGCATCGAGCTCTGACTGTGCCAGAGGGATGTGTTTCTTACTGGGTGTCCAAGAGTTGGTGCGATAGCCGTAGGTATCGGGCACGAGCTTCACAGTGGCTTTCTCTGTCATGACACCGCTGATGCCCTCGGCACGTACAAGGTCGAAATAGCGCTTGCCTTCACCACAGAACTCCAGGTGACGCTCATTGAGGATATCGTCGAGGGTGACACTGGTGAGAGCATCCAGTCCTGCACGGGCACGAACTTCGTTCACATAACCGGCAGCCTCTGATGCACTGCCTCCCGTCTCAAGCAACAGCTCGGCAGCGTTGAGCAAGGTCTCGGCATAGCGGTAGATGCGCTTATTGTTGTTGTAGTTCAGGTTCTTCGAGGTAGGACAGTCTTTGTTGTTCTCTGACTGCGGACGATACTTGCCATGCCAGAGGTGAGTATCCTGATAGCGCTCGGTATAGGTGTAGCCATGTACATCCCAGATGGTGACGTCACGGCGCTTGTCGTTCTCTGCATACATATTGTATGTCTCAACTTTCACAGGAAGGAAGCCCCAGCCGTCATTACCACCGTCCCAGCCTTCGCCGCCACCCCATCCGTTGGGAGAGCAGAGGGTGGGGAACACGGTACCACCGGCATTGAGAGCCGCTGCACCCCAGTCGCGCTGTGCCTGATCGTCGTTGTAGTTGATCTCGAAGATACTCTCCGAACACCACTCGCCATTCTCAGACCAAAGGTCGGCAAAGTCGGGATTGAGAGAATAGCTGCTGTCGCCGATGATCTGCTTCATGTAGGTGAGAGCCTGTGGCAGACGGACAGTATCGTTCTGATACATCACCATCTCGGCATAGAGCATATAGGCAAAAGCCTGTGATACACGACCGCTCTCTGATGCCTCCCAGCGCATGGGCAGCACATTGGAGGCGATAATCTCTTCCAATTCAGGCAGCAACTGGTTATAGATTTCATCGGCTGTGAGCTGCGGTGCCGTATAAGGCAATGAGAGATTCTCCAGATAGAAAGGAACATTGCCATAGTAGTGCCACAGGATGTTATAGTAATAGACACGCAGCAGACGGGCCTGCATCTCCATGGAACGGCGGAAGCTTTCGCTGGCCTTGCCTGGCCATCCTGCATACTTGATGGCATCGTTACAGCGCTTGATACCGCTGTAGAAATCACCCCAAAGGGTGGCTAAGGTCTGATTACCGTTACCCTCGAAGTTGAAGAGCTTGTGCCAGTGCTCATTGTCGGTGGCATTGGCGCCGCCTACCCAGAAGTCATCGCCCATGATCTCACCGTCGATGGTAAGGTCGTTGTAGGCAGCGTTGTCCCAGTCGGGCCAGTGCAGAGGAGCGTAGGCAGAGGTGAGTGCCTCGTTGAGTGTCTCCTCAGTGGTATAGTATTCTTCCAGAGGCTCACCTGTCGGATTCTTTACCTCCAGGAATTCGTCGCTGCAGGATGCCAGCATGAATACTGCTGCACAGAAACCTGCTATGATGATCATATGCTTTTTCATATTGAATATTCTTTTATATGTTAGAGTGAGATATTGAAACCGATCGTGTAGGTACGTGCCTGCGGATAGACACCATAGTCAACACCGAGAGAGGTAGAACCGGAACCGATTTCAGGATCGAAGCCCCAGTATTTGGTCCATGTGAAGAGGTTCTCAGCACGGGCGTAGATGCGCAGACGACTGATATTGATCTTGTTCGTGATGCTGTGAGGCAGGGTGTAGCCTAAGGTGATGTTCTTCAGACGCAGGTAGCTGCCGTCCTGAATGTACATGTCGCTGCATACCCAGTTTTCTGACTTACCCAGTGTAGGCACAGTGTTCGAGGTGCCTTCACCAGTCCAACGCTGGAGCACCCAGGTGGGATAGTTACCCGAGGCGATGTCCTGACGGTAGGTGGCATCGAACACGTCAGCACCGCTCACGCCCTGGAAGAAGACACTCAGGTCGAAGCCCTTCCACTCGGCATCGAAATTCAGACCGAAGGTCCAGTCGGGCACACCGTTACCGATATTGGTACGGTCGTCGGAGTTGATCTTACCATCGCCATTTGTATCCACAAAGCGGAAGTCACCTGGCTGTTTGCTGGTACCATATTTATTATTGTATTCTACAGCCTCGGCAGCATTCTGGATGATGCCAGCTGTCTTATATCCGTAGAAGAAGGGGAAGGGCTGTCCGTTCTCAGCACGGGTACCGCCGTCGCTGAACTGCGAGATGCCGTAGTTCTGGAATCCGGTGTCATTACCCAGCTTCTTCAGCTCATTCTTCAGATAGGAGGCATTGCCCTTGATGGCGAAGTGAGCATCTGCGATGTTCCACTTGTAGCCGAGCTCAAACTCCCAACCGCTGTTCTCCATGTCACCCACGTTGGCTTGTGGACGAGCCTCACCTACGTATGAGGGAATAGGCATATCCTTCAGCATGCCGTTGGTCTTCTTGATATAGTAATCCACAGAGAAGGTCAGTTTGTTGTTCCAGAAGCCGAAATCGAGTCCGAGGTCTGTCTGCTCACTCTCTTCCCACTTCAAGTCGTCATTGGACAGTGCATTGGCTTTTGAACCATAGACCATAGCTGCCGAACGACCGTAGTAGTAGTTACTGGAGCCACCCATTGCCGTCAGGGTCGTATAGGCGAAGTCGGGAAGTCGGTCGCTACCGTTCTTACCCCAGCTGGCGCGGAATTTCAGGTTGTTAAGCCAACTGCGGGTGCTCTCCATGAAGGCCTCGTTCATGATATTCCAACCCACAGATACTGAAGGGAAGGTACCATATTTGTTGTTGGCACCGAAACGACTAGAGCCGTCACGACGAACGGTGGCCTGAACCATGTATTTCTCATCGTAGTTGTAACTGAAACGTGCGAAGAGGGATGACAGACGATGCTCTGTGTAAGGACCGCCCCATACACCCACATGACTGGTAGCACCTGTCATCTTTCCGTCAGCATCCGTAGCAATCTCCAAGTCACCACCTGTGGTATAGTTGATAGAGGGCTTGTTGATATTCACCAGGTTCCAGTGAGAACCGCCCAGCTCATCACCCTTGAATTTCAGGGCACTCTGTCCAAGTACTACGCCGATGGTGTGCTTGCCGAATATCTTGTCGTAAGTAAGCGTGTTTTCAATCTGCCAAGTGGTGTTGTTTCCTTTGTATGCCGTGGCAGAGGTGTGGTCGGCATTGTTGTTGCCCGATAGGTAGTACTTCTGCAGGGTGGCAGCATTATAGCCCCAGAAGGAGAGTTCAGCACTGTAGGTGAAGTGATATCTGAGTTCATCGAAGAGCTGTAAGTCGAGTGAGAACTTCGGCATGAACTTATGACTCCAGTTCCTGGAGGGATTGCCCTGCATCATGGCGATGGGGTTGTTCTGCTCCTGGTAGCTGCCCACATAACCGGGAATCGTATAAGGATTACCGTGGGCATCATAGTAGAGGTCGTAGGCACTGTAGCGGTCGATCATAGCCTGAGCGTAGCGGGGGATCATCTCTTCACCCACTTTGTCGTAACCCAGCTGTGTCAGTGTGACGGGCAGTGTAGGAGCCAGATAGAGTGCTGATCCCAGAGGAGAACCCCATGTGGAGTTGGCGTCGATACCTGTATTATGCACGCGCATATAAGAAAGGTTTGCACCCAGGTCGAGCTTATTCAGGAAATTGCGCTCCTTGGAGTCGTCGAAGAGGTTGAACTGGTTGTTCGAACGCAGTGTCAGACGGTCGTAGTTCGACTGTCCGTAGTTACCACCCACGATACCCTCCTGTGTGAAGTAGCCCAGAGAGAGGTAGTAGTTTACTTTCTCTGAAGCACCGCTGATGGAGAGGTCATGCTGCTGGATAGGTGCATTGCCGTTGAACAGCAGATCCTGCCAGTTGGTGCCAAAGCCCTTGATGGGTTCGCCATTGGCATCGATGAGATTGTGCGGATCGGCATAGAGAGGAGCAGAGCCCGTTTGTACAGCACGCTCATTCTGCAGGATGGCATAATCCATAGCACCTGTGACATCACGCTTTTTCCAAGCTGACTGCCAGCCATAAGAGAAGTTGTAGTTGATGCTGGCCTTCCCCACCTTACCCTTCTTGGTGGTCACTAAGATCACACCGTTAGCGGCACGGGCACCGTAGATGGCACCAGAGGCAGCATCCTTCAGCACCTCGATACTTTCGATGTCATTGGGATTCACACTCTCCATACCATCCTGATCGGTGGGCATTCCGTCTATAATATAAAGAGGATTAGAGTCGTTGATAGTTCCGATACCACGGATACGGATCATCGACTTGGAACCGGGCTGTCCTGAGGCGGAAGTCACCTGCACACCAGCAGCCATTCCCTTCAGGGCATCCTCTGCACGAAGACGGGTCTTGCCATCGAGGTCATCGGAGGACACCTTGGCAATAGAAGCTGTCACCACACTCTTTTTCTGCACACCGTAACCGATCACGACGACATCGTTCAGCAACTGGGTGTCGTCATTTAAGGTAATGCGCATGTCAGGCGCAGCCTTTAGTTCTTGCGATACATAGCCGACGTAGGATACTACCAAGGTAGATCCCGGCTCCACACTGATGTTAAAACGACCATCGAGATCGGTAATCGCACCGTTCGATGTCCCTTTCTGTACAACAGAAGCACCGATTACCGGCTCCCCTGTCGCATCAAACACTGTACCCGAGAAATTCTGTTTCTGGGCAAAGGTAGTTACCGACAATAAAAATGCCAATAACAGGAATAGATACCTTTTTTGTTTCATACTTTAGGTTTTTAATTATTGAATGAATTTGCGATCGTTCATGATTGTGTTGCAAAGATAGAGAAAAAAGGAATCGAAATATGGGAATACAAGTGAAAAAGTGGATTTCAAATAATCTCATTTTTTTGTATTCTATTGGAAAACAGACATTTGTGTCTTACCTTTGTTTTAAAAAAAGTGGATGGAATATAGAGGTGTAATTTGTACATTTTTCGGGGTTTCCCTCCTTTCAAAAGGGGCTTTTCTACACTTTTAAGAGGTTTTCCCCACCATTTTTAGGAGAATTCCTTTGCATATCTGAGAAGATTTGTGTTATTTTGCAGCAGAAAAAAAAGATGATGCGTTTTCCAGAAAACCATCAAGAGAGTTATATAATAAATAGGTATCACCACTTAAAAAAATCCGATTATGAAAAAGATCATGATGATGATGGCACTGATGATGACGATCGTCACATCCGCCAAGGCAATCACATACACCGAGGCTCGCACGGAAGCCCTGTTCCTCACCGACAAAATGGCTTACGAGCTCCGGCTGAGTCCTGAGCAGTACGAGGCTGTGTATGAGATCAATCTCGACTACATGCTGACTGTTGCCGTTCGCGACGATCTCTTTGGCACTGCATGGGCACGTCGCAACAGCGACCTCCGTTACGTACTCTCTGTGTATCAGTATGAGGCTTATCAGGACACTAACTATTTCTATCGTCCGCTCTACTGGGCAACAAACAACCGGTTTGAGTTCAGGATCTATACGATGTACACAGATCGTACACGCTTCTACATGACAAGCCGGCCTACAGCCTACGATACCTTCCGCGGTGGACGGAACATCGGTACAACCAGCTACTACGCTCATCGTCATTTCAACCAGCCAGTGAATGTGCGTCCCGCCATGACGGGCAGGCCCAAGCCCACTTGGCGCGATGTTCCTACGAACAGCAGAAACAACAACTGGCGTAGTCAGGCCACACATTCCAACGGTGTGCAGACCAAGACCACCCGTCAGATGTACAACGACAATAGTCTCTCGCGTACACGTACGGTGACGACGACCACCACCACACGCAGCTCTACCTCCTCACATGGTCAGACTACTGCTCCAGGTGCAAACAACGACAAGACAAAGACGAAAGGTACATTCGGGGGAAGAAGATAAGAGGTTAAATAAAAAGCAGCGTTTTCACACAAGAAAACGCTGCTTTATTTGATAATCAAGGATGTCTCATTAGTTTGCCATGTCACTGAGGAACTTGATACGCACCAGTCGTACCTCATCTTCAGAGTAATCACTTCCCAGCTCCTCCATGGCCGTCTCCAAGTCATCCGTTTCACTCTCATGGAAGTAATCGAAGATATCATCTACATGATCTTCATCCATCACCTCATCTAAGAAATAGTCAATGTTCAGCTTGGTTCCGCTATAGACGATAGCCTCCACCTCGTCGAGCAACTCCTCAAATTCCAGACCTTGAGCGTTGGCGATATCATCGAGGGCAACCTGTCTGTCGATGCTCTGGATAATCTTCACCTTCAGCATACTCTTCTTTGCCACAGTGCGCACACGCAAGTCCTCAGGACGTTCTATCTGGTTCTCCTCACAATGTTTCTTGATCAGTGCCACGAACTCCTTTCCAAACTTACGAGCCTTACCAGCACCCACACCCTGAATATTCTGCAGTTCCTCTAATGTGACAGGATAGACAGTAGCCATCTGTTCCAGAGAGCCGTCCATGAACACCACATACGGAGGCAGCTGATGACGTTTTGCCACCACTCGCCTCAAGTCCTTCAGCATGGCATAGAGTGTAGGATCGAGGGCTGCACCCTGTCCATCGGTCATGTCATCATCGTCATCGTCATTAAACTCATGATCTTCAACAATGAGGAACGACTCTGGCTTTTTCATATATCGTTTCCCTTCAGCTGTCAGCTTCAGCAGACCATAGTTCTCCACATCTTTGCGTAGTAAACCTGCAATCAGCGCCTGACGAATCACTGGATTCCAGAGCTTCGGATCCAGATCCTCACCTGACCCGAACTCCTCTAACTGGTCGTGTTTATGTGCCACGATATCATCGGTAGCTTTTCCTGTCACGAAGTCAATCACATAATCCGTACGGAAATCCTCCTTGATCACCTGTACGGCACGGAGAACGATCAGCAGAGCTTCCTCGCCCTCGATTTTCTTCTTGGGATGGAGACAGTTGTCGCAACTGCCGCAGTTCTCTTGAGTATAATCCTCACCAAAATAATGGAGCAGCATCTTCCGTCGGCATACCGATGATTCTGCATAGGCAGCAGTCTCCTGCAGCAGCTGGCGACCGATGTCCTGTTCTGCCACGGGTTTACCCTCCATGAACTTCTCTAATTTCTGCAGATCTTTGTAAGAATAGAATGCGATGCATTTTCCTTCACCACCATCACGGCCGGCACGTCCCGTCTCCTGGTAATAGCCTTCAAGACTCTTTGGAATATCGTAGTGAATCACAAAACGCACATCGGGCTTGTCGATACCCATTCCGAAAGCGATGGTAGCCACAATCACATCGATCTTCTCCATCAGGAAGTCATCCTGTGTCTGTGAACGTGTGGCACTGTCCAAACCAGCATGATAAGGAGCAGCCTTGATCTCATTGGCACACAGCACCGCGGCGAGCTCCTCCACTTTCTTTCTTGACAGACAGTAGATGATACCGCTCTTCCCAGGGTTTTGGCGGATGAATTTCACAATCTGCTTATCGATCTCTTTGTTCTTCTGCCTGACCTCGTAATAGAGGTTCGGACGGTTGAACGAGCTCTTGAACTCCTTCGCGTCAAGGATACCCAGACTCTTCATGATGTCGGTGCGCACCTTGTCAGTGGCTGTGGCTGTGAGCGCGATGATCGGTGCCATACCTATCTCGTTGACAATGGGGCGTATCCGCCGGTACTCCGGTCGGAAATCATGTCCCCACTCAGAGATGCAATGTGCTTCATCGATGGCATAGAAACTGATCTTGCACGACTTCAGGAAATCCACATACTCCTCTTTGGTCAGTGACTCCGGTGCGACGTACAACAGTTTGGTCTTCCCCGCGATGATATCACTTTTCACTTGATCGATGGCAGCTTTATTCAAGGAAGAGTTCAGGTAGTGAGCCAGTCCTTCCTCCTCACTCATACCATTGATCACATCCACCTGATTTTTCATCAAGGCGATGAGTGGAGAGATCACGATGGCCGTTCCCTCCATGATCAGTGAAGGTAACTGGTAGCACAATGACTTTCCGCCACCGGTTGGCATCAGTACAAACGTGTTCTTTCCATCCAAGACATTTCGGATGATAGCTTCCTGGTCGCCTTTGAACTTGTCAAACCCAAAATATTGCTTTAACTTCTGTGTAAGATTCACTTCTTTGGTCATACAGACGCAGTCTCCTTTCTTGCAATGTTTTGATTATCTTCCGACGATCTCTACGCACTCTCCAGCTGCTGCATGCGAGCCTTACCGAGCTGTTTTCGAGCGTAGTCAAGAGAGACCTCGAAGGTTTTCACCTTTTTCGAGGGTATTTCATACATGGCATCCATCATCACGTTCTCCACGATAGAACGTAATCCACGGGCACCCAGTTTATATTCCACAGCCTGATTCACGATCAGATCGATGGTCTCTTCGGGAAACACCAATTTGATGCCGTCCATTTCGAAGAGTTTCTCGTATTGTTTCACGATGGAGTTCTTTGGCTCCACGAGGATACGCCGTAATGCAGTGCGGTCGAGCGGATTCAGGTACGTTAGTACCGGCAGGCGTCCGATAATCTCCGGGATCAGTCCGAACGACTTCAGGTCCTGCGGCTGCACATATTGCATTAGGTCATTCTTGTCGATATTCCGTACGTTCTGCACACTGTTGTATCCCACTACGTGAGTATTCAGCCGTTGTGCGATCTTCCGTTCGATGCCATCAAAGGCCCCACCGCAGATAAACAAGATGTTGCGGGTATCCACATGGATATAGTCCTGATCGGGATGTTTCCGTCCTCCCTTGGGTGGTACATTCACAACCGTTCCCTCCAACAATTTCAGCAATCCTTGCTGCACACCCTCACCACTCACATCGCGTGTAATACTGGGGTTGTCGCTTTTCCTCGCGATCTTATCGATCTCATCGATGAAAACGATACCTCTCTGTGCTGCCTCCACGTTATAGTCGGCCACCTGCAGCAGTCGGCTCAAGATACTCTCGACATCCTCCCCCACATAGCCGGCCTCAGTAAACACCGTTGCATCAACAATGGTGAAAGGGACATCGAGCAGTTTGGCGATGGTTCGTGCCAGAAGGGTCTTTCCTGTGCCCGTGCTTCCCACCATGATGATATTGCTTTTCTCGATCTCCACGCCATCATCCGTCGAGGGTTGTTGGAGACGTTTGTAGTGGTTATACACCGAAACGGCCAAATAGCGTTTTGCCTCATCCTGCCCGATTACGTACTGATCGAGATATTCCTTGATCTCCCGTGGCTTGGGGACGTTTTTCAGCTTCGGTGCCTTCGCGTTCTGCTTCGCCCCTTGGTTAAGGATACCAGATGACTGTGCGATCTCATAAGCCTGAGCCACACAGTTCTCGCAGATATATCCGTTCAGTCCTGTTATCAACAGGCTCACCTCGTTCTCACTTCTTCCACAGAAGCTACATACTTTCTTTGGCATAGTTTCATTCCTTCTTCCGCTTCAACACCTGGTCAATCATTCCGTACTCTTTTGCCTCTTCCGCTGTCATCCAGTAGTTACGGTCGCTGTCTTCCCACACCTTTTCATACGGTGTATGTGAATGTTCGCTGATGATGGTATAGAGTTCCTTCTTGAATTTCATAATCTCTCTGGCTTCGATTTCGATATCGGAAGCCTGACCCTGTACACCGCCTAACGGTTGGTGGATCATCACACGGCTATGGGTGAGTGCCGAGCGTTTCCCCTCTTTTCCTGCAACGAGGAGGACAGCGGCCATCGAAGCGGCCATCCCCGTACATATCGTGCTCACGTCGGAACTGATAAACTGCATGGTGTCGTAGATGCCCAGGCCAGCCGTTACGCTGCCGCCAGGACTGTTGATATAGATGGAAATATCCTTCCCGGGGTCTGTAGAGTCAAGGAACAGCAACTGTGCCTGTAAAGTATTGGCTGTATAGTCATCAATCTGAGTACCGAGGAAGATGATACGATCCATCATCAGTCTGGAGAATACATCCATCTGTGTGACATTGAGCTGTCGTTCCTCGAGGATATAGGGGTTCAAGTACTGGTTTTGCGCACTTATCACGTCATCGAGCGTCATGCTGCTCATTCCTAAATGCTTGGTAGCATATTTTCTGAAATCGTTCATATTTTCTTTTGTTATTAGGACGAAAAAAGAAGGTTATCGACTTTTCCCGTCTTTGTGAGATACAAAGATACGAAAAAAAGTCGATAACCTTCTATATTAATGCCGTTTTTTTATAAAAAAACTTTTTTTAACGCTCTTATTTGGCCTCGAAAAGCTTGTTAAAGTCGTCGAGGGAAATCTCTTTCTCGTTCAGCTTCACCACGTTCTTCAGTACAGCGGTGAGTTTGCGGTCAATACTGCGGTCAACGAGATTATCCACATATTCTTTCTTCTTCAGCATGTCGGAAGCGTAGTTCTCCAAATACTCATCAGGCACGTTGTTCATGCCATATTGGGCGAACTGTGCACGTGCGGCTTCCTTGGCAGCTTCTTTCACGTCGGCATCTTCGATTTTAATACCCTCAGCCTCGACGAGCTGTTCCTTGATCATGTGCCATTTCAGTTCCTTGATGCTCAGGTCGAAGTTCTTGTTCACGAAATCCTCGCCCTTATCCTTATTGTTGTTCAGCATCACACGCTTGAGCAGTGCCTCGGGGAAGGTGAGGTCGCCCACCTTCTTCTCACAGTGTGAACGGACATCCTGAATAAACTTGAAGTCGCTGTCGGTGGCGAACTGAGCCTTCAGGCTCTCAGCAATCTTCTCACGGAACTCCTTCTCGTCCTTCACGGCACCCTCGCCAAACACCTGGTCGAAGAGGGCCTGGTTCACCTCGGCCTTGGTATAACGTGAGATTTCGGTAATCTGATAGCTAAAGTCAGCTGTCAGGTTCTCAGCCTCCTCCCGTTTGATCTTCAGTAACGAGCTGATCTCACCCGTATTCTCGGGATAGGCTTTCTTCGGGTTGAAGGTGATGATATCACCAGGCTTTGCACCGTTGAACAGTTTCTTCTGATCCTCAACCTTGATATATGACGGCAGCATCACGGCATCAGCCACGGTGATACCACCTTCCTTGGTATTGCCATTCTCATCCAGCTCACGCAGGTCACCCTTCAGCATATCGTTCTCGGCATACTCCTCCACTTTCTCATAGTGTCCAGAGCGTGAGGCATACATATCCACCTGCTGATCGATGATTTTGTCATCCACGATAATGTGATAGTAATCGATCTTGTCACGACCTGTCAGTGCCACCTTGAACTCTGGAGCCACAGCAATGTCAAAGACAAAGGTATAGGGGGCGGGGCCTTCTACGTCAACAGCTACCTGCTTGTCGCTGGGCAGCGGTTCACCCAGCATCTGGATCTTGTTTTCGTTAACATACTTGTAAATCTCTTCACCCAGCAGTTTGTTGATGACATCCACTTTCACAGCGGTGCCATACTGTCGTTTGATCATGCTCATCGGCACCATACCCGGACGGAAGCCCGGCACCTGTGCCTTCTTGCGATAGTCTTTCAGTGTCTTCTCTACATCTTTCTGGTAGTCAGCCTCCTCTACAGTCAGCGTCATCAATCCATTCACTTTGTCTGGATTCTCAAATGTTACTTTCATCTGTGTATTGTTTATTTATTCAAGTTTCACATTCACTCAACTTCTTGGAAATGAACCGTTTCTATTCCCTGAAGTTGGGTCTTACTGTTTTTTCGAAAATCGAGGTGCAAAGGTACGCATTATTTCCTGAATATCTTATATATAATGTGGAAAAATACGATTTTTTAACGTCCTGCATGACTTTGTGCCTCTCCATCCCGTCAGCTTTCCTCTTCTCTTCTTCTCTTCTCCTCATCAAGCAACTGGAAGTCTTTCTTCTGAAGCACGAAATTTGTACCTAAGTATTTTTCTTTCACGATACGGTTGGCAGCCAGTTCCTCGGGTTTGCCTTGGAACAGGATGCGCCCTTCAAAGAGCAGGTAGGCGCGGTCGGTGATATTCAGTGTCTCATGAACATTGTGGTCGGTGATCAAGATACCGATGTTCCGGTATTTCAACTGCCACACAATATGTTGGATATCTTCCACGGCGATAGGATCGACGCCCGCAAAAGGTTCGTCGAGCATGATGAATTTCGGTTCAATGGCCAGACAACGTGCGATCTCCGTACGGCGACGTTCGCCTCCTGACAGTTGGTCACCTTTATTCTTCCTCACCTTCTCCAAGCGGAACTCCTTGATGAGTGCCTCCAGTTTCTCCGCCTGATAGGTACGGGGCTTCCCTGTCATCTCCAGCACCGCCATGATATTATCCTCAACGCTCAGTTTGCGGAACACGCTGGCTTCCTGCGGCAGGTAGCCGATACCAGCACGTGCACGGCGATAGACAGGATAGTCTGTAATCTCCTGTTCGTCAATATAGATATGTCCGGCATTTGGCACAATCAGTCCTGTAGTCATATAGAACGAGGTGGTTTTACCGGCACCGTTAGGCCCAAGGAGTCCAACGATCTCTCCTTGGCGCACATTGATGTTCACATCATTCACCACCGTACGTTTCCCGTAGCGCTTCACCAGTCCTTCGGCACGTAGGACGGATCCTGTCATCGCCATCTCATTGATTTCATGCTCCATATCGATTCCTTTCTTTTCAGCCGACAAAGGTACGGAATAAAATAAAATCCTGCAAATCTTTGGTGGGTTTTATTTTATTCCGTACCTTTGCGCTCGAAACCCAGGAAGAATGACACGAAGAAAGAGTGTTGTTTCCAACGGGTTGATCAAGACATTGCGATGAAACGTACATTATTATATAAATGGCTTTATGCCTTTGGCAGATACCTCATTCTGATGGGGAGAACCTTTTCGCGTCCGGAGCGGTTCCGTATGTTTTGGAAGAAGTACGTTGCTGAAATGCAGTCCTTGGGCGTTGACTCCATTGGCATCGTGTTGCTCATTTCTTTCTTCATCGGAGCAGTGATCTGCATTCAGATGAAGCTGAACATCCAGAGTCCGTGGATGCCTCGTTGGGTGAGTGGATACACCACCCGTGAGATCATGCTGTTGGAGTTTTCCAGTAGCATCATGTGTCTGATCCTCGCCGGTAAGGTAGGGTCGAACATTGCATCGGAGCTTGGAACGATGCGGGTAACCCAACAGATCGATGCTTTGGAGATCATGGGTGTGAACTCCGCTGAATATCTGATTCTGCCGAAGATCATGGGTATGTTGACGATGATGCCATTCCTCGTGATTTTCTCCTCAGCCATGGGTATCGTCGGAGCCTATGCCACAGCATACATCGGTCATGTACTGCCGCCCGACGACCTCACCCTCGGACTAACCCACGACTTCGTGCCTTGGTTCCTTTGGATGAGTATCATCAAGAGTCTGGTTTTCGCCTTCATCATCAGCAGTGTGTCATCCTATTGCGGATATACGGTGGAAGGCGGTAGTGTAGAGGTAGGTAAGGCATCTACCGACGCGGTGGTATCATCGAGTGTCCTTATTCTGTTTAGTGATGTTTTCCTAACCCAGCTGCTGTCATGATCGAAATCAAACATCTTTATAAATCGTTCGAGGACAAGGAAGTCCTCCACGACATCAACGCCACGTTCGAGAACGGTAAGACGAACCTCATTATTGGACAGTCAGGCTCTGGCAAAACTGTCCTGATGAAAAACATCGTAGGTCTGCTCGACCCCACCAAAGGTGAGATCCTCTATGACGGGCGCGACTTCGTGTCCATGTCGAAACGCGAAAAGGTGTTGCTGCGGCGTGAGATGGGTATGATCTTCCAAAGTGCGGCCCTCTTCGACTCCCTTACCGTTTTGGAGAATGTGATGTTCCCACTCGACATGTTCTCAAACATGAATCTCCGTGAACGCACTCAGCAGGCCATGAACTGCTTGGACCGTGTGAATCTCGTTGGTTCAGAGAAGAAATATCCGGGCGAGCTCTCTGGAGGTATGCAGAAACGTGTGGCCATCGCTCGTGCCATCGTGCTGAATCCGAAATATCTCTTCTGCGATGAGCCCAACTCTGGTCTGGACCCCAAGACATCCCTTGTGATTGACGAGCTGTTGCACAGCATCACCCAGGATTTCCAAACCACCACTATCATCAATACGCACGATATGAACTCGGTGATGGGCATCGGCGAGAACATCATTTTCATCTACCGGGGCGAAGCAGCCTGGAATGGGAACAAAGACCAAATTATGACTTCTACCAACAAAAAGCTGAACGACTTTATCTTTGCCTCCGACCTCTTTAAAAAGGTGAAGGAAGAGGAGATGGCACATCACGGATGATGCAAACGTTTGCACATTAAAACGGGCATTTACCGCATCCCCATGAATTCTTGTCTGAGAAGAAATGCGTAATTTCGCAACATAAAACTAACTAAATGGTCTATGAAACTATTATTTAACATAGAGTATCAGACAGTATTCGGAGAGGAACTGATTCTGAATGTAACGATGAACAACGGGAAGGATGCACCAACTGTGTCCTCTTACCGTATGAGTACACACGACGGTACAAACTGGAGTTATGAACTGAACGGCAAGTTTCATGTGGGAAATACCATCGACTATTACTACAGCGTGGAGAGTAATGGGAAGGAAAGGCGGCATGAGTGGCTGGTTAGTCAGCACCGCCTGGAATTGTCGAGCGAGAAAGGGGCGCACTACACGATTTACGACCACTGGATCGACATGCCTGATGATGCCTACCTGTACAGTTCCGCCTTCACCGACTGCATCGCCAAGCACATACCAGTGAAAAGTCAGGTGAACCCCTTCACCTACACTGTACGCATCAAGGTACGGGCTCCTCAACTGCGTGAAAATGAGCGTCTGGCACTACTGGGTGACACTGCGGCACTGGGGAATTGGAATGCCAAGAATGCACTCCCCATGACGGAACACAGTTATAACGAGTGGGTGGTGAACATCGATGCCACCCAGCTGGAACGCCCCGTCATGGAGTTCAAATTCGTCATCCTCGATGAAGAGGATGATGTGACCCCAATTTGGGAGGAAGGTAGTAACCGCAGCATCTGTCTGCCCCTGCTGAACGAAGGCGATGTCGTGGTGTATGAGTTGCCACAGGCTTTCTTCCCCATCTATCACATGAAATGCGCCGGAACATTGGTTCCCGTGTTCTCCCTCAGAAGCAGAGAAAGCTTTGGCGTGGGCGACTTCGGTGACCTGAAGAAGATGATCGACTGGGTAGCAGCCACCAAACAGCGCGTGCTCCAGATTCTGCCGATCAACGACACCACCATTACCCATACCTGGACCGATAGCTATCCGTATTCCTGTATCAGTATCTTCGCCCTCCATCCGCAGTACGCCTATCTGCAGGCCCTGCCACCTCTGAACGATGAAAAGACCCGCCGCGAGTTCGAGACGTTACGCAAGGAGCTGAACGACCTGCCACAAATCGACTACGAACGGGTGAACGAGGCCAAGACCAACTATCTGCGTCTGCTCTTTGCTCAAGAAGGAAAGAAGATGATGGCCTCTGCCAAGTACAAACGATTCTTCGAAGAGTCGAAGCAGTGGCTTGTGCCCTACGCACAATACTGTTTCCTACGAGACAAGAACGGTACAGCCGACTATACACAGTGGCCCGACCATCAGACGTGGAATGAGCAGGAACGCGAGGCACTGTCATCACCGCGCACTGCCAGATACAAGGAAGTGGCATTTTTCTATTTCGTGCAGTATATCCTGAACACCCAGATGAGCGAGGTGCACGACTATGCCCGAAAGAAAGGTGTGATCCTGAAAGGCGACATCCCCATCGGCGTAAACCGCTATGGATGCGATGCCTGGCAGGAGCCCCGTTACTTCAACCTGAACGGACAGGCAGGGGCACCCCCCGATGACTTCTCCGCCAACGGACAGAACTGGGGCTTCCCCACCTACAACTGGGATGAGATGCTCAAAGACGACTGCGCGTGGTGGGTGCGCCGCTTCTCGAACATGGCGAAGTTCTTCGATGCCTACCGTATCGACCATGTTCTCGGCTTCTTCCGCATCTGGGAGATTCCTATCGATGCGGTACACGGACTGCTCGGACAGTTCTCCCCGGCATTGGGTATGACACGTGAAGAGATAGAAGCCTATGGACTGCACTGGCAGGAAGAACTCTTCACCGAACCTTTCATCATGGACTGGGTGCTCGACAGGATCTTCAAGGAGAGAGCCGACGAGGTGCGCCAACATTTCGTAGAGTCGAAGGGCAACGGTTTCTACCGCATGAAAGAGGAGTTCAACACCCAGCGGAAGATAGAAGCCTGGTACAACAAGAGCACTGGTGAAACGGACAATGACGGTCTTGCCCATCTGCGCGATGGTCTCTATGCCCTTGTGAGTGATGTGCTTTTCGTGCGCGACCATAAGAACCCCAATAAGTTCCACCCCCGCATCTCGGCCCAGCTCGATTTTGTCTATGAGAGTCTCTACGACAGTGACAAATACATATTCAACAAGCTCTACAACGACTACTACTATCGCCGCAACAACCAGTACTGGTACCGCGAGGCCATGAAGAAACTGCCCAAACTGGTGCAGGCCACCCGTATGCTGGTATGTGCAGAAGACCTCGGTATGGTGCCCGACTGCGTACCTTGGGTGATGGACGAGCTGCGCATCCTCTCCTTAGAGCTGCAGTCGATGCCGAAAGACCCCTCGGTGAAGTTCGGACACCTCTCACGTAACCCCTACCGCTCCGTTTGCACCATTTCCTCTCACGATATGCCGACGCTGAGACAGTGGTGGGATGAAGACGACAACCGCACACAGGAATACTATAACACCATGTTGTACAGAGGAGATCAGGCCCCCCACCCACTGCCGGGATGGCTGGCACGTGACATCATCTCGCGGCATCTCACCTCACCGAGCATGCTCTGCATCCTCTCGATACAAGACTGGTTAGCCATTGATGAGAAACTGCGGTTGCCAGATCAGAATGCAGAACGTATCAATATCCCTGCAAACCCCAAACACTACTGGCGCTACCGCATGCACCTGAACATTGAGGACCTGATGACTGCCGATGCCTTCAACCAGGATCTGAGCACGCTCATCCTTCAAAGCGGACGCAAATAAATTCTGTCTATGCGGAAAATAATCTGTAATATCCAGATATGAAAGTCAAGAAACTACTACTGCCCCTGTTGCTGCTGCCCATGCTGGCTACGGCACAGACAATCCAATCGCCTAACGGCAACATTGTACTGTCCTTTTCACTCACCGACAACGGACGGCCTATGTATGAAATGACCTACAAAGGGAAGAGCGTGGTGAAGCCCTCACACCTCGGACTGGAACTGGCCAAGGACAAACATGCCTCAAAGGGCATGAAGGAGACCGACCTGATGGAACATTTCCAGATAGCAGATGTGAAGAACTCCTCCTTCGATGAGACATGGAAGCCCGTATGGGGTGAGACCAGTACCATCCGTAACCACTACAACGAGATGGCCGTCACCCTCAACCAGACAGAGAATATTGAGAAATACATGGGAGACGGTACGAACCTGGGCTTAGCCTTAGTGCCGCAGACACGCACCATCATCATCCGCTTCCGCGTCTATGATGACGGCATCGGCTTCCGTTATGAATTCCCGCAGCAGGAAGAACTGAACTATTTCCTCATCAAAGAAGAGAGATCGGAGTTTGCCATGGCAGGCAACCATACAGCATGGTGGCTACCTGGCGACTACGACACCCAAGAGCAGGAGACGCAGCAGACCAAGCTCTCAGAAATCAGAGGACAGATGAGCAAGGCAGTGAACTGGGGAAACTCTTCGGTAGCCGTCTTCTCACCCACCGGTGTGCAGACCTCCTTGCAGATGAAGAGCGATGACGGACTGTATATCAATATTCATGAAGCAGCCTGTCTCGACTATGCCACCATGCACCTGGAACTCGTTGATGCCAAGACGACACATCTCTCTGAGGATCTCATGGGCGGCAGCAACGCCTATACCCCCAGTCCTCAGCCATCACACTATCCCCTACCTGGCGTCTTCACCTTCGTGAGTCATCTCACCCCGGATGCCACAGGATTGAAGGGAGCTATGCAGACACCATGCGAGACACCATGGCGCACCGTGATGGTATCGGATGATGCCCGTGACATGCTGTCGAGCAACCTCATCCTGAACCTCAACGAACCATGTAAGATCGAAGATACGTCGTGGATCCATCCCACAAAGTACTGCGGAGTGTGGTGGGAGATGATTGTAGGAAAATCATCGTGGAACTACACCAATGACTTCCCCAGCATCAAACTCGACAATATCGACTGGTCGAAGGTGAAGCCTAACGGCCGTCATGGTGCCAACAACGAGAAGGTGAAGCGCTACATCGACTTCGCCGCTGAGAATGGACTCGACGAAGTACTGGTGGAAGGATGGAACGTAGGCTGGGAAGACTGGGCCAACATGTGGAAACGCGATGTCTTCGACTTCGTGACCCCCTACCCTGACTTCGACATCAAGATGCTGAACGACTATGCACACGCCAAGGGAGTGAAGATCATGATGCACCACGAGACATCATCGAGCACACAGAACTATGAACGTCATCTAAAGGATGCCTTTAGCCTGATGAACCAATATGGCTACGATGCCGTGAAGACAGGATACGTGGGTGATATCATCCCCCGAGGTGACCACCATTACTCACAGTCGATGAACAACCACTACCTCTATGTGGTGAAGGAAGCTGCCAAGCATCACATCATGGTGAATGCCCATGAGGCCACACGTCCGACAGGCATCTGCCGTACCTACCCGAACCTTGTAGGTAATGAAAGTGCACGCGGTACGGAGTATGAGGCATTCGGCGGAAGTAACCCCGACCATACGTGCATCCTGCCGTTCACCCGTTTGCAGGGCGGACCGATGGACTATACCCCCGGTATCTTCGTGACACGACTCTCAGAATGGAGCAGCAACGACTCTTGGGCCCGCATCACCATTGCCGGTTCATTATCCCTCTACCTCACCATGTACTCCCCCCTGCAGATGGCTGCCGACCTGCCGGAGAACTATGCGAAGTTCATGGATGCCTTCCAGTTCATCAAGGATGTGGCCTGCGACTGGGACGACTCGAAGTATTTAGAGGCAGAACCGGGCGACTACATCACCGTGGCACGTAAGGCCAAGGGTACCGACAACTGGTTCATCGGCGGCAAATGCGACGAGAACGGTCATACGGCCGTCGTCAAACTTGATTTCCTTGACAAGGGAAGGAAGTACGACTGCACCATCTATGCCGATGCGGCAGATGCTCACTACGAGAAGAATCCGCAGGCTTACGTCATCACGAAGCGCACCGTGAAGAAGGGAGATACGCTCAAACTGAGGGAAGCCCCCGGCGGCGGCGTTGCCATATCCCTCATAGCCAAGTGAGACGATCCTGACTGCAGGCCATTGTTCACCTTGCAGAGGATTTCAAAGAAAAGAATAGATAATAACATTCGCAGGCTTCGCTTGCCTCATTAGAAGGACAAGGGAACGAGGGAGCGAGGAGACCGAAATCAATAGAACAGGATATGAAAAAACTGATAATGGCCGGAATGACAGTCCTGATGATGGCATGCCAGGGTGAAAACCAAGCGTTTCACTATGACGAGGTGACCTACTCACCACGTGAGACCGTTTTTAAGCTCTTTGCCCCGGCGGATGCAGCCTGCTCCGTCGTTGTGGGTAGTGACTCCATACCAATGAAACTCGGCAAAGACAGTATATGGACGGCTAAAGTAAAAGGTGACCGGAAAAGTCAGCAGTACGAATTTATCGTCAACGGACAATCCTCTCCGGGTGTGTTTGCCAAGGCCGTAACCGTGAATGGGAAGAAAGGTGTCGTGGTGGATCTCAAGGACACCGACCCCGAGGGATGGGAAACCGACCGCCATGTGCTGCGCCCCTATCAGGACATGATGGTGTATGAGATGCATCACCGGGATTTCTCCATCGCACGACCTGATGCGAAATATCCGGGGAAGTTCCTCGCACTCACTGAGCCCTGGGCCGTCGAGCACCTGAAGGAACTGGGGATTAACGCCATCCATATACTGCCCTCGTATGACTTTGGTTCGGTGGATGAGACACGACTCAACGAGCCGCAATACAACTGGGGCTACGATCCCGTGAACTATAACGTGCCTGAGGGTAGCTATGCCACTGATCCCTACAGTCCCGAAGTGCGTATCCGTGAGTTCAAGCAGATGGTGCAGAGTCTCCACAAAGCAGGTATCTCCGTGATTCTCGACGTAGTGTATAACCACACTTTCGACATTGAGCACTCGAACTTCCAGAAGACGTATCCCGACTATTACTACAGGAAAACAGAGGAAGTCTATTCCAACGGCTCTGGCTGTGGCAACGAGACAGCATCAGAACAGCCGATGATGCGCCGTTTCATGATCGAGTCGGTGAAATACTGGATCAACGAGTATCACATCGACGGGTTCCGTTTCGATCTGATGGGAGTACACGACATCGAGACGATGAATGCGATCCGCAAGGCTGTGGATGAGATTGATCCCACGATCTTGATCTATGGCGAAGGCTGGAGTGCCGGACAGTGTGCCTATCCGCAGGAGAAGTTGGGCATCAAGGCAAACATCTCGCAGATGCCGCGCATCGCCGCCTTCTCCGACGAGATACGCGATGGCCTGCGCGGTCCGTTTGATGATGACACGAAGGCAGCATGGTTAGGGGCAGGCATCAGGATCTTCAAATCGTCAGACCTTGTTGCCTTCAAGGAGAGCATCAAGTTCGGCATTGTCGGAGCCGTCGCTCACCCACAGGTGGATATGACCTTGGTGAACTATTCGAAGAAGCCTTGGGCCACAGAACCCACACAGATGATGAGCTATGTGAGCTGTCATGACGACATGTGCCTCTTTGACCGTCTGAAGACGAGTCTGCCGGGTGTCTCCAAAGAAGAACTGATTCGTCTGGATCTGTTGGCACAGACAGCAGTCTTCACCTCTCAGGGTGTGCCCTTCATGCTCAGCGGCGAAGAGATGCTGCGCACCAAGAAAGGGGTGCACAATTCTTTTGAATCCCCCGACAGCATCAACCACCTTGACTGGAACAACAAGGAACAGTATCCTCAGGTGTTCAACTACTACAAAGGGTTGACAGCCCTCAGGGCACACCACCCGGCCTTCCGTCTTGGAAAGGCAGAGTTGGTACGCAAGCATCTTGAATTTCTGGATGCTCCGGAAAAGACCCTTGTCTTCCGTCTGAAGGATCATGCCGGTGACGATCCCTGGCGGAACATCATCGTCATCCTCAACGCCAACAGGTCGTCGGTAGAAGTGAGCATCCCTCAAGGTCGCTATACTCAGGTATGTGTCAATGGTGTCATCGATGAAAAAGGATTAGGAGAAATCGAAGGTGGCAGCGTCACTGTCAGTGCGCAGTCGGCATTGTTTTTGCACGATTAACATTTTTTTTCTCTGCATATCATCGCTTTGTTTGAAAAAAAAGCTTACCTTTGTTTCCGAAAATAAAAATATACAAGAACATTATAACACGATTATGAACAACGTACCTGTAATTAAGATCGGAATCGTCGCCGTTTCTCGCGACTGTTTCCCCGAGTCATTGGCCGTGAATCGCCGTAAGGCTGTCGTTGCCAAGTATGTAGAGAAGTTCGGTGCTGCCGACATCTACGAGTGTCCTATCTGTATCGTAGAGAGCGAGATCCACATGTGCCAGGCTCTTGAGGACATTAAGAAGGCTGGCTGTAACGCACTCTGCGTCTATCTCGGCAACTTCGGTCCTGAGATCTCTGAGACCATGCTCGCCAAGTATTTCGACGGTCCCGCCATGTTCTGCGCTGCTGCTGAGGAGACACAGAACGATCTGATCGACGGTCGTGGTGATGCTTACTGCGGTATGCTGAACGCCAGTCATGCACTGTCACTCCGCAAGACACGTGCCTATATCCCCGAGGAGCCTGTAGGTGATGCTGCACAGTGTGCAGAGATGATCCACGAGTTCGTGCCCATCGCACGTGCCATCGTTGGTCTGCAGAACCTGAAGATCATCAGCTTCGGTCCTCGTCCCAACAACTTCCTTGCCTGCAACGCTCCTATCCGTGCCCTCTATGACCTCGATGTAGAGATTGAGGAGAACTCAGAGCTCGACCTGTTAGAATCGTTCCAGAAGCATGCTAACGACCCACGTATTGAGGAGGTGGCTAAGGATATGGCTGCCGAACTGGGCCATGGCAATAAGATCCCACAGGTACTGCCTAAGCTCGCACAGTATGAGCTGACATTGTTAGACTGGGTAGAGGCTCACAAGGGCTCACGCCAGTTCGTTGCTCTGACCACCAAGTGCTGGCCTGCTTTCCAGACCATGTTCGGTTTCGTGCCCTGCTATGTCAACAGCCGTCTGACGGGTCGTGGTATTCCCGTTAGCTGTGAGGTGGACATCTACGGTACTCTGTCTGAGTTCATCGGTACCTGTATCACACAGGATGCTGTTACCCTGCTCGACATCAACAATACCGTTCCTAACGATATGTACGAGGAGAGCATCAAGGGCAAGAAGTTCGCTTGCGACACCTATACCGACAAGGAGATCTTCATGGGCTTCCACTGCGGTAACACTGCCTCTTCAAAGGTTTGCAACTGCAACATGTGTTTCCAGCGCATCATGGCCCGCGCCCTGCCTGTTGAGGTGACCAACGGAACCTTGGAGGGTGACATCAAGCCAGGTCTGGCTACCATTTATCGTCTCCAGAGCACTGCTGACACCAAGTTGCGTGCATACATCGCACAGGGTGAGGTCATTCCTGTTGCCACACGCTCGTTCGGTTCTATCGGTATCTTCGGCGTGAAGAACATGAGCCGCTTCTATCGTCACGTCCTCATCGAGAAGCACTATCCACACCACTGCGCCGTGATGTTCGGTCACACTGGTAAGTATCTGTGGGAGGTTCTCAAATACATGGGCATCCCCGTTGACGAGATCGACTACAACTTCCCGAAGGGTGACTACTACCCCACCGAGAATCCTTTTGCATAAACAAGGGTATTCGACATTCGCAAGCGCTGCTTGCTTAAATATCAAAGGATGTGCTTCGCCACATCCTTTTTTTGTTGGCATTCGCTGGTAAAGGAAATAGGATGCTGCCGCTGGCACTCCTCTCCCATGTAGAAGGGAGAAAGGTAGACTCTACGTAAACGTTAATTAGACTCTACGTAAACATTAAGTAGGCTCTGATTGGACTCCAATCAGACCCTACTTTCAACGCAATGAGCTATGATTTTGAATACCACCGATCCTCTTTCTTGCTCACTTGAACTTATTACTATTCTCTCTCCTCTTTCCTCTAAATAAACTCTCTCCACTAAAAATCTCCTCTAAATGGAAGAATAACCGACTATAACCGACCATAACCGACATTCCCCAAATGAGATGTTGTACCTTTGCATAAGAAAAGCTGCACTCAGCAATTTGAAAGCAAGCTTTCTATTGCGTTTATTTGCATTTACTTTGCACTGTCAAAATGAGGAAGGGCGCTCAGATGACCAAGTTTTATCTATGTTTAACCAGGCTGAATCAAGACGCGAATGTGGAAGTGGCAGACATTTTTTTGCACAGAATGTGGGAAAGAATGATCTACTTGAGAAAAAAATCGCTATATTTGCAGGCAAATCAAAGATGATGACCATGAAATCAATCCTTCAAAGACTGTTCGTTTGCTGGCTTTGCGTGATGCCCATGTCGATCGCGGCACAGAACCTCGATTCCCTGTACCGTTGCCTGGATCAGGAAATCATCCAGTTCCCCCGTTATGTGGCACAGCATGACCGGGATGTGTCACAGCTGTTGGGAAAGCTGCAGTCGGCCACCGACGACAGTACCCGCTACAGTCTTTCCTTCCGCCTGTATGAGAAATATTACCCCTTCAAGAACGATTCCGCCATCTTCTACTTGCACCACTGCATCGAACTGGCACAGCACATGAACCGTGGGGAGGATGCCGATGAGTGTGCCTCGCTCATGGCACTGCGATGCTCCAATACAGGAATGTACGATGAGGCGATGAACATTCTGGAGAGCGTGAAAACCCCGTCGGGCACGTACTATCGCGCCTATGCCCATGTGTATAACGAACTGGCCTATTACACCCATCTCGACGAGATGCGCGAGAAATACTACCGTCAGGCCGCCTACTATGAGAACTTGATGCTGGAAACCCTTCCGCCCACCGACGATGCCGTTATGCTCGCCCGTGAGATGAGGCTCCTGAACAGTCAGCAGTATGAGGAGTCGATGAAGATCAACGACGAGTGGTTAGACATGACGGAACGAGGATCCCACCGCTATGCCTTGGTCGCTCTCTACCGTTACTTGGAGTTCAAGGCACAGCAGGACTCCGTGAAGATGATGTACTGGCTGGTGGAGTCGGCCCTGTCGGACGTGCGCAACGGGGTGATGGACCAGGGCTCGTTGTGGGAACTTGCCAACCAGCTGATGCTGCAAGGGGATGTCGATCGCTCCTACCGCTATATCAACTTCACCAGTGAGTGTGCCGGCACCTATGGATCGCGGCAGCGCAGTTGGCAGATTGCCCCGCTGCTCTCACGGATAGCTCAGGACTATAAGGTGGCGAACGAGCAGGCGATGAACAAGCTGCGGCAGATGCTCATCGTGATCAGTGTGCTTGCACTCTGTCTGATCGCCTCCCTGTTCTACGTGAACCGTCAGCGCAAACGGCTTGCTGTGGCGCAGAAACAGTTGAAGGAGAGCAATGGGAAGCTGGCGCAGACCAACGGGATGTTGGCATCGGCCAACCAACAGATGAAACTGACCAACGGCGAACTGTCGTCGGCCAACCAACTGCTGTCGAAGCTCAACGCGCAGTTGTACGAGTCGAACAAGGTGAAGGAGGAGTATGTGGGTCGTTTCCTCCGCCTCTGCTCCCTCTATATCGATAAGATGGATAATTTCCGCAAGCGTGTGAACAAGATGGTGAAGAACCACGAGTACGAGGATCTGTATCAGGCCACACGCAGTCAGGAGTTCAAGGACAAGGAGCTGGAAGAGCTCTACGAGAGCTTCGATGCCGCTTTCCTCCATCTCTTCCCCAACTTTGTGGAGTGTTTCAATGCCCTGCTGATCCCAGAGGAGCGTGTCACCCTACAGAAAAGCGAACGGATGAATACCACCCTGCGAATCTTTGCCCTGATCCGATTAGGTGTTGACGACAGCAGTAAAATTGCTGAGTTCCTACACTATTCGGTGAACACGATCTACAACTACCGCGCCCGTGTGAAAAACGGTGCCTTAGGGAACCGTGAGGACTTCGAACGTCAAGTGCGTGAGATCGGCATAGCCCATTGACCTCCGACCTTCTACCTTTGACTTTCTACCTTACTACCTTCGACCTCCGCCCTCCGCCCTTAAATTTCCTCTAAGGCATAATACTGATAATCTTTGACGATACGCCAGAGGAAGGTATCGTCGCTGCGCTCCAAGGGTGTGCTGATCTGTAGAAGCAGCTTCACTTTCTCGGCTAAGGCATGGACGCGCGGGTCATCATCCGCCAGCTCCAATGTCCTGCTGATGAGGTTGATCTGTTCCAAGGAGAGATCGGCGGCTTGCGGATAGATGGGATGATAGTCCCTGCTGAGATGATTGAACTCATCGAGGCTCACCTGGATATTGTGGTAGCTGTTGAGTTTGATCACCAGGGTGCCCGCCGCCATGTCTCCCAAGCGTTGGCTGTCGTTGTTGAGGAGCATCACAAGAATGCCGATGCCGCACATCGAGGGACCGTCGATGAGGAACAGGAGCCAGCGCAGGAGGATACTGCCGAGGGTAGGCAGGGACCCGTCGCGCTTCACCACCCTGAGTTTCATGGCACGTTTCCCGATCGTCTGACCCCGGAAGAACAGTTCGCAGAGCGGACAGTAGCATACGACGGGGATGACCATGATGAAATAGGCGATGTTGAGTGAGTGCCCAACGTATTCATCTAATTCTGTGAACAGGTATGTCATGGTGATGAGGAAGATGCCTTGGATAAGCCAGTCGATGAGCTGTGCTCCGATGCGCTCGCCCACGCTGGCGGGTGTCTGACGGATCTGTACATATTGTCCGGTGAGGAACCCTGTTTCTGCCATTTTTTGAATTATTCTCCTTTTTGCTTGCAAAAGTAGATAAAAGTTCCTACTTTTGCAAACGATTCAGGGTTTTTGTGGAATGACACCTTGTGAGGACCTTAAAACAGATGAAGGAAATATTGTTTATCAGACGAAATATTGACAAATGGCGGAATCTGGAGACAGTGGTGGAAAACGCTGCCACAGAGTCTCCCGATGTGTTGGCTGATGCCTATACCGACATCACCAGCGACCTGGCATTCGCACAGACTCATTACCCTCATTCGCGCATTACCTTGTATCTGAACAACCTCACCTCAGCACTGCACCATACTATCTACCAGAACAAGAGAGAGAAATGGTCGCGGCTGATCACCTACTGGACAAGGGAGGTGCCTCTGACGATGTATGCAGCACGAAAGGCTTTGCTATGGTCGTTCCTCATCTTCGCGGTGAGTGTGATGATCGGTTCTGTATCTCAGTGGCATGACGCCGATTTCGTACGACTTATCTTAGGAAACGGCTATGTGGATATGACCTTGGAGAATATCGCGAAGGGGGAGCCGATGGCCGTTTATGACGGTGGAGACGAGACCATGATGTTCTTAGGTATCACGGTCAACAACATCCTCGTATCGTTCAGGATCTTCGTGATGGGCATCTTCACAAGCGTCATGAGCGGATTACTGCTGTTCATGAACGGAGTGATGCTGGGATCGTTCCAGACTTTTTTCTTCCAGCAGTCGTTGGGGGCGGAGTCGATGCTGGCTATCTGGCTGCATGGGACGTTGGAGATCTCGGCGGTGATCGTGGCAGGTGCTGCTGGAATCACCATGGGCAACGGGTGGCTGTTTCCCGGGACCTACTCGCGCCTGATTTCCTTTAAACGGGCAGCCGTACAGGGAATGAAGATTGTGGTAGGCACCGTCCCGGTGTTTGTTTTGGCCGGTTTCATCGAGGGTTTCGTCACCCGCCATACAGAATGGTCAGATGGTGTGCGCCTCACGTTGATCCTCCTTTCGCTCGCCTTTGTGGTTTTCTACTATATTTTTTTGCCTATCGTTCAAAATTCAAAGATAAAAGAATAAGATGAATAACAATCAGCAGATGCATCGCCCCTTGATACCATTGTATAAGGTGCGCTCCTTTGGAGAGAAGATCAGCGACACGTTCTCGTTCATCAGCGAGAATTTCCGTACGCTGCTCAAGTACATCACTTACTTTTTTTTGCCGTTGTGCCTCTTCCAGGCACTGGCGTTCAACGGACTGATGGGCGACTATTTCTCTGCTGTCTCGCAGATCATAGGGCAGGGAGGTGATGTAGGAAATGACATGCCTTTCTCATCGATGAGCAGTCTGATAGCCTACGCATTGGCCTCTTTCATTTTCTATGCTGTGGGATCGGCATTGCTGTTCAGTTTGCTCTATACCCTTATGCGGCTGTATGAGCAGCGTGACAACCGTTTGAGGGATGTGCTGTTCAATGAGATGTGGCCGTTAATGACACGGAACATGAAACGTGCTGTCGTGCTTATCCTGTCAGGTATCCTGTTGGGCATGGTGCTTATCGCCATCGTGGTACTGATGGCTCTGGTAACACCCGTTCTTGCCGTGGTGGGTTACATCCTTGTCTTGGTGGTGCTCCTGCCTTGTTCCTTGGCGGCACCCGTGTATCTCTTTGAGGAACTGAATGTGATCGATGCCTTCGTGAAGGCATTCCGTTTGGGGTTCAAGACCTGGGGTGGTATCTTTGGGGTGATGATCGTGCTCACGCTGATTGCCAGTGTGCTGCAGATGATCACGATGCTGCCATGGGAGTTTGCGATGATCTTCAAGGGCTTCTTCTCTTTGCAGAATGCGGAGGAGGGCTTCACTTCATCGGTGGGCTACAGCTTCCTGACATATATACTCGGGGTGATCCAGTGCTTTGGCGCCTACCTCACCTACACGATCCTCTTCGTGGGTATTGCCTATCAATACGGACATGCCTGTGAGAAAATCGACCATGTGACGGTACAAGACGATATCGATCACTTCGAGAACCTCTAACCCATCACCCATCTCTCATCTCCTATGTCCGACACCCTCTCTTGTGATACCACTCAGCTCTCCCTTTGGCGGAGCGATGGTGCTTACGATTATGGTCGTGAGCTGACAGCTCAGCAGGTGAACTTGATGGAATGGCTGCTGCAGCAGGTGGAGAATTTCCTGAATAGCTTATTCGGGGAGGTGACGGGACATCGTCTCACGCTGCCCCTGATCATCATCGCAGGACTGGCTCTGATAGGTATGGTGGGGTGGTATATCTGTCGCACCCACCCCGGACTGTTTGTCAAGAACAGGCGGCAGACTGATGAGATGGAGGAGGAGACGATCTATGGTATCGACTTTGACGATGAGATAGCGCGGGCGGTGGAGAAGAACGATTATACGGCAGCGGTGCGGTGGGTCTATCTGCAGACCTTGCGACAGCTGAGTGACACAGGGCGCATAGAGTGGCAGCTATACAAAACTCCCACACAGTATGTATATGAATGCCGGCATGCGGCCTTCCGTGAACTGACGAACCATTTTCTGCGGGTGCGCTATGGAAACTTCGAAGCCGATGAGCCTATGTACCGTCGGTTATGTGACCTGCAGCGAGAGGTGATGGGGCGGGAAAGCGGCCAGAAAGGAGGGGAGGCATGAAACTCAACCGTTGGTTTATTGTCTTCGTGGTGGCATTCCTCGTCATGGTGTTTGTGATGGAGTTTCAGATGCCGAGACGATTTTCGTGGAATCCTACGTTTAGTCATACCGATAAGCAGCCCTTTGGCTGTGCTGTCTTCGACAGTGTACTGTCGGCATCGCTGCCCGACGGCTACGAGGTGACGAAGAAAACCCTTTACCAACTGCGAGGGGAACATCGTCGGATGGGGATCTTGGTGGTGGCCGAGTATTTGTACAATATGAGTGTGACAGACGTGGAGAACTTACTCGCCATGGCGGCAGAAGGCAGTAGGATCCTGCTGGTGAGCGGGGGCATGGCCAGCTGCCTGAGCGACTCCCTGCACTTCAGTATGGACAGCTACTACCATGAGCTCACGTTAAGGGAGTATGCGATGCGCGGACTGAGCCTTGACACCATTACGTGGATAGCTGACTCTGTTTATGACAGGAAGGACTATAGACTCTATCCTCAGTTGTCGAACTTCGGTATTTTGTTGGATACAGACTCCGTGAAAGGGAGGCACTTGGCTGTGAAACCGTCACGTGAACTTGGCGATGAGGAAAGACGTGTGCCTTTCTCCACAGCCGTGGCTATTCCCGTGGGAAAAGGGGAGGTGATCCTCTCTGCGACACCGCTGGCATTCACCAATTACGGCATCTTAGAGGGGGATATCCACCACTATGTTTTCCGCCTGCTCACCCAGATGAAAGGTCTTCCCATCGTGAGGACGGAGGCTTATACCCCTGCAACGGCACAGGAGGAGCAGTCGCCGCTGCGCTACTTCCTCTCACAGCCGCCACTGCGATGGGCCGTAATCCTGTCATTCCTCGCGATACTTGTCATGATGGTGTTCACCGCCAAACGCCGGCAACGGGTGATTCCCATCGTGGAGGAGCCCCAAAACCGGAGTATGGAATTTGTGAAGCTCATCGGTACCCTCTACTACCAGAAAGGTGACTACCGCGACCTGGTAATGAAGCAGTATGCATACTTGACGGAAACGGTACGACGTGTGCTCCAAGTTGACTTGAACGACAGGGAAAACGACTTGAGGTCGTTTCCCGTCATCTCGGCACAGACAGGCGTGGATGAACAAGAGATTGCCCAGTTGGTAGATACCCTCAGACGGTTGGCTGACGATGAGGAGAAAACGGTGGATGAAAAGACGATGAGATTGCTCATCGGCAGGATGCGACATATAAGAGAAACAATCAATGACTAAGATATGGAAGAGAATAGTTCAAGAACCGACGTAACCCGCTTTGCGGAAAAAGTGAGGATGCTGAAAGAGCAGATCGCACAGGTGGTGGTGGGACAGGAACAGACCGTTGACTTGGTGCTGACGGCCATTCTCGCCAACGGACATGTGCTCATCGAAGGGGTGCCCGGTGTGGCAAAGACCCTTCTGGCACGTCTCGTTGCCCGACTGATCGATGCTGACTTCAGCAGGGTGCAGTTCACGCCCGACCTGATGCCGAGTGATGTGCTGGGCACTACGGTGTTTAATATGAAGAGTCAGGAGTTTGACTTCCATCCTGGACCTGTCTTCGCAGACATTGTCTTGGTGGATGAGATCAACCGTGCTCCCGCCAAGACACAGGCTGCACTCTTTGAGGTGATGGAGGAACGACAGGTGACCATCGACGGAGAAAGTCACCCCATGGGTGAGATCTATACGATCCTGGCTACACAGAATCCGGTGGAGCAAGAGGGGACGTATAAGCTGCCGGAAGCACAGACCGACCGCTTCATGATGAAGATCAGTATGGGGTATCCATCAATAGACGAGGAGGTGGAGATCTTGACACGTCACCACCGACACGCCACGCTGACCCGTTTAGAGAATATCCAGCCGATGATCACGAAGGAGGAACTGTTGGCGATGAGACGACAGATAGAACAGGTGTTCGTCGAACCGTCGCTGCTACGCTATATCGCTGCCATCGTACAACAGACACGAACCAGTAAAACGGTGTTCTTGGGGGCTTCTCCGCGTGCTTCGGTGGCTATCTTGCAGGCAGCCAAGGCTTTTGCCCTGATGCAGGGGCGCGACTTCGTAACACCAGAGGATATCCAGACGGTGGCTCCTTCTGTGCTCCAGCATCGTCTGCTGCTTACTGCTGAGGCTGAGATGGAAGGTCATACACCCCTGAAAATTGCACAGCGACTAATTAATAAGGTGGAAGTGCCCAAATAAGAGTCTATCAAGTCCATAGATGAATGTTTCTGACTCGTAGGTTCTATATCGTGCTGACCCTCCTGATCCTGCTGATTGCAGCAGGCTATCTGGTGGCACCGCTGTTCACTATCGGACGGTGGCTGCTGCTGGTGTTCGTCTGTATGATGATAGCTGAAGCTGGAATACTGTACAGCAGGAAGGGCATGGAGGCCGCACGCTATTGTGCCGACCGATTCTCGAATGGTGATGAAAACCGGGTGACCCTCCAAGTGAAGAACCGCTATGCTTTTCCTGTCAGCATCGAACTGATCGATGAAGCTCCTGTAGCCTTCCAGCGAAGGGATGTGTGCTTCAAGGAAAGAATCCCTGTCAACGGGGAACGAACCATTCACTATTTCCTACGGCCTGTCAGCAGAGGTGTCTATTCCTTTGGGGTGATTAGGGTTTTTGCCTCGACAGTCCTGGGCTTGGTACAGCGGCGCTTTACCTGTGGCGATCCATTGGATGTGAAGGTGTATCCTTCTTTCTTGATGCTGCGACAGTATGAGCTGCTGGCTGTCAGTAACCACCTCAGGGAAAGGGGAATCAAACGTATCAGACAGGTAGGAAATCTCACCGAGTTTGAGCAGATCAAGGATTACGTGCAAGGGGATGACTACCGTACCATTAACTGGCGGGCTACGGCTCGCCGTCATCAGCTGATGGTGAACGTCTATCAGGATGAGCGGTCGCAGCAGGTGTATAGTGTCATTGACAAAGGGCGAGCCATGCAGCAGGCCTTCCAGGGAATGACACTCCTCGACTATGCCATTAATGCCTCGTTGGTCCTTTCCTATGTGGCAATGAACAAAGAGGATAAGGCAGGACTGATTACCTTTGCCGACAGTTTCGATACCTTTGTGCCTGCATCAAGGCATTCCGGTCATATGCAGACTTTACAGGAAACGCTCTATGCACAGCAGACGACATTTGGCGAGACGGATTTCTCTGCACTCAACGCACATGTCAATCAGCATGTCAGCAAACGTAGTCTGCTCGTGCTCTACACACATTTCATGGGAAAAGTGAGCATGGAACGACAGCTTCCCTACCTGCGACAGCTTAACAGTTGTCACCGTTTACTCGTGGTATTCTTCGAGGATGCTGAACTGCATGATTTTATCGAAAGACGGGCTGAGACGACAGAAGAACTGTTCCAGCATGTCATCGCCGAGAAGTATGCTTATGAGCAACGACTGATCGTCAATACGCTCAGACAATATGGTATCCTGTCGCTGCTCACACAACCCGATAGACTGACGGTGAATGTCGTGAACCGCTATCTGACACTTCGCCATGAGAAGCATGTTTTCTGATTTTTTTTGTCATTCATGACAGTTTTTCCGTTTTTCTTCGTATTTTTGCATCGAAAAAACTTCAAAAAGATGAAAAAAACAAGACTATTCACGATGCTGCTGACACTGACAATAACAGTATCGGCCTTTGGACAAAGTAAAGTCTATATGACGAAAGAGATCACCCCGCAGGCACTGGTGAAGATCTACAAAGCCTTGGGAATGGAAGCCCAAGGACGCGTGGCAGTGAAGATTTCTACCGGTGAGGGAGGAAATACACACTATCTGAAACCCACCCTGATCCGTGACTTGGTTGACGAGGTGAACGGAACCATCGTGGAATGCTGTACGGCATACGGCGGCACGCGACAGGATCCGAAAAAACACTGGGAGACGATCCATGAGCATGGGTTCGATTCGATCTTTGCCGTTGACTTGATGGATGAGTTCGGACAGATCCGTATTCCTATTCAGGACAAGAAACACCTGAAGTATGACATCGTGGGAGAGCATTTGGCTAACTATGATTTCATGATCAATCTGGCACATTTCAAAGGACATGCCATGGGAGGTTTTGGCGGCGTGATGAAAAACGCCTCCATCGGTGTGGCATCCACGGCAGGAAAGTGCTATATCCATACAGCGGGAAAAACCGATGATACGAAGTTGGCATGGACACCTGAGTATCTGGCTGCCGGAAAGACACAAGACCTCTTCTTGGAGTCGATGGCTGCTGCTGCACAGGCCGTACACAATTATTTCAACGGTAAGGTGATCTATATCAACGTGATGAATAATATGTCGGTGGATTGCGACTGCGACGGACACCCAGCAAAGCCTGAGCTGCAAGACATGGGTATCGTGGCCAGTTTGGATCCTGTGGCAGCTGATCAGGCCTGTCTTGATATGGTGTTCCATTATCAGGGTAAGCCTGGTGATGATAACAAACCGCTCATTCAGCGTATCAACAGACAGCATGGTACCTTTATCACTGACTATGCCGAGAAGATCGGTCTTGGATCAAAGCGATATACGCTGATCCGTATTGACGAATGAACCGGATGAGACTGATTATTTTCGACTTCGACGGTACATTGGGCGACACGAGGCAGAATATCCTGGTGACAATGAGACAGACCATGGAAGAACTGCGGCTGCCGGTGGCAGATGAAGCTGCATGTGCCGCCACCATAGGATTACCGTTGGCAGACTGTTTCCGACAGTTGTTTCCCCATCTTTCGGATGAAGGTGCCGCAACATGTGCTGCTGTCTATCGCCGACTCTTTGAGATCAACAAGAAATTGCTGAAACCAGCCCTGTTCCCACATGTCCGGGATACGCTCGCCTGGCTTCATCAGCAGGGATTTGTGCTCACTGTGGCCTCATCCCGCTCGTCGGCATCCCTCCGGGATTTTCTCCGAGACATGCACATCGCCGAATATATCTCATACGTGGTGGGGGCTGACGATGTGAAACACGCTAAACCTGAGCCCGAACCCGTGCTGATCACGCTGAAGGCAATGGGGGCAACGGCGGATGAAACACTTGTCGTGGGAGACATGCCCGTTGATATCATGATGGGCAGAAAGGCGGGTGCGCGAACCTGTGGTGTCACCTACGGCAATGCCTCTCGTGAACAATTGGAAGCTGCAGGTGCCGACATCATCATTGATGATTTCCATGCCTTGATCGCGTTAAATCGTATTAATAAGGTAAGTTTTTAGTGAAAAGGATTTCGTATGTGGATTTTTATTGCTAATTTTGCACGCAATAAATTTTCTAATAGTATATGGCATCATTTGTTGCAGACAAAATTGTGATGGACGGTTTGACATTCGATGACGTCCTTTTGATTCCCGCTTATTCGGAAGTACTACCCAAATCGGTAGAGTTGAAAACCAAGTTCTCGAGGAACATCGAGTTGAACGTACCGTTCGTAACGGCTGCGATGGACACGGTGACCGAGAGCAGCATGGCTATTGCCATAGCACGTGAGGGCGGAATCGGTGTGATCCATAAGAATATGTCCATTGAAGCCCAGGCACGTGAGGTGGCTATTGTAAAACGTGCAGAGAATGGTATGATCTATGATCCCGTGACGATACGCCGTGGCAGTACGGTGGCTGAAGCACTGGCGATGATGGCGGAGTATCATATCGGAGGTATTCCTGTGGTGGATGATGAGAACCATCTGGTGGGTATCGTGACAAACAGGGACTTGCGCTTTGAACGCAGACTGGACAACAAAATCGACGATGTGATGACATCGGAGAACTTGGTGACGACTCATCAGCAAACCGACTTGTCAGCTGCTGCGCAGATTTTACAGGAGAATAAGATTGAGAAACTGCCAGTTGTTGACAAAGATAACCGACTGGTAGGACTGATTACTTATAAGGATATTACTAAGGCCAAGGATAAGCCGATGGCATGCAAGGACGAGAAAGGACGTCTGCGCGTAGCTGCCGGTGTAGGTGTGACTGCCGACACGTTGGAGCGTATGCAGGCGCTGGTGGATGCCGGAGCAGATGCTATCGTGATCGATACCGCACACGGTCATTCGAAAGGTGTGATAGAGAAACTGCGTGAGGCCAAGAGCTCGTTCAGCAATATCGATCTCGTGGTAGGTAACGTGGCTACGGGAGCTGCTGCACGCATGCTGATGGAGAACGGTGCCGACTCAGTGAAAGTGGGTATCGGCCCTGGCAGTATCTGTACAACACGTGTGGTGGCAGGCGTGGGAGTTCCCCAGCTGAGTGCCGTTTATGATGTGTATAGTGCTTTGAAAGGCACAGGCGTACCTCTGATTGCCGATGGCGGTCTGCGCTATTCGGGTGATATCGTGAAGGCATTGGCTGCCGGTGGTTCATGCGTGATGATTGGCTCGCTGGTTGCAGGTACTGAAGAGAGCCCGGGCGATACGATTATCTATAATGGAAGAAAGTTCAAGAGCTATCGTGGCATGGGGTCTTTGGAGGCTATGGAGCAAAAGCATGGCTCGAAGGACAGATACTTCCAGGGTGACACTAAGGATGCAAAGAAGTTGGTACCGGAAGGTATTGCTGGTCGGGTGCCTTACAAGGGAACTGTGCAGGAGGTAATCTACCAGATGGTGGGTGGCTTGCGCTCTGGTATGGGCTATTGCGGTGCTCCTACCATCGAGGCTCTTCACGAGGCGAAATTTACCCGAATCACCAATGCCGGTGTGAACGAGAGTCATCCACACGACATCACCATCACCAGTGAGGCACCGAACTATAGTCGTCCGAATGACTGATTTTCAAAATAATTGTCAAAATGAAAATGATGCGAGAGAATAAGTTAGAAGGGTATCATGTATTGCGAACCTTCTTGTTACTTGTCTTTTCTTCTTTCATGAGCCATGCCGTGGCTCAGTCTGATCCTGTCATTATGAATGTAGCAGGAGTGGATGTGCTGCGCTCGGAGTTCGAGTATTCGTATAACAAGAACAACGCAGAGGGAGTGATTGACAAGAAAACGGTGGAGGAATATGTCGATCTGTTTGTGAACTACAAACTGAAAGTACAGGCCGCTATCGATGCTCATCTCGACACGCTGTCCTCGTTCAAAGATGAGTTTGCCATGTATCGTGATCAGCAGATACGTCCGTCGTTCGTAACTGATGAGGGGATGCTTCGCGAGGCACGGAAAGTATATGATGATACCAAGGAGTCTATTGGTCCTCGTGGACTGATCATGCCCGCACATATCTTGATGCATGTAGAGCAGCAAGCACCTGCTGCAGAGATGGAGAAGGCAAAGATACGTATTGATTCTATCTATACTGCCCTGAAAAATGGAGCTGACTTTGCCGATCTGGCACGTAGATTGTCACAGGATCCAGGCTCCGCCAGAGATGGTGGCGCTCTTCCGTGGATCGGTCCTGGTCAGACAGTGAAGGAGTTTGAAGATCAGGCCTACGCCTTACAGAAAGGTGAGATGAGCAAGCCGTTCCAGTCACCTTTCGGTTATCATATTATTTTGATGAAAGATCGTAAGCAACTGGAGCCTTTTGACTCGTTGAAGAATGATATTCTCCGTTTTATAGAGGCCCGGGGAGGTAAGGAGCGAGTGGCTGATATGGCAATTAAGGAGACGGCAGAGAAACAGGGTATTACCACAGCGCAGCTGATGGAGAACCGTGCTGCAGAGATGTCTGCTAAAGATATGGACTTGAAGAACTTGATCCGTGAATATCATGATGGTCTGTTGCTTTACGAAATCAGTAATTCTACGGTTTGGGACAAGGCCGCTAAAGACGAACTGGGATTGGCAGAGTATTTCCTGAAGAATAAGAAGAAGTACAGCTGGGATCAGCCGCGTTATAAGGGTATGGTTTACCACGTGAAGGATAAGAAGGATGTGAAAGCTGTGAAGAAGAGTGTGAAAGGTCTGCCTTTCTCGCAATGGGCAGACAAGCTCCGTAAGACATTCAACAACGATTCGATTATCCGCATCCGGGTGGAAAAGGGTATTTTCAAGGCAGGAGACAACGCCTATATAGATAAAATGGTGTTCAAGAAAGATACGACGGTGAATGCCGTGAAAGATTATCCCATTGATGCCGTGTATGGAAAAATCCTGAAGAAAGGCCCCGAGGAGTATCAGGATGTTCGTGGTCTGGTGGTGGCTGATTATCAGGAAGAGCTGGAAAAAGCGTGGGTAGAGGAACTTCGCAAGCGCTATCCCGTGAAAATCAATAAAGATGTACTGCAGACGGTGAACAAACATTGACCGTTTGATTATTAAGGAGAAAGAGAATGAGACTATCAAGTAAGATCATGGCTTCGGCTGTAGTCATCGCTTTCATGACTTTAGGACTACATGCTACTGCACCGGGAAAAATGTTCTCGTGGAAAGCAGATAATGACACGACACAAGGGAAAAGACCCGTGAAGGTGGTGCGTATTCCTGAGTCGAGTATTGTGGATGAGGTCATTTGGGTCGTGGGTGATGAGCCTATTCTGAAATCCGATGTGGAGGCCATGCGTCTGCAGGCAGAGGAGGAGGGAATCCGCTGGCAAGGTGATCCCGACTGTACGATCCCAGAACAGCTGGCTCTGCAGAAACTCTACCTGCATCAGGCTGAAATCGACAGTGTTGAGGTGACGGAAAGGGAAGTGGTGTCGGAAGTGGATCGTATCATTAACCATTGGATTCAGGGCATTGGAAGCAGGGAGAAACTGGAGGAATACCGTAAGCAGAGCATCACGCAGATGCGGCAAGAGATGCGGGAGACCTTCCGTGACCGACTGATGATCGAAAAGATGAAACAGAAGTTGGTGGAGAATATCACAGTGTCGCCAGCTGATGTACGTAGGTATTTCAAAGATGTGCCGGAAGACAGTATTCCTTTTATCCCGACAGAGGTGGAGGTGCAGATCCTGACAAAGACACCACGCATCGCTCCCGAGGAGATTGATCGTGTGAAAAACGAACTCCGCAGCTATACAGATCGTGTGACGAAGGGAGAGACTTCGTTTGCTACATTGGCTCGTCTCTATTCCGAAGATCCTGGTACTGCCCGTCAGGGTGGTGAACTTGATTATACCGGACGTGGCTTGTTGGATCCTGCTTTTGCAAATGTTGCCTTTAATCTCACAGACCCGAAGAAGATCTCAAAGATAGTAGAAACAGAGTTTGGCTATCATATCATCCAGTTGATTGACAAACGCGGAGACAAAATCAAATGTCGCCATATTCTGCTTAAACCGCAGGTGTCACCAGAAGCTATCGAACAAGGGAAACTGAGACTGGATTCCATAGCCAATGATATTCGTGCTGGAAAATTCTCTTTTGATGAGGCTGCTTCTTATCTTTCTGATGACAAGGATACGAAAAGTAGCAAAGGCCTGATGGCCAACATGACGGATGAGGGACGAACATCAAAATTCCGCATGCAGGATCTTCCTACAGAGGTGGCACGTGTGGTGGACACCTTGAAGGTGGGAGAAGTGTCACAGTCGTTCCAAATGATTAACAGCAAGGGAAAGACCGTTTGTGCCATAATCAAACTGAAAAGTAGGGTGGAAGGGCATCGAGCTACCATCACAGAGGACTTCCAATCCATGAAGAATGTCGTGCTGGCTAAACGACGTGACGAATATCTGAAAGAATGGGTGAAGGGGAAACTGAAAGATATCTACGTTCGTATGAACGATCGTTACAAAGACTGTACGTTTGAATATCAGGGATGGAGAAAATGATAGGGAAAGGAAAGACATGCCGATTACTGAGCGGGCACAGGACCATTATTGTTGTGGTGCTGTGCCTGTTCGGTCTGTGTTTGGCAGAGTCGCACCAGGCACCTGTGAAGAAGCGTAAGCCGCGTACGAAAACTGATGAACGTGTATATCTTGTACATGCCAATGAACTGAGTTATAACCGATATGGTCCGAAGCCCGATGCGCAGTTCCTAAAGGGAAAAGTACAGTTCAAGCACCAAGGGGCCACACTAACCTGCGACAGTGCATATTTCTTTGATGCATCAAACTCTTTCGAGGCTTTCGGACATGTGAAGATGCGTCAGGGCGATACGCTGACGTTGAATAGTGACTATGCTTACTACGACGGTAACGACCAGTTCGCTAAGGCGCGACACAATGTGGTGCTCACTCATCGGGGCACGAAGCTCTACACCGATAGTTTAGACTATGACCGTCTGTACAGCTATGGCTATTTCTTTGAGGGCGGGAAAATGATAGATAAGAAGAATGTATTGACCAGTGATTGGGGCGAATATCATACGGACTCACGTGAAGCTATTTTCAATTTCAACGTGAATTTGAAGAACCCGAAATTCTTGCTCACGACAGATACGCTGCATTATGATACACGGACATCTGTCGCACATATAGTGGGCCCCTCCACCATTACCTCTGGTGAGAGTATTATCAATACCTCGTCGGGCTATTATGATACGAACAAAGAGAAGGCACAGCTGTTCAGTCGTACCACAATTGTAAATAAGCAGAAAGAGATCGTTGGTGATAGCCTTTACCATGATGACAAGAATGGAATCAGTGAGGGTTTCCGTAATGTAATCTATACTGACAAGGAAAACAAGAACCAGATGTACTGTGATTATTTCTGGTACAATGATAAGACAGGTTACGCTTTTGCGACGAAAAAAGCTAAGTTGGTGGATTTCTCCCAGAAAGACACGCTGTACTTGCATGGCGATTCCATCAAGATGTACACTTATAATATTGATACAGATTCTGTATGGAGGAAGTTCCATTGCTTCGATAAGGTGAGAGCGTACAGGGTGGATGTGCAGGCTGTGTGTGATTCGTTGGTGTATGACACGAAAGACTCATGTATGGTGATGTACAAGGATCCGATTACGTGGAATGGGCCGCGACAGCTGCTGGGAGAGGTGATCGAAGTGTTCATGAAAGATTCGACCATTGATAGGGCTCATGTTATCGGACAGGCTCTCTCGGTAGAGAAAGTGGATGAAGATGACCATTATAATCAGATCTCCTCAAAGGAGATGTTTGCCTATTTCGACAAAGGGGAGATCTATCGCAGTGATGCAGTGTCGAATGTGCAGTCTATTTATTATCCAATAGACAGCAAGGACAGTTCGTTTATCGGTATGAACTATGCTGAGACAGACACCATGCGGATGTATCTAAAAGAGCGTAAACTACAGCGTATCTGGATGCCTGCCGCAGAGTGCACCACTTATCCTATTACGCAGATTCCTCCCGGACAGATGAAACTCCGTAATTTTGCGTGGTTTGACGAGATCCGTCCTGTTGATAAGGATGATATTTTCAACTGGCGGGGAAAGTCACAGGGTTCTGAGGTGAAGAAACTGGAACGCCATTCGGCACCCTTACAGAAATTGTCTGATTTCACAGGAAACGACGGTACACCCCCACCTCCTCCTCCTGTAGAAGGGACAGAAGAAAAGGAACCATCACAGTGAGCCTCTTCAACCAACGTAAGCCCCGCCGTTTTACACATCATTACCTGTATGTTGATGAACGGAAAGAACACCTTCGCCAGATAGAACAGCATGGGGGGAAAGAAATGGGAATGCCTAAGACTGACAACTCGACGGATTACCACAGACTTCAGGGCTTTTTCCTTCAGTCGGCGAAGCATACAAGGAGGTACGCTCAACACCGGCAATCCGGGCATTATTAACACAGAGCATCGTGATCCTTCTGTTTGTTCTCGTATTGATTGTTATTTGGAACCTATTATTAAGCTGAGTAATGACGGATATTATACAAGTATTACCAGATAGTGTGGCGAACCAGATTGCTGCGGGTGAGGTGATCCAACGCCCCGCTTCAGTAATTAAAGAATTGGTTGAAAATGCCGTGGATGCTGGCGCCTCTCATATTGACGTGATCGTGGTGGATGCCGGACGAACCTCCATACAGGTGATCGATGATGGCAAGGGAATGTCTGAGACGGATGCACGGTTGTCGTTTGAACGACATGCCACATCAAAAATCCGTAAAGCAGATGATCTCTTTGCCTTGCATACCATGGGCTTTCGTGGTGAAGCCCTTGCCAGTATTGCAGCAGTGGCACAGGTGGAACTGAAAACCAGGATGGCAGAAGATGAGGTGGGTACTTCGCTGACAATCTCTGGTAGTAAGGTGATGGGACAGGAGCCGATAGCGTGTCCTGTCGGTAGCAATTTCTCCGTGGAGAACCTGTTCTTCAACGTACCGGCACGAAGGAAATTCCTGAAATCAAATGCCACTGAACTGAATAACATTCTCATTGCCTTTGAGCGAATCGTATTGGTGAATCCGCATATCGGCTTCACCCTTCACAGTAATCATACAGAGCTGTTCAATCTCCGACCTTGTTCCTTACGACAGCGCATTGTTGATGTGTTTGGCAAGAAAATCAACCAAGATCTGCTACCCGTTGAGGTAGATACGACCGTTTGCCGTCTCTATGGCTTTGTGGGGAAACCCGAAACAGCCAGAAAGAAGGGGGCACACCAGTATTTCTTTGTGAACGGACGTTATATGAAACATCCTTATTTTCATAAAGCGGTACAAAATGCGTTTGAACGGTTAGTACCAACAGGTGAGCAGGTGCCGTACTTTATCTATTTTGATGTGGACGCACAAGACATAGATGTGAATATCCATCCTACCAAGACAGAGATTAAGTTTGAGAACGAACAGACGATCTGGCAGATCCTCACAGCTGCAGTCAAAGAGGCGGTGGGGAAGTTCAATGATGTACCGTCTATCGACTTTGACTTGGTCGGGAAACCGGATATCCCTGTCTATGACGAGTCGAAGCATGATGTGGATGTGCCGAGAATCCATGTCGATCCCCAATATAATCCTTTCAAGCAGGCAACAGGAAAGCAACATGCTACTGTACAACATTGGGAACAGTTATACGAAGGGTTGGTTCAGAAACAGCCAGAGCAGTCTTCGTTGTTTGATGAAACGTCCGTTGAAGTGGGTAATGAGATGGTAACCGATAAATCGCCGACGCACTACCAATATAAAGGGTGCTATATCATGACGGCGGTGAAATCAGGACTCATGATCATCGATCAGCATCGTGCCCATGTACGTATACTTTATAATAGCTATATGCAGATGTTCGGTAATCACAGTGCCACGTCGCAGAAGGTCCTTTTCCCCGAAGTTGTGCAGTTCCCGCCTTCTGAGGGGGTCGTCTTAGACAAAGTGATATCCCAGATAGAAGACTTAGGGTTCGATCTGACAAACTTGGGGACAGGAAGTTATGCAATCAATGGTGTTCCAGCAGGGCTTGATGGCATGAATATGGTGAATTTGCTACAATCTATGGTGACAGCGGCTGTGGAACAAGGAAAGGGCATTGGTGAGGAACTGCATCATGCCTTAGCATTGTGCCTGGCTCGTCATGCTGCTATTCCTAAAGGCCAAGTCCTCAATAATGATGAGATGGAGAATATCGTAAACCAGTTGTTTGCTTGTAGTGATGCCAACTACAGTCCTGATGGCAAACCTGTCATTAATATAGTCAAGCAGGAAGACATTGAAAAAATGTTTTGACTGTTGCGTACAGATGCCTTTTTGTTGATTATTGTTCAGTTTTTTTAGTTTTTTTGAACTTTTTCTTCATATTTGTAGCATTATTAAAAAATATTGTCTATCTTTGTACCCGAAATACGTGGTGACTCAAGAAATAATTAATTATTTTATTGATAAACAGCAAATTTATGAAAAAATTAATGATGCTTTTGGCTGTTGCAGGCTTTTCAACAGCTGTTATGGCTCAGGAGGAGACAACTCCTGAAATGAAGAATGGATTCGTGATGAATTCTTTTTGGAGTAACTGGTTTGTAGAGGCTAATGCTTCCTACAGTGCATTCTATTCTAATGAGGAAAAACCAGCCGACTATTCTAAGAGTCCGCTTAAGCACTTCCGTAGAAGCTATGGCTTGTCAGTAGCTATTGGTAAGCGTTTCACTCCGGTTCTTGCCTTGCGTACTAAACTCTCTGGCTTCTGGGGAAAGAGCGTGCTTGGTTTTTATGGAAAAGGTTACGGCGATGCTCGTGTAGGCGAGATCCAGAGACCTGGTGATGACTACTGTAACGCTATAAAGTATTTCAACCTGCAGGAGCAGTTCATGGTGAACCTCAGCAATTTGTTCTGTGGCTATAATGAAGCTCGTGTTTGGAATGTTACTCCTTATGTGGGTGTTGGTGTTGTTCGTAACTGCAGTTACAATTCTTGGGAGCTTGCTTTCAGTGGTGGTATCCAGAACACATGGAGACTGAGCGACCGTTTCAAGCTGAATCTTGATTTGAACTACAATATGTGTGGTGATGACTTCGAAGGCGAAGGAAATGTTTGGGGTGGCCACAACCAGAAGAACCACGACCACTGGTTCACAGCAGAAATCGGTCTGACTTATAATATCAGCAAGAAGTACGACTGGGATCGCGTTCCTGATGTAGAGGCTATTAAGCAGCTTAACCAGTCACAACTCGATGCTTTGAACGCACAGCTTGCTGATGCTAACGCTGAGATTGAGCGTCTGCGCAACCAACCGATCCCAGAGCCCAAAGAGACTGTTGTTACTCAGAGCGTGAAGGACTTCATCACAACTCCGATCTCTGTATTCTTCAACCTCAACAAGACTGAGATCGCAGTGCTGAAAGACCTCGTGAACGTGAAGGCTCTGGCTAAGTTTGCCATCGAGAATGATCGTAATATCCTCGTTACTGGTTATGCTGACAGTGCAACAGGTACTCCCGAGCACAACATGTGGCTGTCTGATAAGCGTGCTGAGCGCGTGAAGAACGAACTGATCAACATGGGTGTGAAGCCCGAGAAGATTTCTACTGCTCACTTCGGTGGTGTAGAGATTCTGACTCCGGTTGACTTCAACCGTCGTGCCACTGTTCAGATCACAGAAGATTAATTTTATCACATAATTCATTAAAAAATCCGCATTCTGTTATGAGAATGCGGATTTTTTTGTATATTTGTACCCAAATCTAACCACAAATAATATTGTTATGATTTGGAATGAAAGTATGGAGTGCATGGATCGTGAACAAATGCGTGAGATCCAAAGCATCCGTTTGAGAAAGATGGCCGATTATGTGTATCATAACACGCCGTTCTATCGTAGGAAATTTCAGGAGATGGGACTTGAACCCGGAGATATCAAGAGCATCGATGATATCGTCAAGCTTCCCTTCACCAATAAACTTGACTTGAGGGATAACTATCCTTTCGGCTTGGCTGCTGTTCCAATGAGTCAGATCGTCAGGATTCACGCATCCTCCGGAACTACCGGAAAACCTGTTGTAGTGCTCTACACAAGAAAAGACCTGGCTATGTGGACTGAATCTATATCCCGTGCTTTTACGGCTTACGGAGCCTCGAAGGATGACATATTCCAAGTGTCATATGGATATGGATTGTTTACAGGAGGATTAGGCGCTCATGACGGTGCTACCAACATCGGTGCCAGCGTGATTCCCATGTCGTCGGGCAATACCCAAAAGCAAATCACTCTTATGCATGATTTCGGGGCAAGTGTGCTTTGCTGCACGCCCTCATATGCCATGTTCTTGGGTGAGGCAATGCGTGAGAGCGAATGGCCGCGGGAAGAGTTTAAACTGAAAATCGGCGCCTTTGGAGCTGAACCCTGGACAGAGGAGATGCGTGGCAAACTGGAGGAAACATTGGGCATCAAAGCCTATGATATTTATGGACTGAGTGAAATAGCCGGGCCTGGTGTGGGCTATGAATGCGAATGTCAGCACGGTACCCATCTCAACGAGGATTATTTCTACCCTGAAATCCTCGATCCTAACACAGGAGAACCTCTGCCGGAAGGAACTCTCGGTGAACTTACCTTCACTCACCTCACCAAGGAAGGAATGCCGTTACTACGCTATCGTACCCATGATCTGACTGCTCTTCACTACGACCGCTGTGCATGTGGAAGGACATTGGTGAGGATGGATCGCATCTTGGGACGTTGCGATGACATGCTGATTATCCGTGGAGTGAACGTGTTCCCGTCGCAGATTGAAGCTGTGATCTTGAGCCTTCCTGAGTTTGAACCGCACTTCATCCTGACCGTTGACCGTGTAAACAATACGGATACCTCCGAGTTGAAGGTTGAGGTGAAGGAAGAGTATTTCACTGACGAGATGGCACAGCTGGTGGGATTACAGAAGAAATTGGAGGCAGAACTTCGTAGTGTGATCGGCCTCGGTTTCAAAGTGCGACTGGTGGAGCCGAAGAGCATCGAACGTAGTACGGGTAAGGCCAAGCGTGTGTTTGATAACCGAAAATTTCAATAATATAATCTGATATCTAAAACGAAAGAATATGAAAGCGAAACAATTATCTGTGTTCTTAGAGAACAAAAGCGGTCGGCTGACCGAAGTGACAGATGTGTTAGGAAGTGCTGGCATCAACCTGTCGGCCATGAGTATTGCAGACAACAGTGATTTTGGCATCTTGCGCTGTATCGTGTCGGATCCTGATGAGGCATATAAGGTGTTGAAGGCAGCAGGATTTGCCGTGAAGATTACGGATGTCATCGGCTTCACCTGTCCAAATACCAGTGGATCCCTGGCCTTGGTGCTGAAATACTTGTCGGATAATGGGGTGTTCATAGAGTATATGTATAGTTTCGCCAATGGCGATGTGGCTAATATCGTGATTCGTCCTACCGACCTTGACAGCTGCGATCGTATCTTGGAAGAGAAGAAGGTTGATCTTCTTGCTGCAAGCGACTTATACCGCTTGTAAGATCAGGGCTCGCAGATAGCCTTTGTGCGCCACTTACTTAACATGTCTCTGGGGGGCTTTTGGGTAAGTGGCGTATTCTTTATGGCTAATAACATATATTTACTATGGGTAAGTACTATGTTTTTAATAAGTAAGTACTATGATTTCTACTGGAAAACACTATACTTTTTATGATTCAAGAAAAAAACTTCCAAAAAATTTGGTGGAACAAAAAAAACATCGTACCTTTGCATCGCTTTTCAAAAGTAGGGGCGTTTAGCTCAGCTGGTTTAGAGCATCTGCCTTACAAGCAGAGGGTCGGCGGTTCGAATCCGTCAACGCCCACAAAGAAGTCTCGTGAACAGATCGCGAGACTTCTTTCTTGTCTAAAACCGAATTCAGACTCAGGAAGCGATAACAAACTTCATTGCAAATACAATCGAAACGGGATAGTGCAGAACTTCTGCACCGAGAATGCGAAAAGTGTGCACAAAGTGTACAAGGCCGTTGCACAGAGAGTGCAAGGTCGTTGCACAAAGTGTGCAGAACCGCTGCACAAAGAGTGCAAGACTGTTGCACAAAGTGTGCAGAACCGTAGCACATTTCTTAGACAAGGAACACTATGTGCCAACCCGTTGAAGGGTGAAGTGGAAGGAGCTGTTAAAAGCATAAATAATCCTAATTCCCTTGGGCATTTGGGATATAATTATTATCTTTGCACCCTATTGCAATTAATACGTATTAGTGATAAGTGATGAACCTTGATTTATTAACGGCTATCTCTCCGATTGACGGCCGGTACAGAAGTAAGACAGAACCATTGGCAGGATATTTCTCCGAGTATGCACTCATTCGTTACCGTGTACGAGTGGAGATCGAATATTTTATCACTCTATGTGAACTGCCTCTTCCACAGTTGAAAGATTTCAATCCTGCACTTTTCGGGCGTCTGCGCTCTATTTACCAGGAGTTTAGTGAGGAGGATGCCCAGCGTGTGAAGGATATCGAGAAGATAACCAATCACGATGTGAAGGCAGTGGAATATTTCATCAAGGAACAGTTTGATGCGATTGGCGGACTGGATTCTTTTAAAGAGTTTATCCATTTCGGTCTGACGTCTCAGGATATCAACAACACCAGTGTTCCCCTTTCTGTTAAGGAGGCTCTTGATGACGTGTATCTTCCTCAGGTGGAAGAGTTGATAGACCAACTGCGCAACTATGCTGAGCAGTGGAAGGACGTGCCGATGTTGGCAAAGACACATGGACAGCCGGCTTCTCCCACACGCTTGGGTAAGGAGATTCAGGTGTTCGTCTATCGTCTGGAACAGCAACTTGCTGCTTTGCGACAGGTGCCCATTACGGCAAAATTCGGCGGGGCAACAGGTAACTTCAACGCTCATCACGTGGCTTATCCCGACTACAACTGGCGTGATTTCGGTAATCGTTTCGTTAGTGAGAAATTAGGATTGCAGCGGGAACAGTTCACCACACAGATCAGCAATTACGACCAGTTGGGGGCATTACTTGATGCTATCCGTCGTATCAATACCATTATCATCGACCTTGATCGTGACTTCTGGATGTATATCTCCATGGAGTACTTCAAACAGAAAATCAAAGCTGGCGAGGTGGGGAGCAGTGCGATGCCTCATAAGGTGAATCCGATTGACTTTGAGAACTCTGAGGGTAACCTGGGGATGGGCAATGCCATCTTGCAGTTCCTGGCACAGAAACTCCCAGTGAGCCGTTTACAGCGCGATCTCACCGACTCAACCGTGCTCCGTAATGTAGGTGTACCTCTGGGGCATGGAATCATTGCTCTGCAAAGTACGTTGAAGGGCCTGAGAAAGTTGATCCTCAATGAGGAGAAGCTCGCAGACGACTTGGATAACACGTGGGCCGTGGTAGCCGAGGCTATCCAGACCATCCTCCGGCGCGAGGCTTACCCAAATCCTTACGAGGCACTGAAGGCACTGACACGCACAAACAAACACATGACGGAGGAGACGATTCACGATTTTATCCAGACACTGGATGTGAGCGACAGCGTGAAGGCTGAACTGATGGCCATTACTCCCGCTAATTATACAGGAATTTAATACCAGCCTAAGCGATTAGGCATCTATTAGTTTTATATTTTATTATTTTATTTAAGTATTTAGATTATGTCAGAAGAATTAGAAAACAAAACAGAAGGAATGTCTGCTGAACAGAACCAGCAAGAAGGCAGCCGTGAGGGTTACCGACCTACTACTGGCTATTCCAACTATCGAACACCAGGACGCAGTCCGCGTCCGCGTATCCACACTACGCGTCCTTTTAACGCTAACAGGGGTAACAACGAAGAGGATGGAGGATTCCGCCCGGAAGGTTTTGGAGCCGGGCTGCAGTCGGAGAGCGCACCACAGCGGTCATACCGTCCTCGTAACAGCTACAACCAGGGAGGAGGATACCAGTCTCGTCAGGGTGGCTATGGCCAACGTCCGCAACAGGGCTATCGTCCACGTCCTAACTACAACAATGAAGGTGAGGGTGGTTACCAGCCTCGTCAGGGTGGCTACGGCCAACGTCCGCAACAGGGCTATCGTCCACGTCCTAACTACAACAATGAGGGCGAGGGTGGATACCAGCCCCGTCAGCAAGGTGGCTATCAGCCTCGTCAGGGCGGCTATGGCCAGCAGCGTGGTGGTTATAACCAACGTGGCGGCTATGGTCAGCAACGTGGTGGCTACAACCAGCGTGGCGGTTATGGTCAGCAGCAGCGTGGTGGCTACAACCAACGTGGCGGTTATGGTCAGCAGCAGCGTGGCGGTTATGATCCCAATGCTAAATATAGCTTGAAGAAGCGTATAGAATATAAAGAGGTGAACATCGACCCGAATGAGCCGATTCGTCTGAACAAGTTCTTGGCCAATGCCGGTATTTGCAGCCGCCGAGAGGCTGATGAGTTTATCTTGGCAGGTTCAGTGACGGTAAACGGACAGGTTGTGAATGAGTTGGGCACCAAAGTCCTGCGAACGGATCAGGTGGTGTTCCATGATACTCCTGTCACACTGGAGAAAAAGGTGTATGTGCTTCTGAATAAACCGAAAGACTACGTGACAACCAGCGACGACCCACAGCAGCGTAAGACTGTGATGGATCTGGTGAAGAACGTCTGTCCTGAGCGCATCTACCCAGTAGGCCGTCTCGACCGGAATACTACGGGTGTGTTGCTGCTCACCAATGATGGTGACCTGGCTTCTAAACTCACCCATCCGAAGTTCTTGAAGAAGAAGGTATATCATGTCTTCCTCGACAAACCTGTGGCACCTCAGGATATGCAGCAAATCAGTGAGGGCATCGATCTTGAGGATGGTGAGGTACATGCTGATGCTATCGAATATTGCAGTGACACCGATAAGAGTCAGGTAGGCATCGAGATCCACAGCGGTAAGAATCGTATCGTGCGCCGTATCTTCGAGAGCCTGGGCTATCGGGTTGTGAAGCTCGACCGTGTACAGTTTGCAGGACTTACCAAGAAAAACCTGCGACGTGGTGACTGGCGATTCCTCACAGAGAAAGAGGTTGATATGCTCCGTATGGGTGCATTTGAATAAAATCTTCGTGTGATGATGTGCCAAGACATAGTTTGGCACATCTCTACACCTTATTATATATTATATATGAAAAGAACAAAAGTTATCGATGCTCTGAAAAGCACCGATTATGGAAAGGAGATCACGGTGATGGGATGGGTGCGTACGCACCGCAGCAGTAAGGCTGTTGATTTCATCGCCCTGAACGATGGTTCTACAATCAAGAACATCCAAGTAGTGGTGGATCCTGCCTCCGTACAATTTGTGACCTCCAACTTGTCTGCGACAACAGACTCTTTACCGACAAGTGAGGCTTTAAAGGCAATTACCACAGGGTCGTGTCTTTCTGTAAAGGGTTTGTTGGTGGAGAGCCCGGCTCAGGGTCAGGCCTCCGAAATTCAGGGCACTCAAATCGAGATATATGGTCTCTGTGGTAACGATTACCCGATGCAGAAGAAGGGACAGAGCTTCGAGTACATGCGCCAGCATGCTCATTTGCGCCTGCGTACCAATACCTTCGGAGCCGTGATGCGTATCCGCCACAATATGGCTATGGCCATCCATACGTACTTCCACGAGCATGGATTCTGTTATTTCCATACACCACTGATTACTGCCAGCGACTGCGAAGGTGCGGGTAATATGTTCCAAGTAACCACCAAGAACCTCTACGACCTGAAGAAGGATGAGGACGGGAAGATCATCTATGATGATGACTTCTTTGGACAACAGACGTCCCTGACCGTGTCTGGACAGTTAGAAGGAGAGCTGGGAGCTACAGCATTAGGAGCTATCTATACCTTCGGGCCAACGTTCCGTGCCGAGAACTCCAACACACCGCGCCATCTGGCAGAGTTCTGGATGGTGGAACCTGAAGTGGCTTTCCTCGATCAGGAGGAACTGATGGATCTGGAAGAGGACTTCATCAAGTATTGCGTTCGCTGGGCTTTGGATAACTGCAAGGATGATCTGGAGTTCCTGAACAAGATGATCGACAAATCATTGCTGGCTCGTTTGGAGGGCGTTCTTGCCGACAGCTTTGTCCGTCTGCCTTACACAAAGGGTATAGAGATCTTGCAGGAGGCTATTCAGAAAGGAAAGAAGTTTGAGTTCCCATGCAACTGGGGCGATGACCTCGCTTCTGAACACGAACGATACCTCGTTGAGGAACATTTCAAGAAACCGGTTATCATGACCGACTATCCTTCGAGCATCAAGGCATTCTATATGAAACAGAACCCGTCACAGGGTGAGGGCTCGGTGGGCTATAAAGGATGTGTGGCTCCAGGCCCCACCATGCAGGGAACCGACGTGCTCTTCCCGCAAATTGGAGAGATTATCGGTGGATCTGTACGTGAGGAGAACTACGATAAATTGATGGGAGAGATCAGTAGCCGTGGAATGGAAACAGATAAACTGTGGTGGTATCTCGATACTCGTAAGTACGGCACATGCCCGCACGGTGGCTTCGGCCTGGGCTTCGAGCGCCTGATCCTCTTCGTGACAGGTATGCAGAATATCCGCGATGTGATCCCGTTCCCAAGAACACCGAAGAACGCAGAGTTCTAACTCCTGTCTCATACAGAAGCTTAACTCACACCGAAATCACGGTAATCACAGAATTTTCTGAATGTGGAATGTTTCGAGGAATACCCTCATCATACCACATCGTTATAGGATAAGGACTTTCTGTGGTTTCTGTGATTTCTGTGTGAAATGAATTTATTTGAACGGGATTCCTGTTTTTGTGCGATTTTAAACGAAATCATCCTCCCAAACTGCTTTTTCCCTTTTTTTTTGTTGATTCGGAACGATTTCTTCCAAAAAAATTTCTTATTTCCGTTTCTTTTCATATCTTTGCATCGATTTTATGAGTGAAAGCTAAAATAGAAAGAAATAGAATATGGCGAAGAAAGCTATTTATACCATTGTTGTGCTGCTTACGTTTGTCGTAAGTAGTGCATTTGCACAGCTGGATACCGATAAGTACAAGTACTATCGGGTGCAGAACTCGAAATCACTGCGCTATCTCTCTGTGAGAGATGATGTGGGATCCATCAATAAATCCAACCTTACTGCTGACTTTAATGCGATTGATATCATCAGTGGTGCCGAGAACGTAGTTAGTGATCCAGGGTCGATTATCGGTATTGTTGACGAGGGTGCTGGCTATTACGGACTGGAAGCACAGGGAACCAGTGTCTCTGAAATCGTATCGGGTGTTAAGGTGATCATCACCGATAATGAGGATGGTACTTATCTCGTGTGCGGAACGGCAAAGGGAAGCAAGGGCGGATTATCAGGATCTGGTAATGCCTATTTATTGGATCCGGGATCTGGAGATGTGCTCTCGTTTATCGTCAGTACAAAGGTCGGTGCCAAGGCTAAGGGCACTGGCAACTGGAAAGTTCTTCCTGTTGACAGTAATGACGGTACCAACTTCTTTGGCGTGGATATGAGCCTGTATGCCGAGGGTAAGTATTATACTACGTTATATACATCGTTCGCTTATACCTTGTCACCCGATATGACGGCCTATGCCATTTCTGAGGTGGCCGACGGAAAGGTAACCCTGCAGGACCTTGGATCCTACGTGCCCGAGGAAACACCAGTGATCTTGGAAAGTTATTACTCAAGTGCTTCGGCAAATCGCCTTCAGCCAGTAGTGGGAGAGGGCAGCGTGCCAGGCAATCTCTTGAAAGGTGTCTATTTCAATCATAACAAAGGGGGCAACCATACCGTTCGCACCGCATTCGATAAGAACACCATGCGGGTGCTGAAGGTTGTTGATGGGGAGATTACCTTGTCTGACGAAGGCGATGATTACATCCCAGCAAACTCTGCTTATCTCAGTGTGCCGGCGGGGACACCCTCTGTACTGACGTTCGGCGTGAAGACTGCTATCATGGAGATTCAAACTGATCAGGGCAAGACGGGCAGGGTCTATGACCTCCAAGGCCGCCAGGTCAGGAATCCCCAGCAAAAAGGTATCTATATCGTAGATGGTAAAAAGGTGGTGGGGAAGTAGTCCCTACACCTTATTATATATATTATAACGCGCTGTAGCGCACAAAACAGATAATTGCCTATGGAGAAGGAGGAGTAAGTAAGAAATGAGAAATCGAGATGCGTGCATCGCGCTTTAAGGATGTGTGCAACCTGCCTATATGCGTGAAATCGCCCTGTTTTAGGTGGATTTACGGTCATATTGGGGATAGAAAGCGATACAAATGTTAAATTTTGTTCCTTTTATGAAAAAAGATTGGGATTTGTTTGCGCAACATAATAAATAAGCGTATATTTGCACAAAATTATTGGCATCTCTCCACAAGAGAGGTGTAAATCATTGAGAGAATTTAAGCATAAAGTATATATTTAGTTTAATTTAATTTTTTAGTCTAATGAAAAAGAAAATTTTTAGTACGTTGCTCTTAGTGGCCTTCGCACTGGCTTCTACGAGCATGTTCGTTTCTTGTAAAGACTATGACGACGACATCAACAAGAATGCCGCCGACATTTCTGCTTTGAGGAGCGAACTCCAAACACGCTTGGCTGAATGCAAGTCTAATTGCGATGCCGAGCACGCTAAGTTCTTGACTGAGCATCAGAGCTTGGCAGGCTATGCTAAATTGTCAGACCTTCCTACTGACCATGTTACGCTGTCTGCTCTTCAGGCTGAGCTCGCCAACTATGTGAAGGCTGATGCCATCCAGAGTGCTCTTGATTATGTCAATACTCTTCAGGACAAAGGCCTCACAGCTGACGGTCTTGCTAATCTGGGTGTAAAGGTTGCTGCTATTGATGAGGCTCTTCTGAAGCTTCTGGGCAACCCCGAGATTGACAAAGCTGCTGCTGCTGCTGAGAACTTGAAGAACCAGATCGACGCTCTGAACCTTTATAAGGAAGCTCTCCAGAAGGAGAATATCGATCCTGACAAGTTGGTTGAGCTGCTGAAGAAGGTTGAGTCTATTCCTACTGAAATTCAGAAGTACCCTGCTGACGATCTGACTAAGGAGGAAGTTGCTACCTTGAAGACTTTGATCGAGAAGGCTGATGAGCTGATCAACAAAGAAGCTGGTGTAAACATCAATATCATCCAGTTCATGATTGACAAGACTTTGGCATCTATCGTGCTGAAGCCGGATACATACGTAGCTGGTATTGAAGCCATCGAGGTTCCCGCACTGTACTATCAGCCGGTAATCTATGCTAAGGATGTTAACTCTAAGAAAGAGGCTTACTACTACATCGATAAGAATGAAAAGAAACTTGAGGGACTCGCTTGGCGCTTCGACGATGGTGAGAATGCTCCTTTAGCTACTGCTCCTGCTCTGAAGTGGGATCCCGCTACTATGAGTGGTTATGACTACACCGGTGAGCCTGTTGAGGGTACTATGCTGCCGCTCTATCGCGACTTCGTTTCTAAGTACACAGCCCTGAAGACAGCTAAGATCGTTCCTGCTGCTGTTGCTACTTATCATGTGAACCCGACAACCGTGAAGTTGGATGACTATACTCTGAGCTTCTATACCAATACAGCTACTGTTATTGAAGAGGTTGAGTCTCGTAACACTGGTTACAAGAAGAGTATGGCTGAGAACTTTGCTGCTCCTGTTGAGACGGAAGGTAAGAAGTACACTGTGAATAATGGTCTGCTGGAAGTTCCCTTCAAGTTGGCAAACTGGGAGAACTATGTAGAGGATCTGGTTTACTATGCTGATGGTATCGCTATCAACAAGGGTACTGAGTCTAAGATTGGTGCTGTCAGAGACTCTCTGAACTTCATTGCTCTCCAGATGACGAAGGAAGCTGGCAAGCAGAAGGCTGAGGATGCTACAGAGATGTCTGTGGTTACTTCTGACTACGCTGCTGTTGTTCCTGCCCTCCTGCACATCAACGCTATCGCTGATAACAAGCCTGAGAATAAGGTGCTGAATTGCAGTGCTACTGCTGAGACATGGCCGACCAAGGGTAATGACAACGCAGGTCACATGTACAAGTATGCTGAGCAGGCTATCGATGCTGACTTCACTCACTCTATTCCTTATAACAAGACTCTCGACATCCTGCCGTTCGTGGAGACACACTTCACTTACATTGGCACACAGGCTCGTTGGATTGACTACGACCAGAAGATGGATGCTAAGACATTCAAGAAGCTGGGTCTCCGTTATGAGTTCTCTATCGTAGAGTATGAGGATGGTAACCACGCTACTGGTGAGTCTCGCCACATCTCTATCGATGCTCAGAAGAATGAGGGTGCTGACTTTGGTTATGACAAGGTGATCCTGACTCCGCGTTCAGTGAAGTACAACCCGAATGGTGTAAGCTACGCTGATAAGTATGAGCAGCAGACCGCTACTCGTGAGGCTATCGACCGTGAGCCGCTGATCAAGGTTGAGATCGTTGACCCGAACAACAATGTTCTCGAGGTTGGTTATATCAAGCTGTTGATCACTGATAACTACTATGTAGAGCCAGTTAATTTGTCTATCAGCGACGATTATGATATGAACTGTACTGACGAGGGTGGCATCAAGTGGTCACAGGTTGAGGAGTCTATCCTTGCCAAGCTCGGTGAGAACGGTTACACCAAGAAGCAGTTCGAGGATGAGTATGAGATCGAGCTCGATGGTACTCCCAATGCTAAGCGTTATATTGCTACCAAGAATGAGGATGGTACATTCTCTTATGCTGAGGACAAGAACCCGATCGGTGTTGTAACATACACTAAGATCACTATCGACGACCCGAAGGATAAGCAGACTAACGTAATCAAGTGGGCAATTGGTGATGAGTATCAGCGTATCGCTGAGGCAATCACTGGTAAGAAGGGTGAAGAGGCTCGTGAGGCTCTGTTGGAGAATAAGGGTACCGGTCTTTCTGACGCAGGTAATGCTTATGGTATTGATCTTACCAGTAAGGAGTATAAGTACAAGTTTGGTCTTAAGACAACGATTCGTTTCGTGAAGAAGGCTATCGATGACAAGTACAAGGATATGACCGCTATTTATGTAACGATTGATATTCCTGCTCCTCAGGTACACTTCGCTTATGGTGAGGTTAAGAAGAAAGACCTCTCTCACTGGTACACTCTGAATAGCTACCAGCGTGGTTCTGAGACTGATCCTGAGCGTCCTGCTATTGACATTCTTGAGAACGTTGCTACACCTGCTGAGGTGATTCTCCAGTCTGGTTCTCTGCAGATGCTTGAGACTGGCACAACTGGTGCTCCGACCTTCGAGTTCGAGCGTCCTCTCTACGAGAACTTCCTGAACGGTATCGTTACAATCAACGTTGATACGAAGAAGTTTAGTAAGTATGACTACACGAACAACAAGAATATCAGCTTCGAGTTCACATTGCCGGTTGAGGGTCAGAACGCTAAGTTTAGCCATATCAAGGGATCTTGGAAGGTGAAGGGTATCTCTGGACATGAGTACACCTTGAAACTGAGTGCTGACAACAAGGCTATCCTTGATGAGCATGACTGCAAGATTGTAGAGATTATTGATAAAGCTGGTCAGCCGTACATCCGCATGAATGACATTGACTGCGCTAATGACATCTTGAACAAGACCGGTCGTTACGATCAGGATGGTGTTGATCTCTCTAAGGAGGGTAAATCTGATCCGTTCTATCTGAACAATGGTGGTGATAAGGATAAGGAAACCTTCACTGCTTATCTGAAGATCAAGACCAATGATCCTTGCTACGAGCTCTTGCTGAAGGATCGCTTCTTCAATGCTAAGTTCCTCCGCCCGATTAATGTATGGGGTGATAAGGATAATAAGTTCGATGCTAAGAATGAGGTTCAGTACATCTATCCGACAGACCTCTTGACTGGTAAGGATTGGCGTGACTACACCTTGACACTTGACCGTGATCTCAATGGTGATGACAACTACGCTGATGGTACCATCGGATGGGACTTCTACAACATCTATGGAGTAAGCACAGTTTATGATGAGATCTACACTGACCACGCTGCTGAGACTACCGTTCGTGACGCCGTTGCTAAGGCTCTCAAAGAAGGTACCAAGTTGTCAAAGATCTTCTCTGATAGCAAGTCTGCTCTGAACAAGGTGAGTGAGATTCCTGCTCTGAACCCGAGCTACCTGAAGGTAACTGCTCTTGCACAGTATGATGGTGTGGTTATTAACAAGAAGCAGTACAAGACCGCTCCTCAGACTCGTATCGAGTACACCAACAACGGTGGTAACGTTCATGACTTCCACCTCTTCATCCCGGTTTACATCCAGTATGCTTGGGGTCATGGTCCTAACGGAACCTTCAACCACCTGAAGACTGGTAACCCGAATACTCTGAAGGTTTGGGCAATCGTAACGATCCAGAAGACCCAGGGTTCTGAGGCTTCTGCCAAGAAGAACTAATCATCGATAGATAGTAACATCTATTAGATACATTCGAAGGGGTGTCACTCGTTGGCACCCCTTTTTAAAAACCAATTAAATTGATAAATGAAGAAGAATTTATTTTACGCTCTTGTTTTTGTGCTGCTTGTCGGTATGGTGAGTTCTTGTAAGAAGAAAAAAACTGTAGATGAGTATCGCGAAGAATATCTGACGGTTCCAGAGATGCAACTTTCTCAGGCTGATTCAACCGAAGTTCGTGCTATGGTGGATAATTATCTCCAGTGCTTGCGTAATAATCAGTTTGAAGAAGCTGTCGATATGCTCTATTATCAAAGTGGCGTAAATACTATTATTCCTATGCCGAAGGAGTTAAAGGCATCTCAGCTTTCTATGATCAAACGGTTCCGCGGTATCAAGTATGAGTTACAAAGTATTACCTATTCTAAGGATTACGACAACCTTGCTTGTTATTTGGTGACTATGTTTGAGAAAGAGAAGAATGACCCACGTCCTAATACGGCACAGTTCTTTATCAAACCTGTCCGTGTTGATGGCAAATGGTATCTTACCTCGCCTGATTTCAGAACTGATCGTTTAGGAACACACGGATCGCAAATTACAAATTAATTAATTAGTCATGAAAGTATTCAAAACACTTTTAGCAGTTGCCCTGCTGGCAGCCAGCACAACTGCAATGGCACAGACTCGCAAGGTGGTTGACCGTGTTAACCAGCGAGTTGAGAAGGTTCTTGACCGTCAGGATGTGTCCTATAGCTTCAAGAGCCATGCATTCCTGGATCTCCAGGGAGGTGCTCAGTACACACTTGGCGAAGCTAAGTTTAAGGATCTGATTTCTCCTAACTTCCAGATTGGTTTAGGTTATCAGTTCTCTCCTGTTTTCGCTGCTCGTCTTGCTGTGAATGGTCTTCAGAGTAAGGGTGGTTGGAAGCACTATCTTCTGAATGGTAAGAACGTAGAGGCTCCTACCTTCAATATCAAGTATTTCGCTCCTGGTATTGACGCTATGTTCAACCTGAGCAACTTGTTCTGTGGTTGGAATCCTGATCGCGTACTCAATGTAACCGCTTTCTTAGGTATTGGTGCTAACATTGTTACCAATAATGATGACGCTCTTGAGATGCACAAGCAGGGTTATGAGCTGCAGCACATCTATGACGCTACTTCTTTCAGTCCCGTTGGTCGTGGTGGTTTGGAGTTCAACTTCCGTCTGAGCGATGCTGTTAGCCTGATGATTGAGGGTAACGCCAACATCCTCAATGACCACTACAACTCAAAGCATGCTGACAACCCCGACTGGTACTTCAATGCTTTGGCTGGTCTCCGCATCAACTTGGGCAAGAGCCGCAAGGCCGTGACAACAGACATCTATCGTGACGTTGTTTATAACGATACAGTTTGGAAGTATATCGAGGAGCCTAAGAAGATCGAGCCGATCCGTCGTGACATCTTCTTCACCATCAACTCTATCGAGGTTGCTGAGCTGGAGCAGGCTAAGATTAAGGACATCGCTGACTACATGAAGAAGTATCCGAAGGCTAAGGTAACTGTTTCTGGTTATGCTGACAAGGGTACAGGTAACGCTCAGATCAACGCCCGTCTGGCTGCTGGTCGTGCTGACGTAGTTGTTCGTGACCTGACTGAGAAGTATGGTATCTCTGCTGATCGTATTACTTACGATAGCTACGGTGACACTGTACAGCCGTTCGCTGAGAACGATCTGAACCGTGTGTCTATCTGTATTGCTAATCCCGAATAAGGAGTCATAGAGTACTATAATTATAAAGAGCATCGCAATCGCGATGCTCTTTTCTTTTCACACAGAGTTAGCAGAGTCAACGGAGTTTGTTGTACGCTGATGTGTTTTTCCCCTTCCTATTTTAATCATTTTGTTTTATCCCAACTAACTATATGGCATAAGTCCCAACTAACTATATGGCATATGGGTTGATAATGCGGGTGATTCCTTCTTTTAGACTAACTGTGTTAAAATTGATAAGATAACCAATAGGACAGTTGGTGAGTCTTAAATAGGTATATAGTTGTTTACTGTGAACAGGTAAGACCTCTTGGACTGATTTGATTTCAATAATTATCTTGTTGTCTATGAGAATGTCAAGCCTTAATTGATTGTCTATGATGGTGTCATGATACTTGATAGGAACATTTACTTGGTTATGGACGTAAAACCCTTGCTCTTTCAACGCATAGATGAGAGCTTTCTCATACACGCTTTCTAACAATCCCGGTCCGAGTTCTGTATGTACATCATACGCACATCCTAAAATCCTATGTGTATAAGCATTATCAATTTCTATCATTTGTGTGTCTCATTTATATCATGCATTTGTGTGTCTCATTAATATCATAACTCCGTTGACTCCGTTAACTCTACGTGAGGCCTTTTTTACTCTGTTCCCTCAATAAGACCGTCGCGTAGATGGATGGTGCGATCGGTGATCTTGGCAAGTGATTCATCGTGTGTGACGATGACGAATGTTTGTCCGAATCGGTTGCGCAAGTCAAAGAATAGTTGGTGCAGCTCTGCTTTGTTCTTGGTGTCAAGGCTTCCGCTGGGCTCATCTGCAAGGATAACTGCCGGATTATTCACCAATGCCCTGGCAACGGCTACGCGTTGTTTCTCTCCACCCGATAGCTCATTGGGCTTATGGGAGGCACGATCGGCAAGACCCATAAATGTCAATAGTTCCAGAGCTCTTTTCTTTGCCTCGCTATGACTCATCCCCGCAATGAAGGCGGGGATCATGATATTCTCCATGGCTGTAAACTCAGGAAGAAGCTGGTGGAATTGGAATACAAATCCGATGTGCTGATTTCTGAACTCCGACAATTTGTTCTTGCTCATGGAACTGATATTTACCCCATCAATACAGATTGTTCCTTCATCGGCCTTGTCTAAGGTGCCGATGATCTGCAGGAGGGTTGTCTTTCCTGCTCCGCTGGGGCCTACTATGCTCACCACCTCTCCTTTATCGATATGTAGTGAGATGCCCTTGAGGACATTTAAGCTCCCAAAACTCTTCTTTACGTTCGTTATATCTATCATTATCATCTCGAATTTATTGCTTCTCTACGAATTGGACGAATTAGACGAATTCCTAATCATCAGGTTCTGTCCAGATCACTTTTTTTCTTCGAATTAGATGAATGTCCAATCACCTAACTCATGCTCCCTCCCTTTGGGAGGGTTGGGGTGGGCTCCCTATCTCTTCCTTTTCTTCTCAAACCAGTCACGCAGCTGAGTATAGGCACTTTGCTGCTCCTGTTTCTGTGGTGCAGCAAATGACATGGCATCCATCGCTTCTCCATATTGATCGGGGAAGATGATCATCAGGTTTTTCTGGTGGTAATACTGATTCAGCTCCTGTGGCAGCTTCTCGAACACCGTCTTATACGACACCGTGCTCTTACGGGCGGTTATCACGACAAGCAAATGGTCATCGTTTACCTGCTGTGCCAGTTTAGGAAACTCGTTCCAGTGTGCCATTAGTGTATAGTCGGCCCTGATATCAGGATGGATATTCTGGATATATTGATTAATCATCGCGAGGGTGACCTGTTTACTGTGGAACTGGATGCGGCACTCTAAGTTCCCTGCCATCCTTGCCAAACGATCGAGCCATCGATGGAATCCCGGCTCAAACTCTGCTCTGCTGGGTACAGCCACCTGTATCCTGCGCAGCGTATTCAGTGGTTGTCCGAATTTAGCGATGATAATTTGTCTGTTCAGTTCTGTGAACAGGTTCTCTGTGAACATTCCCCAGAAATGGTCGTTGGCAGAAGTCTGCTCATGCATGCCTATGATCACTTCACTGGCATCATACTCCTTGAAAGCGTGCATGATTCCATTGGCAATGTTCGTGGCGATGCGGCTTTGTGTCTGCATGCGCACATCTGCCGAAGCCGCTGTCTTCACTGCCTGTTCCAACAGTTCCTTTCCTTGTTTCTGGTGTTTGGCGGTTTCCATATCATCAAGCACCACATTCAGTCCTACGAGTCCACGGTTCAAACGTTCATTTCTCATCAGGATGGCTAAGTTCACCAGCCGTTCTGCATTGCCATGGTATTTGAGGGCAAGGAGCATCTTCTCATCATCGCCCGTCCTCTCCTCGTTCACGTGCACATCCTCTAAGGCAATCTGCTGTGATGCCTTCTCCGTGACGATCGAGGAGATGACACAGGTGAACAAAATCATCATCACTACACCGTTCAGCATTTCAGCATCGACCATCGGTTGTCCGGGGGCCACCATCAGTTTCATTCCCACCATGACGATAGCGATAGAACCTGCAGCATGAGCAGAGGTCAGACCGAACATCATGTGTCCGTGCGACAGGGGCAGACGGAAAGCGAATCCCGCCGTATAGCCTGCGATCATCTTTCCCACCGTTCCAATGATCACCATGCATGCAACGATATACGCAGTGTGCCAGCTCTCGAACAGTGCGCGGATGTTGATGAGCATACCCACACCAATCAGGAAATACGGAATGAAAATGGCATTACCGATAAATTCGATACGTCCCATCAGGGGGGATACCCTTGGGATATATCGGTTCAGAAGCAGTCCGGCGAAGAAAGCGCCGAACACCCCTTCTAAGCCGATCACTGAGGTGAGGGCAGCATTCAGGAACAAGATGCCCAGCACAAAGATGAATTGTGTGACGGCATCGGAGTTCCTTCTGAGAAACCACCGTGTGATCCTCGGTATGACAAAGATCATAGCCGCACAGTACAGGGCAAGTTTGGTGAGCATCCACACTACCAAGAGCATGATGCTGCCCACACCTTTCCGTGCATTATAGTCATCATTGCCGATCACTCCTACGATGAGCGACAGTGAAAGCAGGGCCAATAGCAGGGCAATCATACTCGCCCCCACGCTCAGGGATACTGCTTTGTGCCGTTGTAAACCGTATTTGCATACGATGGGGTAGGCGATGAGCGTGTTTGAGGCCATGATACAGCAGAGCAGTAAGGTAGCCTCCTTGGAGTAGTTCATCATGTGCAGTCCGGCGAAATACACTAAAATAAAGGGCATCAGGAAGGTGAGCAGTCCGAACGCGATCATCCGCCGTAAATGCTTTTTCATCCCTTCGGTATCCATCTCCAGTCCTGCCAGGAACATGATATAGTATAGTCCTACCTGTCCGAACAACTCGAACGAGTCGTCACGTTGTAGGATGTTCAGTCCGTATTGTCCCACCGCCACACCAGCCAGCACCATTCCGATGATGTGAGGAATGCGCAGCTTGTTCATGATCATTGGTGCAAAAAGAATGATCGACAATACGATGAAAAAGATCCACGTACTGTCCGTGATGGGGAAATATGAGGAGATATCGAACATTCTGAGTGCAAAATTACTAATTTTTCTATCAATTCTGTATGTAATCCCCCGAAAAGTTGTAATTTTGCAATCGAAAACTCAATATAAAGAATATGAAAGTAGCAATTGTTGGCGCCAGTGGCGCTGTAGGACAGGAATTTCTCCGCATACTGGATCAGCGGAACTTCCCGATGGATGAGCTTGTTTTGTTTGGCAGTGAACGCTCTGCCGGTACCAAGTACACTTTCCGCGGTAAGGAGATCGAGGTGAAACTCTTGCAGCACAATGATGATTTCAAGGGTATCGATATCGCCTTCACCTCCGCCGGAGCCGGTACCTCCAAGGAATTTGCCGATACCATCACGAAGTATGGAACGGTGATGATCGACAATTCCAGTGCTTTCCGTATGGACAACGATGTGCCTTTGGTGGTGCCCGAGTGCAATGCCGAGGATGCTTTGAACCGTCCGCGGGGCATTATTGCCAATCCCAACTGTACTACCATCATGATGGTGGTGTGCCTGCAGCCTCTTGAGAAACTGTCGCATATCAAGCGTATCCATGTGGCCAGCTATCAGAGTGCCAGCGGTGCCGGTGCGGTAGCCATGGCAGAGTTGCAGCAGCAGTACAAGGAGATGGTGGAAGAAGGTGAGGTAAAGACCATCAAAAAGTTCCCCCATCAATTAGCATATAATGTCATCCCTCAGATAGACGTGTTCCAGCCCAATGGCTACACCAAGGAGGAGATGAAGATGTTCAACGAGACCCAGAAGATCATGCATACCGATGCCAAGTGCTCGGCGATGTGTGTACGAGTGAGCTCACTGCGCAGTCATAGCGAGAGTGTGTGGATCGAAACCGAGCGTCCCATCAGTGTGGAAGAGGCTCAGAAAGCTTTGGCAGCCGCACCGGGTGTCACCTTGAAGGATGATCCCTCACAACTTGTCTATCCGATGCCGTTGGAAACAGCCGGACTGGATGATGTCTATGTGGGACGTGTTCGCAAGGATCTTTCTGACGAGAACGGTCTTACTTTCTGGCTCAGCGGCGATCAGATTCGTAAGGGTGCTGCCCTGAATGCCGTGCAGATTGGTGAGTATCTGATTCAGCAGAAAGACTTGCCCTGCTTTGCTTAACATGAGCGGGTGGAGTGCACATTATGACCTGATGAGATGCACGAAAAGTGCAGAGCCTTTGCACAAGTAGTGCAAGGGGCTTGCACAAACTGTGCAAAGGCTCTGCACAAATTGTGCAAAGGTCTTGCACACGTTGTACTACCGTTCAACAAGCATCGATCAAGCAAAATGGGTTGGATGTGCATGGCACCTTTAAATACCCAATCGGGTGCAACTGTTATCAAGACAGTTGCACCCGACTTTATTTTTTACCGTGTCGACACTTGGAATCGAACCAAGGACCCCCACCATGTCAAGGTGATACTCTAACCAGCTGAGCTATGCCGACTTCCTCTTGTGCGCCTGACAGGACTCGAACCTGCACATCGCGAGATACCAGATCCTAAGTCTGGCGCGTCTACCAATTCCGCCACAGGCGCCTGCAAGGCTTTTCTCACAAAGTTGGTGCAAAGGTACAAAGAAAAGTGAAAAGCAAAGAGGGAAAAACGAAAAATCTTCTTTTGAACCCTCATTTTTCTTCTTTTTCCCTTCCAGACAATCGCCAGGGCGTTTTTTCATTGGGCAAATAATCGATTTATCGATATAACGTTATAACGAAATATCGAAACATCGTTATAACGATATAACGAAATAACGATATATCGAAATGATATTATATTACGTGATGTTGAGGGTTCCATGACATTCAGGATATCCGCTGCAGCTCCAAAACTCCCTGCCGGAATGAATACCTTTCTTGGCAACGCGTTTAATCATTGTTTTTCCACATAATGGACATTGGGGAGCATTGGCCTGAACATTTTGTTGTGTTCTGTGGGCCAGACGCTCGGCCGTGAGACTTTCAGTAAAGCCACCTTCTTCCTTGAAAGTATCTAACAGGTGCTCCATCTGCCGACTTAGCATTTGAGTCAATCGGTTGCAGAGCACCAGCATGCAGTTGGCCACTACGAGCGAGTCGTCGTTTTTGAGCCATGGATCGAACTTGTGTTTCTGTGCAAGGATGTGGATACTGCTCTGGTGCAGAACGTCATCCTTATATGTAGGACGGTCGAGGCGGATGTTACCGATTGTCTGAAACGCTGGTGACTTCACTGACCAAGGAATGCTCTCATGGCGCAAAAGCCAATTCTGGTAGTCATTGGCCAGTTCAGAGAGGGTAGCCCTTGCCACATCGGTGAGTTTCATCTCTGTCTCTTTTGAAGTTGAATGACGTGAGTTCCCCTCGGCTATGTTGGCAGGGGCAGAGCGTGCCGCCTGTGTCATCTGGTCGAATTGTCGTCCGCAGGGGTCGTTGCTGTGGTTCAGATAACGCATACAGAAATCCTGTGTTGCCAACTGGATCACATTGGCCAGGATCCATGTGTCTAACCAAAAATAGCCAAAATGTTTGATGGTGATCATAGTAGTGTTTTTTATTGTTATTTCGTTATTTCGTTATATCGTTATATCGGTATATCGATATTTCGATATTTCGATATTGAATAGTATTTGTGTGCAAAGATAATATTTTTTTTTGAGTTCAACAGGATGATTCTCTGAAAAAACACCTTTTTATATATGGCAGTCAGTGTTAAACTTCCCAATTTCTTTTGTCATGTTATTTTTTCTTCTTATCTTTGCATCTGTTAACGCACACTGTGGTTGTCTTTGGAGCGGTGTCTTCGAGACGGGTGTGCAGATCGCTTTGTTAATGTTAAACTAACAATATGAACAACATGCAGTTCTTCAGACTTTTGTGGGTATGGATGTTGGCGATAGTCAGCTGTGCCATGCAAGCGGACGAGGTGTTCCAGAAGGTTACCTCGCTCAACGAGATTAATGAGACCGATACGTATATTATCTGTAGCGAGTCGGTCAGTGGTGCCATCTATAAGACATCTGGTAATTTCTTGGGTGTCCTTTCTATTACGACAAAACAGGTAAGGGGTGACTTTATTGAGATTGATCCTGATAGGGCAGGAACGAAAGAGGGGGTACCCGATGAGTTCAAGATAATCCGGGTGAAGAATGGCATTTATGCTATGAAGTATGTTGCCGATGGTAACTTGCTCAGTGCTGAACGTAGTAAAAACTATTTGCACAAAACCACCTTAGAGGCAAGTGATGATAGGGCGCAGTGGAGATTCATCGCATACGAGAAAGGTGTCTATGTGAATTGTGCGAACCGGGCGGGGTTTTTCATCTCCCTCTATAATGGCAAGTTCGGTGTCTATGAAAAATACAAAGACTGGCATGATAAAACGCTCCTGTATAGACGTGTGGCAACAAAGTCGAAGCGTGTTGTGATCGGTAATGCCCGTTATGTGTCGTTTTCCTCACCGTCTCAGTTTGCCCTGACCCTCCCACCGGGATTACGGGCATACGTTGTTGATCAGGCTTATCCCGATCGGGTGCGTCTGAAGGAGATCGGTGCTGTCCCGGCGAACACTGCCGTGCTATTGTCTGGGGAGCCCGGAACCTATCTGATGCCCTATGCTACACAGTCGGTGAATGCTGTTAGTGACAATTATCTGCTGACCAGCGATGGTAAGGTGACAGGAGATCTGCGCACCATCTATAGTCTGGGGCAGATAGAGGGTACGGTAGGTTTCTTTTTAGTGGATAGCGGTGTGAAGATCCCCGAGGGAAAGGCTTATCTGAAGATAGGAACAGTCACTGCTGCGAAATGTCTGTCGATGTGGCATGCCGAGCATGTGGGTATCACCACAGCTGTCCGGCAGATCAAGGAAGAGTCATCTGGCACCCTTTGCTTTGACGTAGGCGGAAAGGCAGTGCCTTGTCCGCAACAAGGTATCGTGATCAGGAACCGACGGAAATACATGCACAAATAAACCTAATAAACAGAGAATACATGAAAACATACGTTCATCCTTGGATGGAAAACATACACATCGACAGTTTGTCACCGATACAGGCCGTTTCGCAGGAGCATATCCTGAAAGTATCGCAGTCAATCATCACTGATGCCGATCAGATCCTGTCAAAGGAAGTATTATTTGACTACGACTTGTGGGAGATAGAACCCACGGATGAAGAGGGAGAGCCGTAGTACCCTCTCCCTTATCCTTCCACGCGGATGGTCATGGTTGCTGCATCGAAGTGTAGTCCCGGACGGTTCAGGAACAGTCCGAGGCTGCCATCGTCAGCCAGTTGTCGTGGTGAGCCGATGGCGATGGGGCGTTGTGGCTGCATCAGCCATAAGGTGTCGGCAATTTGTAAGGCCAGCTCCAAGTCGTGTGTGGAAAGGAATATGGTTTTTTGTGTGTCACGGCTCAGTTTCTTCAGCAGGTTCAGGATATCCACCTTACTGGGATAGTCGAGGAAGGCGGTAGGCTCGTCTAAGTAGATGACAGGTGTCTGCTGGGCGAGTGCCTTGGCAATCATCATCTTCTGCCGTTCACCGTCGGAGAGTGTCTGCACCATGCGGTCGCGGAGGTCGTCGATGCCTACCAAACGGATACTCTCCTCCACAATCTTGTCATCTTCTTTACTCAGTTTCCCCCAGAATCCCGTATAGGGCGAACGCCCCAGGGCAATGAGCTCGCTCACCGTCATGTTCTGAATATCGGGCTTAGTGGTGAGCACCACACCGATTAGACGGGCAATCTGGCGATCGGTGAGTGTGGCGAGATTTTGGTCATTGACAAAGATCTCCCCTGACAGCGGAGGCTGAAAGGCGCTAAGAGTGCGCAACAGGGTCGATTTGCCGACACCGTTTGGACCGATGAGACAGGTGAGTTCACCGGGACGAATGGTAGAGGTGATATTTTCTGCAACAACTTTCTGGTTGTTCTTCTGCAGGTAGCCGATGGAAAGGGAACGTAGGGTGATCATATAGTTTAAAGTTCATAGTTCATAGTTCATAGTTCATAGTTAACAAGGGAACGGGCGAACTCAATAAGGGTGTCACGTCCCCGGATGAAATCCTCGAGGGTGAGATCCACCTGGTAGTCGGGAGTGATGCCCTGTTCGGTGCTTTGTTTGTTTACATCATACATCGGACAGGCCGAGAAACGTACGCTCCATCCGTTGGGGAGTTCACTGCTGAACGGCATGCCCGCGCCGCCACCCGTCTGGTCACCCACGATCACGGCATGGCAGCACCGCATATATTTCACGAACTCATTGGCAGCACTATACACCTGTCGGTTGGTGAGCACAATGACAGGCTTATGCCAGCGCACCCCGTTACTGGGCTTGATACGTTGCTCCTTCATTGCTGAGAAGTCTTGATGACCTTTACCGTTCTTGTGGCGCATGTATCCCACCAGGATCTCCTCATTGGTGAACCGTGCCGCCAACTTTTCGGCCACAGTGAGCAGACCGCCGCTGTTGTTGCGGATATCGATGATCAGTGCCCTGCAGGGTGCAAACTCCAACAACACCTGATCGATGTTGCCGGCACCGAAATCACTTTGGAAAGAGCCGTAGCGCATGTATCCGATGTTATCATCGAGGATCTTGTACCGGATAGCCGAGGCAATCTTATAGTCGGTACCTAAATATTTGTTGATGAGCGAGTCGGAATAGTTGTTGGGATAGTTCTCATGCCACGACCAGTTACGGGCGATGTCGAAAGAAGAGAAGAGGTTCACATGACCGTCTTTCAGTTCCGACAGCATGTTGGCGCACACCTCGAAGAGGTGGTCATCGCTCATCCCTGCCACCACCTGCTTCTGGTATTTCTCGTGGATGGCGTTCCAGTCGATGCCTTTTTCTTGGAAGAAACAGTAGTGCTCATCCATGATCTTCCACAGGGCTTCGAAGTTCCCGTTTGCCGTATCGTCGAACTCATCTTCATCCACACATGAGGTGAAGGTCATGGTGGTGAACCCGAGGAGCACCAAAAGTACGAACTTGCGGATATGTATTCTTGAATATTGTATCATATCATTATCGGTAGAGCGGACGAACCAGTCCGATGAGTAACAGATGGGAATAGGTGTGGTATTTCAAGTTATTCACCTCAGCCTGCTGGTAGTCACCTAAGTATCCTATGCGCAATGCCATCTTTTTGATCGGGATATCCACGGTGAGCTGATGTCGCAGGGTGGGGGCATTGAACGGTGTCGTGAAGACGGCATTGTGGTCGTAGTTCCCACGGGTGAAGATCTCGTAATAGCTCTGTCCGTAGTTCGGACTGAACAGTACTCCCAAGAGGGGTATGGTTATCTCATAACGCAGGGCGCACTGTTTACGAAACACTGGAAAGTGCCAGGTGGCAGCCACATCCGGTGCGATATGGAAATAAGCCCTTGCCTGTGCAGGGTTATTGGTGTTCCGAGTGTTGTAAAGGAAACCGATGGCCGTCTCTGCCTGTCCTCCAGCCTCGATACGCCAGTTCTCCCTGAGCTGCCAGGCATGGAGAATGGCATAGTCGTAGGTGAGCATACCCCCCATCTCATTACTGTTCTCTGCCCGTTGCTCAGCATAGAGGAAAGCCCCCATGAGTGATGACTGACTGCTCCATTGGGAATGATTACGCCACTGGCGGTGGGTCTGTGATAACACGCGTATCTCTGTGCCCGAATACTTCTCAGGACTCAGGTAGGTGTCGAGAGTCTGTGAGGCACCCACCCCTACTAAGGAGGCATGCCAACTGTCTTGAGCCGTCACATCCTGAGAGAGGAAGGTCACGACCCCTGTCACGATAAGAAGAATCTGTCTAAATGTCATCAGGGAAAAGACTTAGTTGTATGCTATTGTCATCACGCACATGTTGCTCTGGCTTTGGTGTATCCGAGATCTGCTGCTCTGGCTTGGCAGTAACAGGACCGTTGTTCTCTGGTTCGGCGGCACCGGCAGTCTCCTCTGCCATTCTTTCCTCTTGCTGTTCACCTTCATCACCTGAGTCGTCGGAATCCTCAGAATCCTCTGGATCTGACTGTTCAGGGAAGCGTTGTGGTTCCAGCTCCTCGATGCTGCCGATGGTATATGTGCTGATGCGCCGTCCTTTGGCCTTGGCACTCCTTGCCACGGTGAACTGCTCGGCATCAATCTCCAAAGGCTCACGGAATTCGTCAAGACCACTGAAGGTCACCTTAATCAACGGGTAGGCCACATCGGTAAGAAGAACCATCTTAGAATTCGGGTTGTCGCCGATGAAACTCTGCTTCCGTTTGCTGGCATCGATTAGGAACCGTTTCAGATAAGGATACCCCTGTTGCTCGGCATCATAGAGCACCACTGTCCATATCTTGCCTGGCTGGAATTTCTCGATACGGAGGATATTGTCCTCATAGTGGTTCGTGGCATCGAAGGAACTCACGTAGTAGATACCGTTTTTCAGTAACACCAAGATCAGGTCATCATCGTGGAACTCACCAAGATACTGTCCATGCTCGTCATAGTTCAATCGGTTGACATCAGGGTCGAACCACACCTTCCTTCCGCCTAAGGTAGAACGTCCATGACTCTTCAGGGAGATGCGTTGCACGGTTTGTTTCGACAGCAGGTAGCCTTTGGCATTCCTGCCTTTGATGGCTAAGGTGCTGAAATCTTTTTCTTCGAATATCTTTTTCTTCCGCAAGGCGGGATCATAGGTAACCTTGATGATCTCGGCCTCACCGTTGGGATTGGCTGTGAAGTAGATCACCTTACTGCCTTCCTTTCCTTGGGTGAGATCGTACTCACGGTCGCGTAGCAACGATGTCAGGGTGAAACGTTTCATGAAGTAGAATCCTTTCCTGCCGTCGCGATACACCACATTATATACTGTGCGGGAGTCGTTCTTCTTGAATACGGCTACATGGAGGACGTTCTTCCCCACGAAGATCTTGTCGGCCACGCGCACCATTTTGTACTTGCCGTCTTTGTAGAAGATGATGATGTCGTCGATGTCAGAGCAGTTGCACACAAACTCGTCTTTCTTCAGTCCTGTGCCGATGAAGCCATCCTGTCTGTTGATAAAGAGTTTCTCGTTGGCCTCAGCCACCTTTGCAGCCTCAATGGTGTCGAAGTTTCGGATCTCGGTGCGCCGTGGGTGGTCTGCCCCGTATTTATCTTTTAGGTATTGGAACCAGTCGATGGTGACATCCACCATGTGTGCCAGTTTGTGATCGATCTCTGCTATCTCCTCTTTCAGACGGGCAATCAGTTCATCGGCCTTGTCGCTGTTGAACTTCAGGATCCGTGCCATCTTGATATCCATCAGTCGGAGGATATCCTCTTTGGTCACTTCTCGGATCATCTTGGGGTAGTAGGGAGTCAGTCGGTCGTCAATATGTTCGCAGGCGGCATCCATGGTGGGGGCCTGTTCGAACTTACGGTCTTTATAGATACGTTCCTCGATGAAGATCTTCTCCAATGAGCAGAAATGCAGCTGTTCCATCAGCTCATGCTTCCGGATCTCCAGTTCCTTGCGCAGAAGTCCCATCGTCCTATCTACCGAATGACGCAGCACATCGCTTACGGTGAGGAACTGTGGCTTGTTGTCTTCGATCACACAGCAGTTAGGCGAGATGTTGATCTCGCAGTCGGTAAAGGCATAGAGGGCATCGAGTGTCTTGTCGGAGGATACGCCGGGGGCGAGATGCACCTGAATCTCCACCTCAGCGGAGGTGAGGTCGGTGACGTGGCGTGCTTTGATCTTTCCTTTCTCAATGGCTTTGGTGATACTCTCGCAGAGAGTATTGACGGTCTTCGAGAAAGGCAGTTCACGGATGATGAGTGTCTTGTTGTCGAATTTCTCTATCTTGGCACGTACCTTCAGCAATCCGCCGCGCTGTCCGTCGTTATATTTGCCTACGTCGATACTGCCGCCAGTGGGGAAATCGGGATAGAGCGTGAACGGCTCACCCCTCAGATAGGCAATGGCAGCCTCGCAGATCTCGTTGTAGTTGTGGGGCAGGATTTTGGAACTGAGTCCTACGGCGATGCCTTCTGCTCCCTGCGCCAGCAGGAGCGGGAATTTGGCAGGCAAGGTGATCGGTTCCTTGTTACGACCGTCATAGCTCAGTTGCCAGTCGGTGGTCTTGGGGTTGAACACCACATCGAGGGCGAACTTCGACAGGCGGGCCTCGATATATCGGGGAGCAGCGGCACGGTCGCCAGTGAGGATATTCCCCCAGTTGCCCTGACAATCCACCAGCAGGTCTTTTTGTCCTAACTGCACCAAGGCGTCACCGATAGAGGCATCGCCGTGGGGATGGAACTGCATGGTGTGTCCAACAATGTTCGCCACTTTGTTGTAACGTCCGTCATCCATACGCTTCATCGAGTGCAGAATGCGGCGTTGTACGGGTTTCAGACCGTCTTCGATATGAGGTACTGCGCGTTCCAGAATCACGTAGGAGGCATAATCCAGGAACCAGTTCTGGTACATTCCGCTGAGATGATGTACGGCAGCGGCGTCGAAGCGGTTCACAGGTTTGTAGTCGGAGTGTCCCTCCGAGAGTTCTTCACCTTCTTCTCTCTCCTCTATGATGTCGTCTTTGATCTCGTCGTCCATGAATGCTATTTCTTGATAAGTGATGCAAAAAAGATTGCTTTTGATATTACCTGATTAGGAAAGTCCCTTTTTTAGGGCAGTTGCAAAGATAGCAATTATTTCTGAAATGTGGAAACTTCTGACCGTTTTTCTTTCGAAACCCATGGATTGTGCTTCTGAAATGGAGACAAAGATCAAGCGTGTTACAAGGATCATGGACAGTAGTCAACGGGCGTCGATCTCCGTTCGGATATCTGCTGAAGAGGCTCCGATCATGAAATGGAGACATCCTTTCTCTGGGACGAAAGCGTGCCTTGCGGTGTCCCAATAGGTGAGGTCACTGCGCTGGATGCTGAGGACGACCTCCTTCGTCTCGCCCTTTCTGATATGGACACGTTCGAAAGCCTTGAGTTGCTTTTGTGGGTGCTCCACCTTCGAGTCAGGGTAGGCGACATAGAGTTGCACGATTTCATCACCATCGTGGCTGCCTGTGTTCGTGACGGGTACACTCACTTCGATGGCTTTCTTGTCTTGACGCAGGATACGAGCCTGTCCATATTGGAACGTGGTGTAGCTCAGACCATAGCCGAAGGGGTAGAGTACATTGCCCTTGTGGTACATATATGTCCGGCCATGACGGATGTCGTAGTCCATCATCGGGGGTAAGTCAAGGATGTCACGCACCCATGTCTGGGTAGTGCGACCGGCAGGATTGACCTTTCCAAAGAGCGCATCGGCAATGGCATAGCCCTGCTCCTGACTGCAGTGTGTGATGTGCAGGATAGCAGGCAGGTGGCTGTTGCTCCAGTTGATGGTATAGGGGAAGCTGCTGACCAGTACCAGTACTGTGTTGGGATTGGCGCGATAGAGCAGTCGGAGCATGTCTTCATCAGGCAGTTGCAGTGACTTGCGATCGACAGCCTCACGCCCATCACTGGGAACAGGGCAGAAGAACCAGTCGGCTTTGGTGCCGTAGGGATGGTTGCCTGTGCATACAATGACGGCATCGGCCTCGCGGGCCATCTCCTCGGCTTTGCCCATACGGTTGTCTGGAATATAACTAATCTCCAATCCTTCCATTTCACGCAAAGCCTTCAAAATGGTGACCTCATAAGGTGGATTCCCACTATACCAGTCGTACACAATCTGGTCGGCGTATGGTCCCACCACCAGAATCTTACGTGTTTTCTTGCTGTCGAGAGGTAGCAGTCCATTGTTCTTTAGCAAGACCACTGACTTATTGGTGACCTCCCTTGCAGCCTGCCGGGCTTCTGGGGTCAGATAAGGAGGTGTCGCCGTCGGGTCTTTCCCGATGTTTACGTATGGGTTCTTGGTATCCGCACCATCGAGCATCCCTAATTTGAGGGCCACGAAGAGATTTCCACGGATAGCCGCCTCGATGTCCTGTTCGGTGACAAGCCCCTTGTCGAGTGCCTCTTTGACGGCCTCCTGATAACGGTCGAGGAACATCCCTGTCTTCGCCTTGATGACTGCGGCGGCACCCTCTGCCATGGTAGGATAGGCATGGTGGGCGTTCACTAACAAGCGCAGTCCGCCACCATCGGTACAGATAATACCGTTGTTCCCCCATTCCCTGCGGGCTATCTGGTCGAGTACGGGGTTGATGCACATTGGTGTACCGTTCCATGCGTTGTACGAGGCCATGAAGGCACGGCTGCCACCCTCGGTAATGCCTTTGTAGAAAGGGTAGGAGTAATACTCCCGAAACAGTCGTTCATCGAAATCACTCGATGTGGAGTCACGCCCGTCCTCGTTGCTGTTGGCAAGGAAATGCTTCATCAGGGCTGCCGCCTTCCAATAGCGGGGATTGTCCCCCTGCAGGCCCTTGACCATTGCGATGGACAACTGTCCTGTCAGATAGGCATCTTCTCCATAGCTCTCCTCCGTTCGCCCCCAGCGGGGATCACGGGCAAGGTCGGCATTCGGAGCATAGATGACGAGTCCTTTGCGCGGCACATCCTGTTGGATATAATAGCGAGCCTCCTCTGCCATCTGCTCACCCACCCGTCTGACAGCCTCACGGTCCCATGTCTCCCCCAGTCCGTAAGCCTGTGGGAAGATGGTGGTGGGGTAGGAGAATTTGTTGGCGGGGCCTCCCAGCACGATGCCATGCAGTCCTTCATAGCAGCTCAAAGAGGGGATGCCCAACCGGGGTACCCCTAAGTTGGTTGAGAGTAAGGCGATTTTCTCATCGAGTGTCAGTTGGCGTATCAGCAGTGAGATGCGCTGGTCGTCTTTTAACTTCGTGTTCTGAAAGTCATGTGTTTGGGCAATGGCGGTCATATAGACACTACCCATCAGGAATAGTGAGACAAAGAGTCTGATCATGGTTAATAGCGTTATATATTAAATAATGTTGCAAATATATGGATTTTCTATGAAATAGCACTCACTTTAACTTCGTTTAAGGTACTTGTGCTCGAAAAAGTTCAATTAAATTTGTTTTTTTGCTCGCTTAATCGTACCTTTGCGCCAAATTTCGAAATTTTAATGAATTATGGCACAAGAAGACGTATTTAAGAAGATTGTATCCCATTGCAAGGAGTATGGTTTTGTTTTTCCCAGCAGTGAGATCTACGATGGTTTAGGTGCCGTTTACGACTATGGTCAGAACGGTGTTGAGTTGAAGAACAATATCAAAGAATACTGGTGGAAGAGTATGGTACTGCTGCACGACAACATCGTGGGCATTGACTCTGCTATCTTCATGCATCCTACGATCTGGAAGGCAAGCGGTCATGTGGATGCTTTTAACGACCCGCTGATCGATAACCGCGATTCAAAGAAACGCTATCGTGCCGATGTGCTCATCGAAGATCAGATTGCCAAATACGACGAGAAGATCCAGAAAGAGGTGGAGAAAGCCCGTAAACGCTTTGGCGACGCCTTCGATGAGGCCAAATATATGGAGACTTCTGAGCATGTGAAGGAACACATCGCTAAGCGCGATGCCCTTCATGCACGCTATGCCGCTGCCATGCAGGGACCGGATCTCGATGAGCTGAAGCAGATTATCCTCGACGAGGAAATCGTAGATCCCATCAGCGGTACGAAGAACTGGACCGACGTGCGTCAGTTCAACCTGATGTTCTCTACAGAAATGGGAGCCTCTGCCGATGCTTCGATGAAGATCTACCTGCGTCCCGAGACAGCTCAGGGTATCTTCGTGAACTACCTGAACGTGCAGAAGACCGGCCGCATGAAGATTCCTTTCGGTATCGCGCAGATCGGTAAGGCCTTCCGCAACGAGATTGTGGCCCGTCAGTTCATTTTCCGTATGCGTGAGTTTGAGCAGATGGAGATGCAGTTCTTCGTGAAGCCCGGTACCGAACTCGATTGGTTCCCCAAGTGGAAGCAGACACGTATGGCTTGGCATCAGGCCCTCGGCTTCGGTGCAGAGAACTATCGTTTCCACGACCACGACAAACTGGCTCACTATGCTAACGCCGCCACCGACATCGAGTTCAAGATGCCGTTCGGCTTCAAGGAGGTGGAGGGTATCCACAGCCGCACCAACTTCGACCTGTCGCAGCACCAGAAATACTCTGGCAAGAAGATTGAATACTTTGATCCGCAGACTAACGAACGCTATACACCGTTCGTTATCGAGACCTCTATCGGTGTGGATCGTATGTTCCTTTCCATCATGTGCCACTCCTATCAGGAGGAGAAACTGGAGAACGGTGAGACACGTGTCGTATTGAAACTCCCTGCAGCCCTCGCACCCACCAAGCTGGCCGTGCTGCCGCTTGTGAGAAAAGACGGACTGCCCGAGAAGGCTCGTGAGATTATCGATAACTTGAAGTTCCACTTCAACTGCAGCTACGACGAGAAAGATACCATCGGTAAGCGCTACCGTCGTCAGGATGCCGTGGGCACACCGTATTGCGTGACGGTTGACTATGACACATTGAAAGACAATACGGTGACCTTGCGATTCCGTGATACGATGGAGCAGGAGCGCGTTGGCATCGATCAGCTCTTGGGCATCATTGAGGATAAGGTGAGCATTGCCAGCTTGTTGAAGAAACTGTAAGGATGAGGAATGCAATGAATCATACAACTATGCAGACGCTTCCATGCAGGTTCCCGTTGTCGTTCTTGCTCTTGTTCGCGTTCGCTTTCTTCTTCTCCTCATGCAGTGAGAGTGAGGAAGAGGAGAGCGAGTTCGCCAACTGGCAGGAACGCAACGACTCCTATTTCTCGGATGTCTATAACCGTGCCGTGGCTAATAGCAGCGGTGAGTGGAAGGTGTTCACGCAGTGGAGCCTGAACGAGGAGATGGCCACCAGTGCCGATGATCATATCGTGGTGCAGGTGCTGCAGGAGGGAACGGGAAGCGGCTGTCCGCTCTATACCGATTCCGTGCGCATCCATTATGCAGGCAGCCTGATACCGTCACGGTCGTACAGCGATGGCTATACGTTCGACAAGAGCTGGACGGGTGATACCTTTGTGACTGCCGTGGCCAAGCCCTACACTGCTAAGGTGAGCGACTTCGTTGATGGCTTCTCAACCGCACTGCAGCACATGCACATTGGTGACCATTGGCGTGTCTATATCCCTTATAAACTGGGATACGATGATTCGGCCAGTGGCAGCATACCAGCTTATTCCACTTTGGTGTTCGATCTGATACTCGTGGCGTACAACCGCCCGGGAGCAGGGGCCGTCAGTTGGTAGCCCTTGTCCATAACCATACAAAAAACAACTGCTTCCTGATCTTTCAGGAAGCAGTTGTTTGCTTATTCTTGAAAACACTCTTTCTTTTTTTATTGTGGTGCGATCTTACTATCTGTTCTGCATGTCATGATCCAACCACATGCCCGTTATTGCGAATACTGCAAACAGGGCGCATAATGTTGAAATACTCATTGTGTTACCCTTTCTTGTAAACTTTAATATATTCAACTTCTATGTATAGATCCGCCCTCGCGGGCATCTGTTATCCTTATTCCAATCTTTGTTTACCTTAACTAAACCTATTGATTCTCTTTTATACCTAAAACTAAAAACCTATGAAACGATGAAATTCCTATCGAACTTTCCTTTATGCAATCTTTTACCTTCTAATACCTTCTTGATTTCGAGTGCAAAGATACGACTGTTTGCGTACACAGCAATGGGTTATTCGTATTTTATTCATGAAAGCTGTATTTTCTTGATTTATATCAAGTGATATTGTGTGCGGACACATAAGAAATCCAAGAATAGCATCCTCTCCCATACTGAGCAGGTGGTCAACGGCACCGGTAACTCAGCTCACCACTGGTTCTGTGTTAAGAGAACATTTATACATGGTGTGCAGATATACGAATAATAATTCAGGATGGTCAGTCGTGATGAATAAAAAGTAATCTGGGTAAAAGAATCCGTAAAATATGTATCTGTCAGCTCGTTTTTTCTTCTTACCTTTGCAGCATCAAGCAGGAGGCCTCGGGTCTCACCTGACAATATCATTATGAAAAGAATACAAACCCGATTGATCCTGATGGGCATTGTATGGCTCATGGGGACAACCCTTAAAGCGCAAGTTATGCAAGAGAATGTAGATTTTAATGTGTGGCCCAAAGGCGCGCCGAACACCGCCTATGCCCAGTATTTCATTGGCAACAGCTACTTAGCTCCCCTCGATGCCGAACATGGCGGACCGGTCAACGTCACCTTCGAACCGAGGTGCCGGAACAACTGGCACATCCATCATCGATCGGTTCAGGTACTGATCTGTGTGGCGGGTCACGGGTGGTATGTAGAAGAGGGCAAGGCACCGGTGGCGATGCATCCGGGCTCTGTGGTGGCCATTCCCGCTGAGGCCAAGCACTGGCATGGTGCGGCCAAGGACTCCTGGTTCCAGCATGTCACCTATATGACAAAGGTGGAGGAGGGGGCTTCCAACGAATGGCTGGAGCCAGTGGAAGATGCCGAGTACGACAAACTGCCTGCCAGCGGTGAGCTGCTCAGTGTCACCGATGCCGAGTATCTGAACCGTTTCGAGGCATTCGCCTTCAATGAGGTGGTGGCGCAAACCAGCGACCGTCTCGATGAGCGCACCCGTTCCATCTGTTATTTAGCCACCTTGCTTGGCTGTCAGGGTATCGATGAGTACCGCGAACTGCTGCCGAAGGCTCTGGAGAACGGGGTGACTCCCGTAGAGGTGAAAGAGATTGTCTATCAGGCTACGGCTTATCTTGGGATGGGACGCGTGCGGCCCTTCCTGACTGCTACCAATGAAATCTTTGTTCAACGGGGTATCACCCTGCCGTTGCCCTCACAGACCAAGACAACGATGGAGAACCGCAGGGAGGCTGGCACGCAGGCTCAGGTTGATTGTTTCGGTGAGGGGATGCGCGACTTCTGGAAGTCGGGTCCTGAAGACAGTCGCCATATCAACAAATGGTTGGCCGACAACTGCTTCGGTGACTATTATACCCGTTCGGGGCTCGATATCCGCACCCGTGAACTGATCACTTTCTGTTTCCTTGCAGCCCAGGGAGGCTGTGAGCCTCAGTTGAAAGGTCACATCGCAGGAAACTACCATGTGGGTAACGACAAGGATTTCCTGATTGCCGTGATCTCCTCGAACCTTCCGTTCATCGGCTATCCCCGGACGCTGAATGCCTTGAATTGCATCCGTGAGGTGGAGGCAGGGAAATAATCCCTGCGCACCTTTATCGTGTAGAGATCGAAACGCTCCCTGCCTTCAACGTTCCCGACGAGCCTGTCAGTTCCATTACCGAGACTTCGTCACCGCTCTGGACTAAGACTTGAGCCAGACCATTGAAGGCGGGGATGCTAAATTCCCGGCAGTTCAGTCCTTTGGGGTGGTCTTCTCCTAAGTAGGAGGGGTCGCCGTTGCCGGCACCTATGATCCTGCCATTTCCTTTCAGACGGAATGTCAGCACAGGACAGGCATCGGGGACGATATGCCCCTTGTTGTCGTGGACTTCTACCGTCACCATGGCCACGTCGCGGCCATCGGCAGAGATGCTACTGCGGTCGGTTTTCATCACGATCCTTGCAGCAGGTTTCGTTGTCTCAACGGTCTGGGTCAGGATGCGCTTGCCGTTCTTATAGCCTGTGGCCACCACTTTCCCCGGCTGATATACCGTCTTCCATTTCAAGTGTCCGTTACGGGGCATGGGTTGTCTGCCTAATTTCTTGCCATTGACCGTCAGCTCCACTTCGTCGCAGTTGCTGTAGGCCCAAACCTCTACCTCTTCACCCTCGTGTCCCTGCAGGTTCCAGTGTGGGAAGATGTGCAGGGTAGGCTCTTCTGTCCACCACGACTTCAGATACCATGCCTCGTCTTTCCAGAATCCGCAGTAGTCGAGGATACCGAATTCGGAGTCGTGGGCAGGATACTTCAAGGGGTTGGGCTCTCCCCGATAGTCGAAGCCTGTCCAGTAGAAGATGCCTGCTGCCCATGGACGGTCGGCATAGAATTGCCATCCCCGTTCGATGCGGTTTTCTGTTCCATCCTTATCGGTACTGAGGTTCATGGATCGCATGTGTCCTGGCACCTCTGGGTCATCGAAATAGATGCCACGGGTGCCGCAGCCTGTTGTCTCCTCCGTACCTACGATCTTCCATGTTGGGTTATTCTTCTTGCGGTTATCGACATCGTTCTGTAGGATATAATTGAATCCCACTACGTCGAGACCTTTGATCATCTCTCCGCCACCCGCATTGGCGATGGTGGAATGGCGCGTGGGGTCGAGCAGTCGGGTATATTCCCGCATGGCGGCAGCGATGCGAGTGCCTTGGATGGTGTTCTCCATGCCCCATTCCTCGTTACCGTCGCTCCACAGGATCACGGATGGATGGTTACGGTCACGCTTGATCATGTTCTCTAACAGCCTCAGGTGTTCAGTGTTGATACCCGACAGACGATTCTCATCGATGACGAGCATTCCCTCGCGGTCGCAGATATCGAGGAGGGCGGGTGTCATGGGGTTATGCGACGAGCGGTAGGCATTGCAGCCGAACTCTTTCAGTCGTCGGATGCGCCATGCCATCACCGCCTCGGGGATGGCTGCTCCCACACCGGCATGGTCCTGGTGCATATTCACACCTTTCAGTTTCAGTGGACTCCCGTTGAGTAAGAATCCCTTGTCGGCATCGAAAGCGATGTCGCGTAGTCCTGTGGTGGTCTCATAGACATCGGTCACCTGTCCGTTCACCTTGACAGTGGTCACCACCTTATATAAATAGGGGTCGTCGGTGCTCCACAGATGTGGGTGGTTGACGGTCATCTGCTGTTGGCAGTTGCCTGTCTGCTTACCTTTCAACATTAAGGATGCAGCGGTGGTTGTGCCTACCTCTTTGCCATCGGCATCCAACAGTCGTTGCTCAATCTGACAGGATTGTGCTTCCAGTGAGTTGTTGTGAATCTCCGTGTCGATATGGACGACGGCATGGTGGTAGGGTGCTTTCAGGTCGGCATAGACGAAGGTGCCGAAGGGAGCCACACTGACATTCCCTGTCTTCACTAACCATGCATCGCGGTAAATACCGGCACCCTCGTAGAACCATCCCTCCTCAAGGGTAGCGTCGGCCCGTACACAGATGAGGTTGTCGCCTCCAAAGTTCACATATTCCGTCACGTCATATACCTGAGTGGCATAACCACTGGGCTCCGTTCCCAGCCAGAAACCATTGAACCATATGTTGGCATTGCGGAAGATGCCGTCGAACTGCAGGTAATACCTGTAAGGAATATCATCCTTACTCTCATTGTCCCATCCTTCAATCCTTATCTTTTTCCGATACCATCCCACACTGGTCTCGGGGTATTTGTAGCCAACGGTTTTGTAACCGTGCGAATGACTGGCTTTCTGCTCATACGACAAGGTGGTCACCCAGTCGTGGGGAATGCGTACGTCCTCCCATTCCGTGTCATCGAACTTCAGGGAATAGGGTCCTTCGTTGTGGATCGAGTTGGCTTTCGTTAGGTAGTTAAAGTACTCTGTTCCGCATCCGAAGTCCTTGGCAGGATCGGAGGCATTGCCGAAAGCGAATTTCCATCCCTTATCTAAGCGAATGGTTTCTCTCACGTTTTGTGCGTTCAAGGTGAGTGCAGTCATCCAGACTATCACCACCGTCATCAGTTTTCTTAGGTTCATATTGTTGTATTAGTCATTAGTGTCCCGTTAAAATCGGGACGAGTTAAATATTAATCAAACAACCCCGGAATAAAGGGACTAGATTGCTCTTTGACATCATTGGAATAAGTCTTATCGAACAGTTCTCTTAGCGGTGTTTT